>JAAUXT010019554.1_pt1 | contig 21517 bp, 20 predicted proteins | sample 7278171 | NCBI WGS metagenome assembly JAAUXT01 (sample SAMN14350112, study PRJNA611818) | marine sediment metagenome | isolation source: surface marine sediment (1.8m) | place: French Polynesia: Moorea | collected 2018-08 | reverse complement strand
ATGAGTGCATAAAGGTCATGAAATGTTTGATATCCAGGAAATAACACCTATCAGTGACATCAATTTTTTGATGCTGAGATGCAACGAAATGAGACAGGATAATAAACTTCTCATGGTAAATGGGTGGGGCACCCCCCCACCCTGTCGTTGTAGCAAGAACAGATAACGAGGAGTTTACTGGTTGCTATGGCAACAAAACCAGTTTGCAGCCTTTCGTGAGACACCCCCATATGTACCCGTGAGTTTCTCAGTCAATTGTTGCTAACAAAGCTGGTGGCTCCAAATATCTTGCTTTCTTCAAACGCAATGCCAAGTCGTGTATTCTCAAGTTGTTTGCGATTCGATGGAGAGATTGTGGTTTGGTTTCAGCAAGTGACGAATGCGGCGATGCACACAACTGTTCGCAGTTGTTTGTGTCGACTGCAGAGGGGTTTTCGTACGTCTGCAAGAAGGGATGGACCCTGCAGGGTGACGGGCGCAGCTGTGTGGGTGAGTCTTTGAAGTTTAACTGGTTGGTACTGCAATTATGTCCAATGGTGCCACCCTCCCACCAATCGGAGAGAGAGGGACACAAAAGACAATGACAATGAAAAATTCTTGAAAACACAGGTGGTTTTGTTTTCGCAGTAATGTCATTTCAGACACCTGATTCTCAGAAGTGGATTCCTGGGTTGGATTCAGAAGGGATTCTCAAACCACAATCCAAAAAGTAACATCACATCTTCGTTGACAGACATGGACGAGTGCTCGGCGGGGCCGGACCCCTGCGCGGGGACGGGGCGGGTGTGTCGCAACACGCTTGGGGGGTTCCACTGCAGGTGCAAACACCCTTACTACCTGGTCGAAGGATACTGCGTACGAGGTAAACGTTCGTCTGACGTACAATTGCGTCCTCGTTTTGGAAACATGCTGCCAACTGACGAAGCAAACTCCGTTTCTTTGCTTTTTAGGTGATTTGATGAGGTTGCGCTGTTTATTGTGGGAATCCTGTGACGTCATGAGAACAGGATTTGAAATTTGGTTTCTTCATGCAGAATTTTCAAAGCAGACAACTGTCCAAATCTCACAATTGGGAAAGCACCCCTTTTGTACTTTTCAGGCCATAAGCAGTTTCGTGGGTGGCTGTCGTTCTGGGGGTTGAAACTGCGGGACACCAAGGACCCTCTCCACTTTTCCCGAACGTTACTCGACAAAAGAACAGCTTCATTCAGGAAAGTCGCGGCGAAAGTGGAGTACGAGGTGATTGAACTTGTTCTTGTGGTGAGCACGCAGTCACGAAACAAGATCTCGAGCCAAAGGAACAATTGTGTTGTTGCATAGAGCTACCGGTTGTTGGGCCACATCGACTGCTTCTGCTTCGTCCTTGACCAGGACTTCATTGCGATCCTCTTGGCCTCTGTCTGTGATGCTGGCGTTGCAGAGAGTATCAGACAAATTCTTCCACAGAATTAGGCGCTCGACAGAGATGAGACACAAGTGGATTCGTGACCCGTGTTTCTGTGGATGGAAACTAGATGGACAAGAAATAGTAAAAACTTTTCATTGCAGGTTGAAAAGATGTTCATGGCGATTTCGATTGCGTTTAGTTCGACCCATGTCGTGCGAATCACGTGAGTGACTACCCTGCAAACCTACGCTTTCGCGTTTGATGAGCCATTCATAAGAGAAGACGTGAGGTTTGCGTCAGTGCTCACACTTTTTGGTTCACTACACGTCATTTCATTGGCTTCAGGGAAGGCGTCTCGTCGTTCGACGCCCGCTCCACGATCGTGGCGCATTTCGACCTGCTCTTCCTGAACGAGGCCTACGTGACCGCGTCGAGCATCAGCGGGTTCCTGCACCACTCACTCATCGCGGGTGGCTGCTGGTACACCGCGCCCTGCAAGTTCAACCGATTCCTCAAGTTGGACCTGTGGACCTCGGGCGCTGGAGGTGAGCAAACAATCAGTCAGTGTTGCATGAAACACGGAAATCTTGTGTATTTTCTGCAAAGAAAAGCAAGGGTGCAGTATGGAACAGAAAACAAGAGCATTATGCAATGAACATTCAAATCTGCTGTCTGCAGATAAGGATTTCTGCGGGGAGCCCGACGAGCACTTCGCGCCGTGCGACGACGCGTCGACGGTGTGCGAGGCCCGCAGGGACGGGACGCGTAGCTGCCGCTGCCGCCCCGGGTTCCGCTGCGGGGCTGACGCCGACCGCTGCGAGGGTGAGGAGGCCTCCTCCTGCAGGGTGCGGGAGAAAATGAGAATCTGTTGTCCAGAAGCCCCAACTTCCTCTCTGATGCTGAGGAAAGAACACACTGAAGACAAACTACTGAAGTTTGAATGAATCCCTTGCACAATGTTTGACATTCTGATCCAATGCTAGTTCTGTGATTCTGTTTGGTATCTCTGACTTTTCAAATTCAGTTTCCACGTTCTTGACGCCTGCATGAAGTGCGTTTTCGCCCAATTTTCTTGTCCACGTTTCCCAAATGCAATGGCCTCTCCTTCTGTACCCGCAAACGACTGTGACTTTCCCATGACAGCAGCGACGCCGTGCCCGGGGGGCGTGGTCGACTGCGGGGCGAACCAGGTCTGCGTCAACGAGTCGGGCGCCTTCTACTGCAGGGACAAGTCAGGAGGGTCTCCTGGCGCAGGTGAAGGTCAGCAGACCACTTGTGCTGATTTCATACAGAGCTGCGGTAAGCTTGTTGCGTTCTGCGTTTTGCGGCAAAATGTTGCTCAGCATCAAAATTTGATGACACTTGATGTGAGACAGGTAGCTTGCTGTAGATAATCGCTGGCAACCGATTCTTGCTGCAAGAAACTTGCAGACACAGGCATCAATGATGCCGCAAAACTCAGGATGCAAAATGCAGCTCTGCATGAATTTAGCATGACTCAGCCAATCAAAGTCTCGCAATGCATGTCCAAGGGAGACTGAACTTTTGTGAAATGTTTTCCTTTGTGGTTCTGATGCCTGGATGATTTTGAGGCCCATTCAACGTCAAGTGGCTTCCTTGTTTGGTCGCGGCTGGGAACTTGTTGGTCAGGGTTAAAACAGTCACGTGACTCTCGCATGCGTCTCGCTGTTCTGACTCCAGATGACGCCGCCGTCTGGCTCTGGGCTCTGGGAGGCGTCGCCGCTGTCGGGAGCCTCGTTATCATCTGCGCCTTCGTCGTCTGGTGTCGGTGAGTTCGTCCGATTGGCTCAGACAACATCACGAAGCAGATCAAAATGTCTGGGACTGTGCGCTCGGTGTTCAGTAGCGAAACAGAACTTCGCAGACGCACGAAGTTCGTCCCAATAGTATCCGTTCTGGGGTTGAAACAAACTGCAGGAAGATCACTTTCAAAATGCCCAGAAACAATTATCGTGGCAGAGAAACACATGTAGTTGTGACAAATCAGGAAAGGTACAATGTGTGTGTGTTTGTGTATGTGTGTGCATGAGTGTACGAGTCTATTATTGGTGTCAAGTCTGAAAGGGTCAAGTCGTCACCAACAAGTGATGCTCAATGAACTCGACAAGAGAACATTTGAGGGCCAGCAGACTGCCACACAACAGAATCCTCAAGTCCAAAGTTACACACGCGTTCCACCACAAATAAACAGTTTGCAATTTCCTCATGTTCCAGCTGCCGGCGGCGCTGCAAGTCCTGGTGAGTTCAAGTTCAGTTTAATTGTTTCCAACAACATCTCCGCTGGCAGACTGCTGGCTCGGAAGATTGAAATATTGCTGCCTGAACACAAAGTTTGTTTGGGAAGAGATACATAATCAGCATGGGTGTTGTGAAGTCCAACAAGCAATTGTGTTCATTTTTGTCTCTATTGAAGTTAAGTTTTCCTCCGAAACCACTCAGCAAAACAATTGTGTTTTCCTTGTGTGCTCAAAGCTTGTACCTTTCTGGACAGCATCCTGTGTTATGTGGGTGTGGTTCGCAGGGTGGCGCCCCCACCGGAGCCGAATACCACGGAGATGAGGCTCTTCCCGTCACGCCCAGCACGGTCCGGCGGGCGTCGCGCCTCCTGTGGCTCTGTCAGCTCCAGCGGCTCCAGCGGCTCCAGCGGCTCCGGCGGGTCAAGCGGCAGCGGGGGATCGAGCGCGCCGCGCCGGGCAGCATCGGCGCCGCCGCTCCTCCGCTCAGCGCCGCTGCGACACGCGGCGCCGCAGGGGCCACCACGACGCCTTCGTATGACATTCCCAAGGACAGGGTGTGTGACGCGAGTGTGACACCGTCCTGGCGTGGCCACAATTGGGTACGGCGACGTACCCACCAACACGTTTGACGTTTGACGCCGTCACTGACCTGCCGCGCCGGTCCCCGGCAGCGCCGTCGCTCGATCACGTGACGCCGCCATGGCGTTTCCGCTTGGCGCCGTCGTTCTTGACCTCAGCGATGACAGCAGCACCGAAAACCGAGAAGCACCACCAAGCAGCAAGGCAAGTCTGACCTTTCTGTTTCAAGATACACAGGAGGTCTGCACGTCTGCATGAACTTGCGCACATCGGCACAGAATCGTCAAAATCCCCGACACTTTCTGCTCAGTAATGATGCATCCTGATGACAAGAGGAGCCGATCTACGGTGAATGTCTCTCACCTCGCTTTTCACGTTTTCGCACAGGATGTACGCGCTGCAGGCCGCGAGCGACCCGCGCACCAAGTGACGTGCGCAACGGCGCTGCGAGCAGTCTCCGTTGTGTTCGATTTCTTTCAACAACTGTATTCTCGGCCCACTGCTTCTGATCTGTGTGTCCATTCCTTGCCGGCAATCGCAAGTACTTCTTGTGAAATTTAACATGTTTGATGAAATATTTGTGCAAATATCTCTGTTTCCTTGCGATCGTTGGAAATGCGCGCGCAGTCATTCGTGTGACAACGCTTCGTCGCTGAGTTCAGCTCTCCAAAACACAAATTAATGGAGGGGGGGAGACAGAAGTGGCTTTGTCAGAACACGTGTGCATAGTGCGACAACTTCAACGTGCACGTCCGAGTCAGTGAAAAACCGGAAATAAAGGCCACCAAAGAACACTGTGCCTCATTGATAAAATCGTGGCTTGGTGCCAGACAAAAGGCCAAACGCTTGACTCGTAAACACTCTCTTCCAACGAGCATCACGCGGTGTAAACGAACATCAACACTGTTTGCGTTCACCTAGTCATGAGGCTGCACTGAAAAGGGATTGGAAATGGACCTGCCCTTGTGGTGTTCAGGTCCCCTTGTCATCGCACCAAATCTGTGAACAAACCAGCTGGAAAATTTGCACAAAGTTTGGAGCAAATTGTTGCATGTTTTCTTGCACAAAGTCCATTTTCTTATGTGACTTCTATTGAAATGAGGCACACTGGACAGTCGTGTCAAGTGTCCAGTTCCACGGAGTGCCGCCCATAAAAGCATCGGGAGCGAAGTGAAATCTGACTTGAATCAACCCCTCTTATAAATGCTGGACGCGCCATTCAAACGAGACGAGAGAAGCCAGATTCCGTAGACGTGTCCACAGACCAACAGACGGACCTCAGTTTTTCTAACTCTGAATTTGTCTCACAGTTTCTCATCAAACAGTGTGGGCCGTGTGACTTCTGGTGTTGTTTTCATCATCAAAAGGCGACGGAAAGAGCGAGGCTTGTTTTCGATCCAACTAATGCGAGGAAAGCCCGGCAGATGGAGGAAGCCTCACCGCTAGAGACGGTGGTTCCGAGTCAATGATCTTCTCATCGATCTCCTGCTGCATCCGGGTCTGGATCTCGGGGTGGTTCGCCATGACAGCGATCTGAGCCAGGGTCTCCCTTGGTCTGTTGGTCAGCCCTCGCGATCGAAAACGTTCCTGTTCTGTGACATGACACAACACCAAACAGGTGCTGGTGTGGATATATTTTCATTCCGTTCGGCATTGCTTGGCTTGCGTACCAGCTGAAGAGAAGCAGTTCTGAAGCTGGCCACCAGGTGGCAGAAATGGACCAAGAGTCCGACGCTCCTGCCGATGGTCAAAACGTCCAGGACGAACCTCTTCATGTGCAGGTGCAAAACACACGACAAAGATGCAAACATCAGGCTAAAAATGGCATTTTTTCTAGGGCGGATTTGATCACGTGCGTGGCCCTCATTTCCGATGACCCAGGCTCTTGGAAGGAGACAAACTGACCGCGACAGCGATTATCTGCATCACCAGCTCCATGAGACAGTCACGTGAGCTGAACGGCTGCCCCCTGGTGGCAGTGATGGTGCTGAGGGCGTCCTGGATACAATCCAGGGTGATGCGCTCCAGTTTCCTCAGGACGCGCCTGCGGAGAGAGAGCGACGTCCGAATCGCCCCGAGCGCACCGTGGCCGTCGAGTGACACACCCAACGTTCACTTCGGTGACAAAAACAACTCGCTGCAAATCTTTTTCGATCTCAGCTGGATGCAAATGTTCTCATAGGAACCCACGCCGTGATAAGAGATCAGATAACGCAGAATCGAATGAATGCAAATTGTCTGTAATGTGAAAAATATTTTTTTTTGTGGACGCGATCTGCGTAAAATTACGCCCAGGTGCGCAAACGACTCGCGCTTGTTTGTGAAAAACAAATTGGTCGTTTGGAATTTCCTTGACTTCGCTGCGGGATCGGTTTGAAGAGGCGAGCAATTTGCACCTCATGGGGCAGAAATTGACACCGGAATGTGAATGTCCGCGAAACCCAGGGTACCTTTCCTGCCCCTTGCAGTAATCGTGCTGCATTGGTAAGGTCACACAACGCGGCGATGAATACTCATGTGTTTGTCGAGCTTTGTGGGAAAAGGTACTCTGTCCATGCAGGCGAGTCCACCGAGATTTGTGTTGAGGGTTTCGGTGAAAAATTCAACGGATGACACTGTTCGCATCACCCGCGCGTCTCAGTCAAATCCATACATCACGCATCACGGTAGCACTGAAACATGTGCACGAACCACTTTCGGGGTGTGTTCCTTCGAACCCCACCACGACATGTTGCTTGTCCACAAGGTTGACACTCAAGATCTGCTCTCCGTCCGCGTCGCGTCCGCTGCAGCAGGTTCCGCAGCAGGGGCCAGGCCTGCAGGGTGAGAAGGAGTCTGCAAACATGCAAACTCGCGACAAAATAGTGAGGCTGTTGTGACTCGCTGATGAAGGGTGTGCAGTGAGGCTTGTAAGGGCTGAGCTGAAACTGTGCGCGTCCAGCTCCATGGATGTGTGGCCGCACAGTCCAGGTCCGAGGACCCTGGGACAGTCCGCACAACACTGACGATGTTCCGCAAACATGTCCGCCGCTGCTTTAGTACGTATCTGCATGGCTGACGTAAAATGATTGAATGACTGACAGGGATCCTCACCTTTTGAAATATCAAGAGAGCCATGTGCCTGTCTTCAGCTGATTTTTTCCACAGAGGGAACAAGCCTCCACAGAAGCCAAAACGAAGAGGAGGTTTTTACCAAGCAGGGAAGGCTTCCCATTTGTTCCCTGTGTTTTGCCTTTTCCACGGAAAAGATGCCCAGTTTGAAGTTTTGACATTTGCCAGAGACATATGAAAATTCCGTACGTGTTTGCTGAACCTCCGTATCAGGGATGTTTGGTTGCTTCCCGTGCTACGTCCCCGTGCCACGTGCGACGTGGCATTTCACCCTGGAAAATCTGCACCAATTTTTGTTCCCTCTGCAGTTATTTCTTCATTTTGATTCTGAACAATTTCTTTGTAAAGATAAGTCTTTTATGGGAAAAGGAAATCAGATCTATCTGCAAGAGGAAATTTATATCTGAGAAACAAAATGTTGTTTTCAAAATCTCAAAATGAGTGAAACCTATTTCTAGCCTGTAATGCCACGTCGCACGTCACACGTACGCCTCCCCACGTGTTGCCACAAAACCTCCCTATTGTGTGAGAAGTGCGCGGCTCGGCGGTTCCATGGAAACATACTGTCCGCTGAGACACACACACACACACGCACGCACACTCGAAGCGTGCGTGAAAACTTGGATTAAGATTGGTCCAGCCAAACAGTACAAGAGAAAGTCAAGCAAAACCCAAGACCGTGTGAACAAGAAGCAGTGCTTAAGGCAACTGCAGTGCGAAGTCCCTTCCGGCGTTGGTAATGTCATCAATTCTACCTTGTTCATCAATTCTTCATTGTCCACCTTGTCTTCCACCAGTCATGCTGTCCGGGGGGGGGGGGGTCCTACCTCTGGTAGGGGGGAGAGGGGTCTAGGGGGAGGGGGCAGGGGACAAATCAGTCCAGCTGCCATATACTGCACTATCACATGGTGCTTTGCCCTAAGGGACTTCGCACAATGAGGACACAAATTTGCACGTTCGCCCCATCGGCCATCGTGTGCGCAAGTTGGTGCGGCCTGTTGACAAGAGCGATCAACTTGTTTCAGGCGTCTGTGGGTCAAGTGCGACACGTGAACATTGCCGTTTCGTGCTTCTGTACCTCATGTACGAATACATTTGCGAGGGAAAATATTCAACAGTCAGACATGAACCGTGAGTTCACAAGACGAGGAAAACAAAAAATATAAAATACATGTATTGAAGATAACAAGGCGGCTGTGATGCGAACAGCAACCAGCAAGGGACCCGAAAAGCAGAAAACCTGGCTTTGCAAAATTAGTCTGTATCTGTAGTTTCGAGGCATGGGGCCGACAAATTAGGAGTTGGTTTATGCTTTCTTCAGTTACTCTTCGTTGAACTTTTGTCTGTCTCGGTGGGGGACATTTTCTGTCTGATCCATCATTTCGGTGTGTTTCTGACAGACAGCGGGGTCGGTCTGTCGCTCTTGATGAACTGGGCTGGAGAAAAAGCTTCGACAGAAAGGAATCCTGAAACTGCTTATCAACTTGGAACTTTATGGAAATTACATCGTCCACTTTTTCGTCTGCCTGTTGACGTTCCTCGTCCAAGTCCACAAATTTCTCGGTGTCTCTTTGCACAGTTGTCGCGGCTCTCACGCTGTGACGCCACAAAGCGTGGGTTGCCTCGGTTCGAAACAACACAATCAAGCCTTGAAATATGGGGCTCTTGTTTTTGCATCTTTTGCATCTCGCACCTGCGGGAATTTTTCAAGTAATTTGTGCTCACTTTTTCAACAAAAGTTTAATTCATGATCTTGTTTTGACATTCTGAGACTCCGTGAAAATCGTCTTGTTTGTGGCTGGTCTCTCAAACTTGTGCGCGTTTCTCTCGAAATCTCTGGATCGGTTGATCTGAGGCCCACTACACCGCAAAATCTTACTTTCTCAAATTTTGCACCACCAGTCAGAGTCGGAGTAAAATTCAGCAAGGGGCAGCAAGGTTCCACCCCTCCCTTGATCATGAACACCGAAACAGATCTCTGTCGATTTTCGTCTCTCCATGCAAGGCGCAGAAAAACGTGCTCGCTTTTCACTTGATCACTTGGTCAAAGGTGAGATCAAGTCAAGTCGACTGACAATGCGTCCAGTGTGTCCAAGGGACGACGAATGCCAACGAGATGGGATGTTGATTCAGATGACACATTGTTGTGGAATCAATCTGCTGGGATTCCGGGGCGTTGTTGTTGGGGGAGGGGGGCATCACGAGATCATTTTCTGGTGTCCGAGAGTACCCAACCCAAATCTAACGAATCCGGAAATGGTGCGCCGCCTGATAAACAGATGCTTTTGACCACTCACAATTTGTTCGATTCGCACGAGAATTGTTCGTTTGTGATCGGGTGAGTGTTGTGTCACGAATGTGTCAAAACGAGGGAGGGGAGGGGAAGCATTCCGTGTCCGAGGTTTGAGGGGTTGCGCAAACATTTTCATGAGTCTGAGTTGCGTACTTGTGTCCGAACAACACAAATCTTCAAACATCTGCGCACTAAACGGCAGCACAAACACACGACATTTTTCTCTGCGCAAGGTGGCCAGTCAACGGGCTTGAATGACAACTTTTCTGCGGATCTGTCCCTGCAATTGCTGCCATGATTTCGGGAAAACACTGGTCACCCACATTGCACACGCGATTCGCACCTCAGTGTGAAACGAGTCAGTGTCCAGCACACAGCGGTGTGTGAAATTCAGTTGTCACTGACAGGTTCGTCCTGAGTTTTCACCCAGATACGAGTACGACACTTTGAAGATCAGGCGAGGAATTAATCTTTCATAACTGCAAGTTTAAAGCGCCCAAGATTTCTTTTTGTGGAAACAACAAAAAATGACTTGGCCGTATTCCTTCTCTGGTATCCGCCGAATCTGAGGGCAACTGATTCTGGAGGAATCGCCAGCAAGATGCTGTCCTAATCCATGTCAAAACAACGGACATTGCTACAGCCCATTTTACTCGACAACCTACAATTGTGATTGTCAACAAGAATGGAACACACTGCGAAACACGTGAGTGTTTCTGAGTTCATCTTCACAGCCAAAACACGCACGGTCAGTTGTGTGCTGATTGGGTTCCGACTCCCCCTGTGTAGATCTGTCTCACAAATGTCTGTTTCTTGCTGTGTAGTGTTTCGTACTTGTTCACACATCTTTTTCTTTGCCGGGTGTGTTTTTGACCTCTTCACTGCATGCAACCGGGATAGGTGGGGTAAATGCCTAATGTTGCTCTGTTTTTGATGTGAATACTTTTTGGCACCTGCCAAATGTTTCGTTTCTGTGTTGTTTGTTTTCTGGATTTCTTTTGAAATGGCGAGACAGGAAAACCACGAGAAGAAAGAATACCATGAAGTTCCACTTTCCCACTCTGGGAGCGTTGGCTCAAGCACCCGTTTGTGATGCGGGGAGGGGGTCCAAAACTCATTGGTTTGAGCATCTCTTGTTTTTCCTGACATTGCTGTCTTGGTTTGTTTGTTTTGTGAAATCCTTGCCTCTCGTCAAGATGATGCACATGTGCATCAAGCCTGCTTCCTGTTGCCAGTGGATCGTTTCCTTTCGTTCACGATGCAACTGCCTCGAATTGTGCTGTGTTTTTGTCTCATTCCTCAACGACTCGTGCCTGTAGTTTTCAGGTGATTTGAGGAGGTTGCACCACCACTGACGTTCGCTCAATTTTGAGCAACTGAAATCTGGGCGACGAAACAAATCACCTCAGGCAGCATCAATGGAGGGCATGCGAACACCCATTTCTCGGTGAAGACAAATCTCAAAAAGCACGACCTTTTGAGTCATTTTGAGTTTGTTTGGGGCGAGGTCGCCATGCATTCTGGTTCTTCAAATCACCGCGAGCTCCATTGAGCTATTTTGACAAGTTTGAGCTGTTGGTGAAGAGAATGAATTGTGACCTTGTTTTGCCCATGTGTTTTGAACGCTTTTCTCCTGTTGTTCTGAACCTCACTTCGGGTTTCCCCAGGCTGCTATTGTCTCAGCTGAAATCATCTTCGTCTGTTTTTCTTTGAGCTCAAAACTGTTTTGAGTTGAGCACCTGTTTTTCAAACGTTGGAATTACCGAAGATAAAAGTTATTTTTCTGTGCCGACTTGGATCACCCCACAGTTCCACCACAGCGAACGTCTCCCGCAAAACGTGGCGCAACCCTGTCCTGAGGCCTCCTTTACTTCGTCCCGAAAGCGAGCATATTTGCCTTTTTGCTGGCTACTTCTCAAAGTTGAAGTTTGACCCTTTGTCGAAAATGGGTTAGAAATTGTTCAGCCCGGTTGTTCATGTTTTATAGAGCTGAAGGCAGTTCAGATGGAGAGAGAGTGCGCAAGAGAGTCGACCGCTGCATGTTTGGACTCCTGAGGGTATTCATTTCACTTCACCCACATGCAAATGGCCAACCATCAAGTGTTGCAGATTGAGGTTTCCGTCCGAACTGGCCCAGATCGCACAAACAAATTCGCTTTCAAGTTCAGATTCGGTGTGCCCACTTTCGCTGTACCTGTTTTCCTTGGAATGTCGGATTGGCTTGCAGGACGATTGCACGACGTTCTGTCTTCACTGGACCTGGACATGTTTGCTATTTCTGTTCGGTGCATTTCACGCTCGGTAAGATATAGATCTGTCTGTTCTCACAGCAACTACGGGTTTGAGCTGTCACAACAGTCAATTGATGTGCTTGAAATAATCATTGTCGTAAGCTCGATGTCACGAATGAATCAATCTTCGATGCTGAGTTTTCACTGACTTGATTTATTTTTGTAACGGACTTCAACTTCTTCCCACTGTTCTCAGAAAAAAAGTGAATTGTGCGCAGACAACCAACGTCGGACTGAGTACAAAGATCTTCTGGTTTTTTTTCACACAAAATAACAGTATGTTGGTTGTGTGCCAGAGAGTCACCTCCTCTTTCCACATTTGACTTGACTGACAATAGTGAGGTTACGCAGAGCGGAAAACTTGAACGGTGATGTTGCTTCAACATGTCACTGAAAATTGTGGCGGCGTATTTTCAGAACACCAAAAGGAACACATCGGAGTGAACATTTCGCCGACAGATCCGGATTCTCCACCAAAACCAAGGCAACTTTCACACAATTTTTTTTTTCTGACTGGACAGGTGGATCTTATTGTGCTATTTGCAGTTTTGTTTTCACCAAATGACAATTTTTGGATGATAGTTTCTTAATTTATCTGGATTATTTTAATACATACAGCTCTTGTGTCTCCACCACCACAAATAGCTTCACATTTTGCCATCGTTTTTCTGTGGAGACAGGAACTGAAACAAAATATTTCCACAGCTAGTGACCACTGGTGAAAACCTTCCAACCATTGAACCACAATGAAAACTCTGGAGATTGTCATTTTCATGAGTCTGCTTGGATGCTGCACCAGTATTCCAGCTGGATGTAAGCAATTTTTGTTTTATCCTCTGAAACTCTCAGGTTCCTTACACAGTCCATCTCTGATGTCAAAACATTCCATCCAGGGAAAATAGGTTCATGTGCCTTGAGTCCATATCAAAATGGAGGCCACTGTATGCTGCTGATCATGCAGTATTGTGGTGATTTTTTCACTGGAACAATGTACTTGTGAATCATGTGACCAAAATCTCCATGCAGCCACTGCAGTACATGCATTCTTGTATGAATTCATATTTTAGGGAGGGTAGCAGTGGGGTCATGTGCCTCATTTCCATGTCTTCATGGAGGTCAATGTTACCTGCCAAGCTTGGATGTTCACTACTGTGAATGTAATGAAATGTTCACTGGAATCAACTGTGAAACATGTGAGTACAAAACTATCTCTATGCAGCCACTGCCTATGCTTGTTTTCAGACTGCATGAATTTGAAAGCAAAAGTGACAAGTATCAAGGTTCCCTGCCAAAAATTTCACACAAATGTTTTTATGTGTCATGTTTACAAGCAGTCTGCTCAAAATAAAAAAAAAAGTTGTTCTTGCTTGAGTCCAAAGTGGAATAAGTTGGACCCTCAAGGTTTCTGCTTTCTGTCATCCAATGTTCTCTCCTTTTGAGTTTGGAAGAACAAGGTTTAAAAGCACACAACTTTGTACGAACCATTCTCATGACACCACATGTCATTTTACTGTTTGCACATTCTTGGTTTCTGTTGACTAGCGCTTGGACACCCGTGTGAATCCCACCCCTGTCAAAATGGCGGACGATGCGGAAAGCATGGAGATGGCTTTTGGTGCTACTGCCCAGTCAGCACCAGATATGAAGGAATATTGTGTGAACGATGTTTGTATTGATTCTGAGAAATATCTTTGAGTTACACTTTTATCCTGGTCTTGGATAATCTCTGGGGGCAATGTACTTGTGTCTTAAAATTAGAGTTTTGTTTCCACAGTTGAGCCTTGTTTGTCAAACCCCTGCTATATTTTTGGTGGAGAATGTCATACAACAGAGGAAGGCACCTATGTGTGCAAATGTTTTCGGGGCTACAGTGGGACTAATTGTGGTGAGTTTTTCTCATGAGAAAACAAACCTCATGACAAGAGGGAGGTGTGCACAAATATTGTTTTGGTTTCTTTCATAACATTGACATAACATTGATCTCTGAACAGCACACAAAACCAGACTCGGGTCAAAGTGAACATGAACACAGAATGACAAAAGCAAATGCATTTGTCTCTGAGGAAGACAAGGCCAATTCTGTTGAGGGTTCATTTCCAAACACAAATGCCATACATCCGCACACATGTATTTAGTTTTGACAGGAACTAAAAGGCCTTCCTGTTGAAACAAACATGCTTTGCTTTCAGCAGAAAACATCAAACATGAATTGCTTCTTTGCCATATTGATACTGGTGTCTTTTTCAGAGTACAATCCCTGCCACTCAGGTGCCTGTCAACATGCTGGGATATGCTCCAGCAGGGATAATGGCACCCGTTTCATCTGCACCTGTCAACCTGGATTTGAAGGTGTCCTTTGTGGTGAGTCAGCATCACAAAACTCAGAAAGGGAACAAGGAATCAGAGCAAAGTTTATGTTTCAGGAATAAACAAGTGGTCTGGTTCTGAAGACCTGGAGGTTCAGGTGATCTGATCTTTGGAACAGAGAGCCGAAGGGTTGGTCAATTTCTGTCATCCAAGGCTCACAAAGTTGTGTTTTGTGAATTTTGTAAATTTCCTCAATTATCCATGTTGCTGGTGTTCCAACTGTGGTGTTTTCCAATTTTTTGACCAGGTCAAGGTTATTTTTGTCAACTTATATTCAGTACACAAAAAATTTGGTTGCTTGGTTGAAATAAAATGTTTTGGGTGAAGGTTCTCATTAGTTCACAGCCCAGGTTTTGGTGTCAATTGTTGAACAACACAATAGATACTTTCTGAGATACCATGTAAATTTTTTCTTCCCAAAGACAAAGAAGAAATGAAAACAATCAATCTTTCTGACTGCAGAAAAACCTGCTCACTCATGTAGATCAAACCCTTGCCAAAATGGTGCAACCTGTACAAGTTCTGAGGAAGGCTCATTGGATCACAAGTGTATCTGTGCAGATGGCTGGAGGGATATCCTATGTGCTGAGGGTAAGTGAGACAATTTATTTTGGGATAATAACACAAAATGAAGATCATGTTCTGATGAAAAATACCTTTCTTGTCTCTTTAATTTTTGAGTGAAGAATTTGAGTGAATGTTTTCTTTGAAAATTATGCCACAACATGTGTTTACATGAAACAAATCATAAGCCCATGAGTTCTAACAAGTGCTGAACTGTAATATTTGGCTCTCACAGAGGACCCATGCCATCCTAATCCATGCCAAAACAACGGACATTGCTACAGCCCAATGTACTCAACAACCTACAATTGTGACTGTCAACAAGAATGGGAAGGAACACACTGCGAAACACGTGAGTAAATTTTGCTGTGGCTTTCATTCACGTCCTTGATGGGATATGGTGGCCAGAAAAGTGGCAGTCACCTTTGATTCTAAATCGGCAAAACACATGTTTGGCCTTCGTTTTTCCTGGTACATTCCAAATGCCTGCCAAAAACACTTCCCTTGAAAGTGCGCAAAATTACACTCACTTTTCATGTGTGACAATTGCAATACCTCTTTGTTTCCTGTTATTTTTGCCCTAAACTGTGTTGAATAAGTTTTTGTGCACAACACATGTGAACAGACAGACATGGCAACGCAACGAGCACAGAAATTCTGAGAACTTAATTTGCTTTCATTCAATGCATTTTGGAAAATCAACAAGCAAATTTGGGAATTTGGAAGGGGGGGTTGCAGCTGAGTGCGCTCGGGTGTGGGAACAGGTTTTCTAATTCCCATGAAGAGGCAACTGAATTCACGTTTTTGGCCTGGAAACGTCTTTGAGTGCAGCCGCACAAGACAAGGGGCCGGTGTTCCCTTGTTGCCGTGCTGATCACATGCTCAGAGTCAGGTTGCCTGTAGTTGACGCGCGTCCCTGAGCCTTGTCTGTTTGGCAGGACTGGAAATCTGAACAAAATATCCGGTCACTTTCCTTACAAATATTTCATCATAAAAACCTGTCTGCGTCTGCTTGCTTTGATTTCTGAAAACATCTGCTGAGTGTACAATGGTGTCTGTCGTTTCATGGTCGCTTCGCATCTTGTTGCATTCACGTGGGTGTCTAGATTCACCGCCGCGTTTCTCAGACCTGTGCCGAAGATGCTCCTGTCAGACGGTTCCTTTGTCTTGTTCTTCACAAAAGGGTGAATTTGTATTTCGCCACACCCCCGGCAAAAAAATGGGGTCAAATGGTATTTCTTGTGAGAACGGTTGGCAGCCTTCTTCCGAATTCTGGTTGACGGACTGAGGCCCACAATGGTCACATCTCTGATTTCTGGCAAAATCTGAACGATACAGCAAAGCATGACAGGGTGCGAGTGGAAATGTGCAGCTCATGCAGTATAATTTCTCTTCTTCAATTCCAATCGCAAAAACTGTTCCATGCAGCGCAAAACTGTCTGTTTGACTGAAGACTTGTTCCTTCGATTTGATAAAAATCGTTCTCGTCAGATGCTTTATCTGTCTCAGTCTACCGTTGAACGTCATTTGTTTTGTCACTTCACTTCGATGTTCTGTCTGTGAAGTTCTCAAAAGTTTTCAAAAGGTTGCCTGATTTTGCGACATGATGCACCAAGAGACGATCGGAGGCTGTTTGGCCTCGTGCTGGTGTTCTCTTGGTGGTGCATGATTTGCACTTTTCACCCGCATGCGAATGACCATCCACCACCACCAGTGTCAAGTACCTCAGATTCAGATTGTTGCCGGGGTCCAAAAGAACTGGGTCCACTGAACACAAACAGAGAAGCTTGGAACGTCAGATCTGGGCGAGACCTTGGAAGCGGGAGTTGGAACACCGGGGTGTGTTGAAAGGAGTTCCGTTCACGGTGGAGCCGGATACTGGGGCCTCTCAGCGCAGTGCATTTTGTTCGATCCTGAGCACATACATGTCTCTCATGCAACGACGACGGTTTTGGTTTGTTTTCGGTTCATTTTACCTTGTGTTTTTTTTGACGGGAGAACTAAGAAACGAATTGTGTTGTCCTTGATTCGAATGTTGATACTCGTAGCTTGGGTGGCGTATTTTCAGAACACCAAAAGGAACACATCGAAGTGAACATTTCGCCGACAGATCGGGAGTCTCCATCTCTTCCTACTGTATCTACCGAAACCAAGGCAACTTCCACATTTTTGTTTCCTGACTGGATAGGTAGATCTATTTCTGCAGTTTGCACTTTTTGCACCAAGTGAAACTTTTTGGATTGTAGTTTCTGAATTTATCTGGAATTTTTTCAACAATGCAGCTCTTGTGTCTCCAGTACCACAGATCTATACCTTCACATTTTGCTCTGTCTTTCTGTGGAGATAAGAACTGGAGCAAAATACTTTCAGGGCAGGCAACAACTAAACCAGTATGAAAACTCTGGAGATTGTCATTTTCATCAGTCTGGTTGGATGCTGCACCAGTATAAAAGCTGGATGTAAGCAATTTTTGTTTTGTCCTCTGACACTCTCAGGTTCCTTGCTCATGTGAGTCCATCTCTGATGTCAAATCATTCCATCCAGGGAAGACAGGTTCATGTGCCTTGGGTCAACTGAAGGTCATTGTGTGCTGCTGATTGCATATTCACTATTGGTATTGTGGTAATTTTTCAGTGATTTGAATGGTGCAAAAGACTGCTCAGTCAAAATTGGAAATTTTGAGCAAGCAGTATTTTGCCATTCAAATCACATACAGGCATCAAAGCAAATTCTGGGCTCATTGACTAATTTGTTGTATTTTAGGTCCAAAATAATGCTCAAGATCTCAAAGGAACAAAATAGAACATTTATGCTTTTTCAGTGCAAACAGTTCAAATTTGGAAATTTCAAAATTTTGGACATAGGGTTCTATTTTGGGCTGTATCTTGAAAGTGAGCAACATTTGATCAAAGGTGCCCATATATAATTTTCATGATATTGGAGGGGCTTTCATGTCAAGTAGGTCTGGTGTTATTTTGATGAAATTTTTCAGTGGTTTTTTGGAGGCTGAAATTTAAAAATTGATTTTTGGGGCTTTTCCTTCACAATGTGTTCCCAGTCAAAACATGCAAAGATTTGATGAGGTTGAGAAAATATCAGTGGGTTATGTACATGGTTTTAATTTGTTTTTGTTTTTCACATGTAAGCCAGGGTTAGGGGTCAAAAATCATATTTTGAAAACTTCACAAAAATATGTGATTTTCAATGTGACCTTTTCACACTTGTTTGGAATGTTTGGTGACTCATACTTAAGTTTGAAACATTGTGCATCATTTGCCACTAATTTCCAGCCCAATCCACAGAAAGTTTCTCTACCTCACCAAATATTTTGCATGTTATTCTGGTGACACATTTTGATACTGGATGAAAAAAGCAACCAGAATGAGAAAGCAGAATCAGTTCAAATCAGTGGGAGGTCCATGTGCATCTATTTTTACTGGAGCAATGTACCTGTGAAACATGTGACCAAAATCTCCATGCAGCCACTGCAGTACATGTATTCTTGTATGAATCTATATTTTAGGGAGGGTAGCAGTGGGGTCATGTGCCTCATTTCCATGTCTTCATGGAGGTGTTTGTTTGCTACGGGGCTTGGATGTTCACTACTGTTATTGTGGTGAGATGTACACTGGAACCAACTGTGAAACATGTGAGTACAAAGCTATCTCCATGCAGCCACTGCCTATGCCTGTTTTCTGAAAAACTAGCATGAATTTGAAAATGTAAGTGAAAAACAGCAAGGTTCCCTGTAGAAAATGGAACCCATTTCCAAGCAGTCTGCTCAAAACAAAAAAAAAGTTGTTGTTGCTTGAGTCCAAAGTGGAATAAGTTAGACCCTCAGGGTCTCCCCTTTCTGTCTTCCAACATTCTCTCCTTTTGAGTTTGGAAGAACAAGCTTATGAAGCCTATAACTTTGTAGGAACCATTCTCATGACACCACATGTTATTTTACTGTTCACACACTGTTGGTCTTGTTGACCAGCTCTTGGACACCCATGTGAATCCCGCCCCTGTCAACATGGGGGACAATGCCGAAAGCGTGGAGAAGGCTTTTGGTGCTGGTGCCCCACCAGATGGCAAGGAACGACGTGTGAACGATGTTTGTATTTGGTCTGAGAACCATTTTTGAGTTAGATCTACACGTTTTTCCTGGTCTTGGATAATTTTCTGGCTGCACCAGCTTTGAACTTTTCACACCAACATCTGGGGGCAATGCACTTGTGTTTGAAACTTGGAGTTTTGTTTCTGCAGTTGAGCCTTGCGCATCCAACCCCTGTTATATTTATGGTGGAGACTGCCAGACAACAGAGGAACGCACCTATGTGTGCAAATGTGATCGGGGCTGGAGTGGGGCTCATTGTGGTGAGGATTTTTGAGATATTGCTCAAGGTTTTTTTCATGAGAAAACAAACTTTATGACAAGAGGTGTGGACATTTTTAGGTGGGGGTGGGGGATTGTTTCACAACATAAACATAAACATTGGTCTCTGAACAGCACACAAAACCAAGACTTGGCCAGTTCTGTTGAGGGTTTATTTCCAAACAAAAATGCCATCTATCTGAACTCAGATATTTGGTTTTGACAGTTATTTGAAAAAATAACCATATTGTTGAAACAAACATGCTTTACTTTCAGCAGACAACAGCAAACATGCATTGCTCCTGTGCTCATTTGATGCTGGTATCTTTTCCAGAGTACAATCCCTGTCGCTCAGGGCCCCTGTCAACATGCTGGGATGTGCTCCAGCAGGGATAATGGCACCCGTTTCATCTGCACCTGTCAACCTGGATTTGAAGGTGTCCTTTGTGGTGAGTCAGTATCACAAAACTCAGAATGTAAACAAGGAACCACTACAAAGTTTATGTTTCAGGAACAAACAAGTGATCTGGTTCTGAAGACTCAGAGGTTCAGGCGATCTGATCTTTGGAACATAGAACCATAGGCTTGGTCAATTTCTGTCACCCAAGGCTCTGAATGTTATGCTTTGTGAATTTTGTATATTTCCTAAATTGTCCATATTGCTGGTGTTCCAATTGTGGAGTTTTCTTGTCTTTTGACCAGGTCGAGGTTATTTTTGTCAACTTTTATTTTTGACACACAAAACTTTTGCTGTTTGGTTGAAATGAAATGTTTTGGGTTGGCACAAGTTCAGAGCCCAGGTGATGGTATCAATTGTTGAATAATACATCAGGATGTAAATTTCTTCTTCCCAAAGACAAAGAAGAAACAAAAGCAATCAATCTTTCTGACTGCAGAAAAGCCTGCTCACTCATGCAGATCAAACCCCTGCCAAAATGGTGCAACCTGTACAAGTGCTGAGGAAGGCTCCTTGGATCACAAGTGTATTTGTGCAGATGGCTGGAGAGGCATCCTATGTGCTGAGGGCAAGTTGGACAAGTTCATTATTCAATTGAGACAACAACACAAAATGAAGATCTTGTTCTGATGAAAATACCTTTCCTGTTTCTTTCAATTTGGACTGATGGAATTTAAGATAACATTTTCTTTAAAAATTACACCACAAAAAGTGCTTGCATGAAACAAATCACAAACCTATGTGTCAGTGTTGTTGCTCTAATATTTGTCTCTCACAGAGGACCCATGCCACCCTAATCCATGCCAAAACAACGGAGATTGCTACAGCCCAATGTACTCAACAACCTACAATTGTGACTGCCAACAAGAATGGGAAGGAACACACTGTGAAACACGTGAGTAAAAATTACGTGGGTTTCAATTGGTCTTTTTCATTCCTGTGCAAGAAACCTGACAATCTCTGAACTCAAATGCTTTCACCCCAACTTTGAATAAATATTCTGAAAAGCACCACAAAAACCTAAAGTTGTACTCGTCTTGAGATGTTTTCAAATATTTTGTGATTTGTTCAATGTTTCTTCAGAAAGCCAAGAAATATAAATGCCTGTGTGGTTGTTTTTGGTCTGTATTGCTTTTCATCTGACATGTTGGAACCAGGATCGAATCCTCACTCACTCACAAAAACAACCAGCTCAAGTTCAATGCTGGGTTGAACATTGGTCACACATTCGGCACAATTGACAGCCATATTGGATTGAAATTGCATTGAACCCTGTTTCTGCAAGAAACACATGTTGATGCTTGTTTTTCGCAACACATTCAAAACACATGCCACCTGTTTCCGTTCCACCATTCTTCAACAAGCCACTGCCTGAAGTGTACAAAAGTGCAAACACAAACACAAACCCCTTCCAAATGCATACTTCAATTGCAATGTCTGTTTTCTGCGTTTTTCTTGACCTGAAAAGGGCTGACAAGCCAAAGAGATCGTACAGACAGGCACAGATCTATTGAAGGTACTTGTTTTTGACGTTCCTGGAACACAAAACATTTCTTTTCACCTCTTCACCATTTGCCGACAATGTTGATTCTGCACAAGTTGTGAGTGCCGCCATTCTGAACTTGTTTCCAGTCTGGGTCCTATTCGTTTGTTCATCGACATATTTTCACGTTTGTGAATTTCTAGGGAGGATCGCTAGCGTGGGCGTGGATGTAGAAGTGAAATTCACATTTTATCTGAAAAAAAAAATAGCTCCATGGAGCTCACGGTGATTTGAGGAAATTCTGATTTCGCTCACTCTGATTTCGCTCCCTCTGATTTTGCTCCCTCTGATTTCGCTCCCTCTGATT
>JAAUXT010125768.1_pt1 | contig 21521 bp, 15 predicted proteins | sample 7278171 | NCBI WGS metagenome assembly JAAUXT01 (sample SAMN14350112, study PRJNA611818) | marine sediment metagenome | isolation source: surface marine sediment (1.8m) | place: French Polynesia: Moorea | collected 2018-08 | reverse complement strand
TGGGCGGAGGGCGTCGCCCCTGTGCAGAGCGCCGTCGCGGACGACAGGATCCGGGAGACGCTCGCCGACGCCATGCTCGAGTCGCCCGACAAGGACGCCGCCGCCACCGCCGCTAAGAAGAGTCGGAAGCGAGATCTGTGATGAGCGACGAGACGCTGGGAGTCACTGAGGTCGTCTCAAGTGAAAAACTGTGAAAGCAACAGGTTGTCCACCCAAGAAGAGCGCTCTGCAATGGTGAGACAGTTCGGAGAGACTGATTTGTCCGTTTTGCTCGATTTGACGTTCTGTAGCACCGAGAGACGGATCAGTGGACTCTGAAGGAATCGCTTCTCCGCCTGTGACTCGTGATATAGTCATTCCACGCAGCAGAAAAAAATGGGCAAGAGGTGCGAAATGAATTGGTGCTGCCCGTGTCCATCTGTTTTTTCATGACAACGAAGCGACTGTTTTGTGTGTGTGTGTGTGTGTGTGTGTGTGTGTGTGTTTGACCTCAGGTGCGTGTTTTCCATTGTGTTTCTGCAGATCTGAGGTCGGCAGTGGTGAAAGAAGGAAATTTCGGTGAAAGGTTTCAATGCAGGGTTCAGTTCAAACCAGGCGTTTATTTCAAGCTGCGCAGCATGTTCACACATTTGATCTCGGATTGAAGCTGCGAAACTTTTGAGTTTTTTGCTCACGCCGAAGGCTGAAGAATGGGCGCGTGTTCAAGAATCACACTTTGGTGTGTCTAGATCTGCAGGCATAACCCAGCTGGAAAGTGCCTGTTTGACACAAAATTCTGGTGATTTCAATTTACTTTTGGCACTCTTCAGCACAGTGATTTCAGCAGCGGTGAAGCACAACCCTCTTTGTGGCTGATTTTTGGTGGTGTCAACAAATCAAGGCAGCGCACATATTTTTCAGCGGTGTGCTCAGGTGTGTTTCAACACCAACAAGTGTTCTTGTTGTTCATCTTTGTGGTACCAGTTGAGAATATTTTTTCTCTGGTTTGCCTTACGTTGTATTGAAGCTCGGTGTTGAATAGTGCCTGAAGAACATCTGCTGCTTGGGCCATGAACGAAGTGTGCATGTTGAGGCAGCGGACAGCTTCAGTTGGAGTGCATGGCGTTCTTGTGCGAAGCTACCGTCTTCCCTGATTTTGGTTTCAACAACCTGTGCTTTTTTCAACACCCGAGTTCTTGTTGTTCGGCATCGCACTTTGCCCCATGGTGCATGCGTTTGTGATTTGGTTTGAACAAAACAGCATGCATTTGTGATTTGGTTTCACAAAACAAATTGAGTTTTGTGTTTGCTATTTTCGTGAAAACATTTTCATTTCAAATGAAACGGATTCTAGGGGTTAAGACCTATTTTTGTGTTTGATTTTGTTGAGTTCGTTGGCCATTTCAAGTTGAAATCACTTCATTTTGTGACGCTCTTCCAGACCAACTTGATGTCAATTGTTTGTTTTCTGTGGGTTGAATTTGGTGTGTGCGAGACACTGTTGGTCAAAAAATAAATTTGTTACAAAATCTGACACTGTTCATTCGCCGATAAGTTTTCTGCAGTGGATTTGAAGACACGACGCAGCTGTGCGTGGACTTGCGAGCAAAGCAGGTGAAATGACGAGATGATAAAGTTGCGCTGCGGCGGATTTGGGTTCATTATTGATGTGCGGTATTTTCGCCCAGAGCATCAAAGTACCAAAGGTAGATTTTCTTCTCCTTTTGCCAAAGTGGATGGAGAGCAGGCGCCACGGTGGCTGTAGTTGGTGGAAAATTGGGTGCAAACTACGCACGTAAGTGGCGACTTCGCACGTCATCCTCGCCAATGCGACAGCTAATGTGTGCAAGGTTACTGGAGTGTGAACTCCAACGTGGCTCGCGAGACCAATGAGAAATCACTTTTTTCACAAAATTGAACTCTGAACATTTGGTATTCGTCGATGTTTGTGGAAAACAGCAGATTCAGGGCAGCGCCGGGTTCCTTCGTTGGGTTGCCAAAGCTTGAAGCGGTGTCGTCAAAAGCAAACAGCCATCAGTTGTGTTGATTTTAGCAGTTTGCGTGTGTTACTGCCATGTGGTGAATATTGAACTGAATTTCAACGAATCGCAACAAAAGAATGTGTAAAACTCGACACTGGCGGCACGCAATTAGCATGAGGGTTGTTGGTACTGCGATGCCGTGAGCTTTGAAGACCCTGGGCTTTATGCTGCTCTCCTTGCGACATAAACTTCTGTGAAGGTGAAATAATTACTTCATCACAGGCTGGGACAGAGGCGTGCCAAAATATTTTCCTGCCATAAATATTTGTTTTTATGTCCACGTTGTGTTTCATTCCGCACGGGGCGTGAGGGTCATTGAAAATTCCTGTGAAAATGGTGCCGTGACATTTCGAGAGTTGTGGATCGTTTTGCATGCGCTGTGGAACAGCAAGATTGAAATTGTGTGGAACATGCAGCGGTGTGAACAAAAGAAGCCAGAATGGTGGATGTAAAACTCCATTACCTTGAGCAGCCTCGGACTCGACTCTGACATTCAGCGCACTGGAATTGAACGAAATGCAGTATCGTACGTTGCCAGATTATAAGCTTTTTTATTCTGCAGAGAATTGCAGAAATGCGTGATTAAACACTTTGGGTGATAATTATCTGAAAACGACCTGTTGTCGCAGTGATCCGTCTTCATTGTCGTCCATCCATCATCATTGAGCGTTATCGTGTCGCTCGCTGGCGCAGCGTTTTCTGCCCCGCCATTGCCGCCGCCGCTTTGCATTGACAGACCGTGATTCATGAACCAGCAGTTCACAGAATTTGAGCTCCAGTCCCCATTTATGATGTATGGTGCAGGTATGAATTTCGGAGCTTTTTGTGAGACAGATACGCGAAGGGAGACACTGAGGGTACTTTTGTTTGCACCATCCCGACAGGTTGTCACATACCTGCGTTGCTCGAAACAGAATGTTATGGATTAGGGGCGCTTTGGGAGAGATCATCTGCCGGGTGAGGTGACGGCTGAAGTCCCGATTAAAGTTCATCGTGCTGATAAAATCTCAAACGAAAGGCGTTTCAACAATTCAATTTGAGGCAGTCTCAATGCACGACAGTGAAAGACGTTTCCGTTTTCTTCAAACAACTTTTCGTTCATTCTTCACCAAAGTCGCTGAATCGGTGAGAGAAAGGGGGAAATTGCGAAGTGAGGAACAAGGTGTGTGGACGTTGAATTGGACTTCTGAATTATCATTTCTCTGGGTTTTATTTTTTCCTTTCGTCAACTGAACGAAGTTCCAAAGAGCCTTGTGCGCCTACAGACACAAAGGTGTGTGAGGACGAATTTGCCTCCACTTTTGGTTTGACATCGCTTCACGAGATGTCGGTAGGTTTGCTCATCAAAGGCGAGCAATTTGTCATGCGACGCAATTGGCAGTGAAATGCGGGTCAGCGAGCGACCGCCGCAGCGCACTGGTTCCAGCGGGGAACGTGACAGCGGCCTCGGTGCCAGTGCAAAATCGACTGCCCTGCGAGTCAACGCGGCCGCACGTCAATGTCAACCCAGCTTCATCAGAGCTTTCACGGTTATGTTGACGTGTTGTACTTGTGTTTTTGTGCAAAGTTCGTTCAGAAAACATCCAGCATCCCAATTTCAGCTTGTGTAGTACACACTGGCCACAGCGGGAGGCAATGTTTGAACAAAAAGTCACCGTTGGACAAAGGTAAGCATAAGACGGCTGTTTAGAGATCGCGCGTTGCACACACACACACACACACACACACACACACACACACACACACACACACATCACCACAAAACTGCGAAAAATAAAGTGACATTCTACACTCGCCTCTCTTTTTTCTTGTTTTTCTCCCAAGCACAGACGTTATGCTTTGTTTCCATTGGAGCTTTGCATTTTACGATTTTTACGATGCTCTCTGACACGGAGCCCAGATTTTCACCCGCCAAGAATGTCTGTCGCCATTGGAAGACCTATAAAACGAACAATTGGACAGGAACCCAGAGGATATGATTCATGGCCTGTAATGCGGTTCTAGCGTGTGAAATGATCGTAAATCCAACGGTTCCAAGGGAACTAGTATGATAGGCAGGGTGCTAAAACTTGCACTACGAGAGAACCTTGGTCAGTTTCCGATCGCGCCGCTCCACACGCAACGTGAGACCTTGAGTCGACGCCAAGCGCGGAAAAACACGTGAAGGTTACCGCCACAAAAGTGACTTTTTTGCCTGTGTACGTCAGAAGCAGAAGACAGGCTTTGCTGCAAACTTTTCGTGAACCATGTAGTCTCAGAAGAAACGTTTTCCGCAAGCAACAACCATCATCCTCTCACGCACAAATACACATTTGACCCTTGCAGGACGACTTTCACGATGAATTTGTTGATGAGAGGCAAAGCAATGCGATCAGATGAAAAGACACAATGAAAATGCGTCGATTGGTGCAGTGTATCAGAACCCCGTGGAGCCGTGGGTGCGTGGTGTGACGTGGCGTCCTCCCCAGCGTTCAGCTGTTCAACGCAATTTTGATGTGCGCGATTTGTGTCTGTTCTGCTGCCTTTTCAAAACAGCAGTTGAATTTTCTGCAATCTCAAAAGTTGTGGAACAGCGTCTAAACAATTGTCAACAATTTGGTGAACGCGTGATCCAGGTTTTCTAGTAACGACTGAAAAATGGCTCCAGAAATAATTCCTGTCTTTGCAGACAAAGCATGAAACTAACAGGCACGATTTGTCAAAAAAAAAGCCAGAATCGTAATTTTAAGGAAAGGCACATTTTCCGAGTTTCACCTGATGAAGTGTTCTTCCCATTAACCCGAAGCGATTAATTTACTGCCGCTTGTGCAGTAGTCTTGAAATTCAGACTGGCTTCCAGGACAAAAGGTCGCTTGACTGCCATGATATTTAATAATATTGTCAGATACAATGACAGAATTTCAGTTAAATTTTCATTATTCTTATCAAAAAGATCACTGTTTGTTGTCAAGATGTTAAATTTCTTGAAATGTTTTGTAATAGATTCATAAAACCGGTATTTCTAAGCGATTGTCAGGCACGACTTGGGAATTTGACTCTCTGGTTTCATTTACACAAATTCTGGAGTGAACTTCTCCTCAGACAATAGTCCAAACAAGAGTGAAAACGGATTGCTGAATTGCCACTTCTTCAGACGATTATTCTGTACAAATCTCTCATCGCGTCAAAATGTGAGCTGTTCAACCACACACACACACACACACACACACACACACACACACGTCACACACACGTCAACGCTCACGGCCGCTGTGGCTTTGTTGAACAAGAATGCACTACCAACCCGTCAGCACGAATGAAATTCGTGTCTGTGAGGATTCGCCGATCCCAGAGCAGATTGGAAAGTCAGGAAAACTCCTGGCGAGTTTGCACCTGATCATTTCCCATCCTGCAGGTCTCAGGTGTCCGGAAGGGCGAGGCAATCTCTGGCGGCCTTTTGTGCGGCAAATGAACTGGGAAAAGAAGCAAGACATTTCATTATCCGACTCCTGGGGTGATGCCTGCTGCAACAAAGGCGTTAAATTTCCCGGACAAAGGCGGTGATTTCAACTCCCTGTTCTGGCAATGATATAATACTTCACCTGTTGACGCTAAGCAGCTCTTAGGGACGATCTTTTCAGTCCTTATCCGACATTAATTTGGCCTTTCCTCGGCCAATCCTTCCAGTTTGAAAGGCATCTGAAATCATTTACGCAAGGAAGGAATGCACGATGCAAGACGGTGACAAAACACGCTTGTTTTGCATTTCGATTTGAGAGATTCTCGAAGTTTTATCTCTCCATGGTGAAATCTCCAGGGTGGAGCTGTTTTGTCAACTGAAAGACAAAGGTTTTTTTCCAGCTCAGGAGACAAAGTCCAAATCTTCGAACGCAAGTGTCACGATGTTCGTCAAAGCCGTGTTGACTGCCGGCAAGTGATTCATTTTTTGTGCTTTTATTTTTGTGCTTCATACTTGTCCTTCGATGTCCACGTTTGGCAACTTGGTGTGGATTTCTTTTGACAGTAAGAAAGTATCAAGACACTGGAATCAGTTGTGCTGCTGCTTTGGACGAGACCGCGCAAATTTGTTGGCCACAAAAGCAGGCCATACGTTCCAAATTATATTTGAAACAAAATCCACATTTAATTATCTCTCTTACATAAAGACACTAACTCGGGCGGACAGGCGATTGAAGACAGTGACGAGATTTCCGCAGGTTTTGTGCGAAACTTTATACCCAACCTGTCGATGGGGGACCTGGTAACGCCAAAAGAATGGCAATTTCCATTTTGCTCAGTGAAAGGTTCTCGTGGATGGTGATAGACTTCGAGGCTTGTGTTGCAAACGTGCCTTTCACAAGGTGAAGTTGGTGACACGCGAGGGAAATGTCAGATTGGGGAAGGAAACAAGATGCGTACCGACACGAAGTGGGACCTTTTGGGAGGCTCACCAGGAAAAAAAGCGTCCAGGTTTCCTTGCTGAAAAATCAGATCCATAATTGCCGAAAAAGTCACAGGAATTGAAACTGACGAAACTTGGACAAAATTCATTTTTTGACATTTCAAGGAATATTTTTGGAGATGAGGAAGCAAGAAAATATTTCCACATTTGTTTCATTCCGCTTCGTGGATGGTCCCTTAGAATTTACAATGCAAATATCAAAAGCGGAAAGCCTGGCGAGACAAATGGCAGCATCGCACGCAATGAAGTCATAGGCCGTGGGATGTTACAGAGGCCAAAATGCCAAAATTACTGAAAATTTGGCAACGCGACTGTGCAAGCCACACAACTGTGAATTGAACGATCTAGCAAAATTTGCGTCAGTTATCATTGAAGCAAGTGTTAATAGCGTCAGCAATCGGATCCCGGTGCCAGTGTTCAGCGTTTCCAACAAACGTATGCAACTGAGGCCAAATGTCGAAACCCTGGTCGAACTGATTCACCGCGTTTGATTCGCGGCTTTTGTCAAAGCAGAACAGGTATAACGTCACTGGACGTCACGGGGGAAAAAAGGGGTCCATTGGTGCCTGACTTCAGGTTTCTTGTCTCTTTCAATGTTGTTTTGTTGTGCTCCTTCATCCATCCTCTTGTCAACGAAAGTGGCTGCAGCTTGCACTTTTTGTCCTCCGTTTCTCGTCAACAGCTTCCTTCCACTCTCGAGTCTGGTGGGTCCAAAAGGTAGACCAAAGTTAGTTTCCTGAATTTTCTCACAACTGCACGTCCAGTTCCAACAACCAATGGACGGAGATTTTCATCCGTGCAGCTTAACTCCTGTCTGGGAGTGGCAGTGTGATTCAAAGATCAGCCATTGTGTACCAATGCAAGAATTTGCATGAGAGAAGCTGTGAGTTTATTCCACCGTTGGCTTCAGACGAGGGTCGTTGTGTGAGTCGCCGGTGCATTTTGCCCAAGAATGGGTGAGAACAATGTGGCCCCAGCGCCCGAGTGTTTTAAGTATGGCATGCCTCTGGGCTCCTCAACTGAGAAAACGTCCGTGTTGTTTCATGCAGCGTGAGTTTTACGCCTATGGCGCTTTCTCATTCTCCACTCGTAAAAGTCCCAACTGTCGAGAAAACAAATGAGCCCTGCCCACCTCGTTACGGACTCGGTCAGCATTTTATTGCTTTTCAACAATTTAAGTGCAGCTATCAGAAGGAATTTTATAACCTTATTATGGTTTTTAAACCTGTTTTGCCGTTTGTGCACCAAGAATACTGTCATTATTGAATTTTTGAAGCATGTCATTGACCAAGTTGCCGGAAAATTCACTTGTTCAGATCAACGCAAGAACTTGGTCAGCTTCAGTTGGGCAATGAATGTTCAAGTCCAAAAAAGCAAATCTGCACGTCGTGTTTGACTGTCTGTGTTGTTGTTGTTTTCAAAAATGTTTTCCTTGGTCAGAGCTCACTTGGATCCAAAAATCTGGACCAACGGGCACTGCCGAATATCCGTATGCATTTCCGTTCGGTGGTTCCGTTTTCTGTGTGGAGAAGCGAACTTGGTGCTGGAAGATGACAGAGAAACAGTTGGCGCTCTGAATGTCGAGTTGCGCCTGACCGACTCACAATTTCCCCGACCACGCAAGTTACGGGAGTTGCAGGGCGAGATAAGCAAGTGCCTGCTCCCTCCCTGTGATTTGCTTGTCCCGTGTGATATCAAGTGATGATGTATTGGATTCTCCAGGGGACAACTATTCGCCGACACCTGGTCATTATTCCTCAGCCGACAAGATTCAGCCCCGCGATGAATCATTCACCTTTGGACAGTCAGCGAAGCCCTTTTCGAGAGCTGATCAATGACCCCGAGACGACAAGGTGTCGCTTCGGCGTCGAGTCAATGTGAAGATGCGATGAGTGACGAAACGGAAAATCTTCGCTTTTTTGGTACCCGAACGCTGACGTGACGTGTTTCCGAGAGAGGACAAATTGTAAGACAGAAACTGACAAAAACTTTCAAAATTGTTGTTTGCTGACTTTTTCTTGCCACTTGGAGCTGGTTTCGAAGTTGAACAGCGTTCCAAAAAAACAAAAGGCTCACGAATAACGAAGGTGCAGTTGAATTTCGCTGCATCCGGGACGCGGACGCGCGGAAGCGTCTCACAATCTCAGGCCGCATCTGATTGGACAAAAGTTGAAGTCCTTTCGTGTTGCCGTGGATCACTTGAGTCCAGAGGCATTAATTCTTCAAGTTCGACCTCCCGCAATGGTCAATTTCTGCGCAAACGAAGACGAATGAGACCTTCGGACGACTTTGATGTGATTTCTTACAACATTCTCCACTTTTGATGAGCAAACATTCAATGAATCCGTGAAGAAACGAACACAGCTTTATGGGTTGTATGTCCTTCGCTTCGCCTTTGTCTCCATTCCAGTGTTCAAGTGCAAAGTTAATTTTTTCTGCAGAACTTCTCCTTCGACGAATTGTGCTGTGGATCGTCTCACAATGAAACGTCTTTGGGTTGTGGGCGTGAGTTTCAGTCAGTGAACTGAAAGACCAACATATTTGTGTGTGTGTGTGTTTCGATTGACCCGGGACATTCTCATGCTTTCCTAAAAGGAGGTGCATTTTCCATTCCGTAAAACTTCTTCGAACTTGCCGAGGAACCTGACAATCAGAACTCAAATTAGCCGAACTGAACTGGGGCACTTTTTCCTGCGGTAACTATCTTTGATCTTGAGTTTTGGTTCCTTTCAACACTGACCCGCACCAATGTTCGCCTCGTGTTTCTTGTGTGCGCACCACAAAGTTCTATAGCTTTGTGGTGCGCACACACGTGATGAAGTACATATTCAGCAACGTGTTCACTCGCGAGCGTGTTTGACCCGAGGCCGACCGAAAACAGCCTTCGGGATTCACCATGAGGTGGAATAGACAATGACGGTCCCCGCCGTTGCACCACAAGGTGGAATACATGATGAATGTCGCGGCCATTACATTCCTTCCGCTGCGTCAAAGTCAGAGGTGAAGGTGACCTGTGCTGAGCCCACGGTCATTTGTTACCGAAAAATTGGCTCCGTTTGGGCAATAAGATAGCTCGGTGACATAACCCGTGGTATTGTTCCCGTGTGCGCGGGGTCTGGTGTTTAATTGTTCATCACATGAACATTTTATGTCATTTGGCCCTGAGCGAGCCCCCAAGATCCTGGTGGGCCCAGGTTCATGTCAAAAATCTCAATATTGGTTTCATTTATTTTGCTCACGTCGCCGCAGTGGACACGTTCGCTTCGCCCAAAGCCAAATTCAGATACAGTGTAGTGCGTGGAATGTTTGATCACTGGACTTTTGACGATTGCTGAGTCCAAAGGAATCTGTCTACAACAGACCGGTCTCTGGTTTCTACCAACACACTTTTCTGAAGTTTTAGTTTTGCAACTGCTTTTTGAAGAAAATCCCACACGCAATGGAATCAAGCGCTTGACTCCGATGATTCCTGAAGTTTCACCTCACACGGTTTCCATTTCTTTTTGCTTGTCAGTTGTTGCTCATCACACACGCCAATGCAAACCCAGAAAACAGGGTGACGTGAGATGCGCTCACTTGGGTCTGCATGCTTGGTCTTTCCACGTCTTTGGGGGAGGTCAAAGCTTGCAATGCGAACATCATAAATTTTTGACAGTACGAGTTGCATAACTCTAGGTGTGGCTTTGTGGCCAAATGTGGTCAAATTGTTTCGTGGACAGACTGCATACCAATGTGCTGCCAGCAACAAAAATTTAAAGTCAAGGTCAGGAAGTGTCATGCTGAAAGCCTGAGGTTTGGCTCAGAAATGCAAAGCATGTTGCACGGGAGTAGACATTGCTTTGGGGCAAGGACCACAAGTGATTCAGGAAATTGTTCTCAGTTGCAATGCAACTTGCCTTTTGTCACAGGTTGGGATAAGATAATCACGCCAATTTGGGAGGCTGTTCTCGCTCGAGTCATCGCTTGCTGTGCACAGGCCTCACAATCTGTTGCGCCCAGCCGCGCCGTCGAGACCGAACTTGGTTCAAGTTTCAAGTTTGTCTCGGTTCTTCCTGTGCGACGACACAATATTCTGACCATTTGAACGTGCGCGTGCCCACCCCCAGTCATTCAATGAGTGTCATCCCTGATCCGCAGAATCCAAAACGTTTTTGGTCCACTCTTACTTTCTTTCACCCTCTGTGCAAAGTTGTTGGCTGCGTCTATCCTCAAGAGTACAAGAGATGAGTGCATCAAGACACGTGCAACTTACTTTTCCGCCAGTTTTGCGTCCAAATTGTGCTGGTCTGGTATTGCAGGTGCTGTGTCTCCAGCTGTCAACTGAAACTCAGGCTCTTCAATGACATACATTTCGCCAGGTTTTGGATTTCTCTGAAGCACAGCAGGAGTTCCCGATGGCTTTCATTGTGTGCTGCACCTCTATTTCAATAGCCAGTCAATTTAGTCCCATCTATGCAACACAAGACAATTTGGGCCTCCTTTTCACCCATTGTTGTGAGAGTAGGCACTGATTTGGTTCAGGCTTTCAAGGGTGACCGTGGCACAAAATCTTTGACAATTTGAACCCCCTTTCGTGGACCCTCACAACAAAACAGGGCAATAAGTAGTTAAACGGCCATGGCAAATTTGAAGTACTCCAAGAGGTTATTATCATTTCAATTGCAAACACTGCAGAGAACACTTGGCTTTTCGAAAAGGCGTAGTTTCGATTTGTTCGTGCTCTGCAAGTATCGTTGACCACAAAGTCGAATGGACGCCTGTTTTTGCCATGGGATGTTCAAAAACTTCACAACGTTTGCATGTCAAGTGACCAGAGACACCCAATCAACGAAACAATGAACGTTCAGGACGGTCTGAATCAGGTAAGAGAAACTTTGTACACACACACACGGTTGTAAATTTATTTGTCCTCCTCACAATATTTAATTCGTAACTTAGGGACCCCACAAGCGTCACAAATGGGGGTCATTTACCTGCCTTAAACTCCCTGGAGCATGCATGTAGATTCACCCCGGTTATGTATGTGTGCGCTTTAATAGCATGCTCCAAGGATGTTTTATGGCCTTACGTACCAGGTAGAATTTCTTGCGATGGAGAGTTGACTTTTCGCCTCACTTCAAACAGCAGTTGCACTTTGCGCGACTTGCAGTCGTTTTCGGATACGGGAGTCGGAGGCGTGACATGTACATGTATCAACTCAAGATTGGAATAAATAGAGGTGGATGGTGCGTGAGAGGTTTTGTTGAAACAACTGGTAAAACAAAGAGAACCAGTCACCATGATGATTGCTGTTGAGGTTTGGTAACATTTTTGAAGCGGCGGATACTTGTTGATGTGAAGTGCGTCACTCGTACTTGGACCAACACTGATCATCCGATTCGGAAGCCACCACTCGAAACAGCCCGAGCCGCGAAAACAAAGCATCAACCTGAAGCACGCTTCGGAAACCAAGAAATTGTGAGGGGTCAGTCAGCAAAGAAGCCACAAGTGTCGAGACAACCTGGTTCTGGCTTTGTCTTTGCAAAGAGAGGCTGGCGCTTCGTGGAGTACGTGGCTCACGAGCTTTCATGGCCGCGTGAAAATAATTTCATGATACAGAAGGAGAGCTCTTGAAGAGCAAGTGAAGTTGTGGTTGATCATTGGGATTTCTCCGGATTGTTGTCGCCAAGAGTAATCGATGGTATGTGAGATCCATTGGAAGGTGTGTCAGAAAACACTCGTACGATACTCGTCCAGAGTCGCGTTTTTCAGCCGCTGCATGAAGACATATTTTACGAGTACGTACATTTCTGAAGTTCGATGAGAGGCAATGTCTGCTTGTTCAGAGTATGACAACCAGAAGAAATGAAATTTCACTCACTGTTCTTGAGTCAACTGGTCGCAAGAAGGTGGACGGAAGCATTTGTTGTTTGAACTTCACAAAGGTCAGATTCTTCAATGAATATGGACCTACATTCAAATTGTTCCGTCTCAGAAATCGATTTTCCGTTGATTTAAAGGCACATAAATGGCCATTGAAAAGGTTATAAAATTCCGTGTAACACAAGACTGCCGGTAGCTATTAGAATTTGTCGGGCCTCGTATGTCTTTGCCTTCAATTCAAGTTTTATTTGCGTTTTATGGCGAGGGAGGCTCGAGTTTGTTTAGCATGTGCGAGTCGTGCAAACACAAGCCGCCCGAACCCTCGATTAAATGGACATAAAGTGAGTATCCATTTTTGTGACTGACTGAACCGCACGATCAAGGACGTTGCAAGTTTGTGAAGGCGAAGGGTATATCGGATGAAAAGACGGAACCAGAGTTCACTGTCCTTGAAAAAAATCAAGTCATTCTGACGAAAGAGACCAAATGAACTGAGTGCAAGAACTGAGTGCAAAAAATGTTCAAAAAGCATTTGGTCAGTTGGTATATCGACCATCCATAGCTGAGAACACTATTTTTGCACAACTGTTTGTGTTCAACAATTGTATCGTGGACAGCAGCACATTTTGTTTTTGTGAGCCACAAATGCAAAGTTGTTTTTTACGAAATTAGGATCTCTATTGCCCAAACGAAGAGTAGGGGTCCTTTGCTTGTTTTCGAAATCGTTGACATTTTTTCCTGCTTTTTTTTGCCTGCGGGTTGAAACAAAAAACCCTCCCCGGTTTTGTTTTCAATGCTGTTGGTACATTTTGTTCTGCCACCATGTGCAAGCAAAGTTAGTAGGGGGTGAAGAAGGGGCACCAAGCACAACCAATCGATTGTCTGCAGAAAGTGAAATCTGTCAGACCGATGAGATGAATGTGTTTGACATGCTACTGTGTGTTCAAACGAACTGAGAACTTGGGTACGTTCAGGTGCTGTTTAACGGAATTTTTAAAATCACTGCGCAAAGAAATGCTTGAAAAATGCACGAGTGGAATTCTTTCACCAAGCTGTTGGCAGGTACGCCGTCATGGGAAGGTAAAAAAAATGGCGTTCTTTTGTGTTGAGACTTTGAGAAATTTGGTGCAGAAACGTTGATTGACAAATGTGTTCACAACACCAAACACACATGCATTGGTTCGCTGGGTGCAGATTGCCTTTTTTTGACACGGAAATATCATCGAACGGAAGTCACCAAGATATCAACACAGAGCGAGTGAGGCGACACACTGGCGGCGAGGCGCTGCGGAATCGACCGCCACAGGTGCCAAAGTCGGTGCGGCCCCGAGCCACCGGCCCCGCGGACCCCCAGCCGCCGCCGCCGCGCTGCGCCGCGCCGCGTTCACTGCGAAGGCCGCGCAGAAGCCTCCGCAGCTCCACACGCACTTTTGATGCTATTTTTACCTCAGAAATTTCAAGAAAACTGGATGGTCAAACAGGGCATCGGAAAATTCTGAAATCTTGTGCTCGGATCGCCAAAATGCACGAAAGTATTTTTTTCTCAAATATGTTGTCGAAAAGGTGAGGTTGAGCAATGAAACTTCCTCCAAGTGATTTCAGGTGACATTTTCTGAATTGCCTCGTGATTCCATGGCGGAACACATCCACAACTGAAAGTGTTTCTTCAGTCGTGATGCCTTTTTCGGAGAAAACTTTGGTGAGAATTTCTCAAAACGAAATCGAATGGACCATTTTGCTGAAACTGTGTTGTCCACAGTATCAACAAAGTTTGAATGAAAATTCAGCCTCAGAGGTGGTCAAAAAATGTCAGAGCAAAAACACTCGTGACCATTTTTCGTGTGAATGCGATCACCGGGTCAAGAGACATCGAGTGAAATGGGAGACAAACGCTGCAGGTGAAATTTGCATCTGCCGACGCTGTCCAAACCGTCGTCACTTCTTGTTACCTGCACCGACTCAACTTATCTCTTGATCGACATCGTCAGCGCGACCCACGCTCTGACAGGCGGGCAGCTCGGGACCTACTTTGAACTGGGCGAGAAGGGGAAATGGACAGAGTGGCCGCGCAACAATGGTCGCTGACAGGCGACAGGGAAAGGCACTTACGCCGCCTTTGTCGAGCTGTCACTGACTTCCAACACCTCGCCTGTTCGAGGGCAAAGCGAAGGTATCAAGAGCAGCAGGCGAGAGGTTTCGTTTGGGAGATCGAATGGCCAAGTTTGGTTTCGCTGAAGTGTTGCTTTCTGCAAATGAAGACCACAAAAAGTTGAAGTTTGAGGTTTTTGGAAACCGAAGCTCAGCCAACGGATCACTGTGCCATAAATTTGTTCTTTTTCTCCAACGTAAAAAGTTGCTGGAATCAAAAAAGCTTGTTTTCTAAACACCGGTTGTGTGTATCTTTTGTCGCACAGCAGTACCTCATTCAAAGTGTGTTTTCTTTCTCAAGATCACAAAGAATGGAGCCTCAGTGTTCATTGCCAACTCCTTACGTACGAAACTTTGCGATACGAGGCAGTTTAGAATTGCACAAAAGCGTCTGGCTAATCACGAGAACACATCTCGTCGCTCCACCTGGGTCCACCCACCTCGCCTTTCTCAGAGCATCAGGCGTCTTCTGTTCTCTGGCAAATTTACGGTTGTTTTCTGCAGTTCTTGTTCTTGACAAGACGCCATCATGTGTGCAGGGCTCATGATCTCCATATCCAAATACGAGTTAAAGAATTTGCAGCGATTAAGTGTCAGATATCAGTCATTAGGCTTCCATTAGGCCAAAAAAGATAAGTATCAGCCGGCTGCATTGTTTTCATCGAGCTCTTTGGTGACCAGAATGCAGTGACAAGCGCTTGCATTTCCTCAATTTCGGGGGTTATTTTTTCGAAATTTTGACGTTCAAAAACAGAAAGACGTGAAAGGCAATCGCACATCTTTGTTCAAATAATTTTTGTTTGTATTAGATCTACAAACACGACACAACGAAAACTTGCCCGTCGAACACTGACAAAAATCTGTCAAACGCTCTCAATCTACGAATTTTAACTTTGTTCCGTGGAAATGTTGGACTGATCAATATTCAAATTCAGAACATTGCTAGTTGGGCGAATGGGGAGAAACCATCCATAAAAAAAGTTTGTGCACATATTGACTCTGTAGACCCGAGCCTCGAGGAGTGTTTGCACAATGGGAGGGCGGTTAGGAGCGCGGGTCGCCTCGCCTCGACTCCGCCGGGGACGCGCCTCGGGGCGAACAGGCAGATCCGCGCCGGGGCGCCGCGACCCCGGCCCGTCAGGGAGGCGCTTCCTACACAAACACCCGCGAATACAGATTTCTCGCCACTGTTCCGTATTGAATATGTCATAAAAGTGATGATGAATAACGGAGAAAAAACGGTTCGATTGCCACTTTTTTGATGACGAGCTGATCAAGTTGCAATGTCTTGAATCGTGCCTCATCTTGCTCAGAGTACAAAACATGTCTAAAGTTCGCTTTGTGGTTTCTCCAATTCGTCAAAGTTGGCCCCCAGAATGCCAGGTACGAATTTTTATTCCATAAAACAGATAAGTACATTCTTTTCAGCACTTTTGGAAACATTCGACACCGCATAAAATTAGGCAAATACAGGTTTGTAACAAAAGAAGACATTTATGAATAAATTTTCCAATATAACGCATCTGTGCGCATGACTATTTTACTCTTTTCTGGAGACTTTTATGACCATTTAAGAAACATGTTATGGCTGTTTAACCACACCTTTCAGTTCCCCCGAAACGGTGTTTGGCGGACTGCACTGGTCAAAAATGGAAGAACTGGGTTTTTTTTGATGAAATTCGTGATCATTTTTGACTGAAAAAGATTGTTTATGTTGGGGAATATTTTCTTTGTTTGACAGATTTTGCAATGAATGTTTTCGTTGACATTAAGAAGCACAAACTCAGAGGTAAACACCCCTTCAGGTCAACCAGACTGGCTTACAGTGAGACAACCAGACAAGAGCCGAAACTTTTGTTCTCACTTCAACATTTTCTGACGGTCAAATCTCACACTCAGTTGTTTGAGGCTCAAACGTCTCAGTTTTTATGCTGTGAGTGCAAAAGTAAACATTTAAATTTTGGAGTATGTCGGGGTTTGCCCTTGTGTGTATGCTATGTATACAACAATTATCACACAGTCATGCTGCGATGATTGCCAAAATTGGTTTCAATGATTTGCTAAAATTGGCCTGAAATTCGCCTTTCATTGGAAAGGCTGGACAGACTTTCAATGGCAACGCGTTGGACCAATGAGAGACTTGCATGATTTATGGTGGTGGGGTGGTATCGAAGTGTACCGGGAGATTCTTTGCGGGATGGCGATTTCCCCTCTTTTATCCCAAAACACAAGAAGTAGCTGTCCTCCCCAAGCCTGGCGAGGCAGCGCGATTCTTCTCAGCTTTGCGTAACAACAAGCCACCGGTCTGTAAAAATTTGCTGAAATATACGTATGTGCATTTCAAGGCAGAGCGATGGAAAATTCTATCAAAAACATTGGGCAAAAACGAAAAGTGAGTTGCATTTTTGATTTATGAAAGCGTCGACTTGTTTGACACTTTGCATCAGATATTCCTTGACAGGGCTTCGATAACGCCAAAATCTGTCAGTGTTTGAATTAAATCTGTTAACTTTTCCGCTTCCAGAGGTAATCATTATGATGTCATTCCTTTTATTTCATTTTGATGACGAAAATATCTGCAAAGAATTTCGCTTGGTTTCTGCAGACGGTTGCATGATTTCCATTCACAGACCAAATGAAAAACGAGCCTTCTGTGAAAGAAGTTTCTTTTTCCCGAAATCAAATTTGAACTTGGAGGGTGTTCTCGCATGATTGTCAGCGGATATCCTTTCTGAACACTTTGTGTTCCGCGTATCTGTCCAAGATAAAATTTCGTGTCTTTGTGAAATAAATTTCTGTTTATGGTCCCAACTGTGGCGGTGCGGTGGATTCTTCGCCAGATGCTGCACAATAGAAACGAGTTTAATGTATATGGTGAGAGGTTCTACGCCAAGTTTGTCTCACACTAATAATTGTAAAATATCCTGACGGATGGCCATATTTCCCCAATCCGGTGGAGGGCTGTGCCTGTTAGCTCCAACCAGTGTGGACAACACGGAAGAAGAAAATGTGCAACAGATTGTTCTTTTGCTGTCGTTGTATCGAAAGTTTCTCGTGATTCAGCGATAATTGTCACAAGGACATGTGGTTCACTTCCAGTCAGTGAGCAAAAAGTGGCTGTGTGAGAATATTTCTTGATTTTGCTTGACCAACACATTGATCTCTTTCCTTCTTTTTTGCCTGTGGGCAACTTGACAACTCTGGGGGTAATTACGTCAACCCATTAAAAGGAATTGGTTCAAAGCGAGAGAAAAAGGCTCTTTTTATGACTTTGTAAGTGTGGTCGTCAATTTGCATACATTACTTTACTTATTCATTCTCCAGTCTCTGCACGAAATAGATCGGGTGAAGCGCCGCAGTCACCGCGTTTCCAAGTTCCGGAGATCGTTCCAGTTTCCACCCAGGAAGAAACACTGCACGCACCCAACAGCAGAGAATCGAATGATCAATGAATTTGATAAGAAAGAACCTCCGAGGAAAAATTGGCCTGATATTTCACTCTGGATTGTCACTTTTATTGCAAGCAATGTCCACACGCGAGACCCACAGGATGACCAAATATGGATCTGTCGCCCGTGGCCCCTGAAAACGGCGCCTTAATTGCGACACCCAAAAGCGTCTCGTGTCTTATCAGTGCCGTTACATCGTGGACAGTCATGAATATTTGAATTCAATAAATTTTCCAATTTAATTTGTAATGAAAGTTCGTGACCTCAAATGGCCTATGTATCTGGCGCAAATCGTCAGAGAAACAGCTTCGTCAAACTGCCACAACTTGAACAAAGATGATTCAAACTGCCACAACTTGAACAAAGACGATGCTTCTGGTGGAAAGCACCACCTCGTTGCCTCAGGAACGGACATCCGTTCTTGGGGTATCCGATCTGTGGCAAAGCTTTTCCTTCGCACATTGCAAGTCGATGAAACAAGTTTAATTGGAAACGGCTTTGGCTTGGGGTCTCTGGACGGCGCTCAGCGACTTGACTCTGTCTCCTTCTCACTCACTTTGCGGCATTTGCATCGGCGAAGGCTGTTGTCAGTGGACTCACATTTGCCCCTCCAGGCACAAAGCAAGAACACGAACCGAGTACGTGGCTTCAAACCAGCTTCATAATTAATTTCACCAGTCTGTGGCATCTGCTCTTTCGCGGTCAAAGCCGCGTTGAGCGCAACTGCACTGGATGAACCGCCGGAGGATTAAAAGGGAATGGCAGGCGCCATAAAGGTCACATGACAGCAGTACCCAGGTACCCTCGTCAGAAAGGCCCTAATGAATCGGGCTGTAATCGGTGGCTTTAAAGTGCGGAAATTAGAGCCGATAGCAGGCGACGCACTCGCCGCCTGCGAACTCGGTGACCATCTCAATCAGCCGTGGTCAATAACCAAACCAACTGGCACCAAACATGACCAGTGGTGTTGAAGAGATGCACTTCAATGAAAAATGAAATTGGTGTGATGGGTTCGTGGATGATGCCTCTGGAAACAATTGTGAAGGGAAAGTGACACAACGTTCGTTTGTGCCACTGTGCATGTGTGTATACCTTTGAGGGTGCGTGTGCTTGTACGCTGGTGTGCGTGCACCACAGTCATGATGTACGACGTTGTGTGCAAAATGATCATAAATAGTGGAAACCACACAAGACAACACACTGCGTGACACACAAAACCTTCTGCGTAGCGTGTCAGGCTCCTTGGAGAACAAAAAATATTTCATGCCCTTTGGTGCATCAAACGGATTAGCAACTGAATCTGCTTGGTGCGATGAGTATCGGATTTGAACGGGGGAAGGTGCGGGGATGATTTATGGTGACAAATCATGTGAGCGGCTGCGAAGCGGGAAGCGCCGTCCTTGCAGCGTGGGGCGAAACTAGGGCAGGCTTGTGCGGTGCGCTGATCCAAATGCCACTTTCACTGCAGTGAAATCATCAAAACTATCTTTGGCTGTTCTGGGGTTGATTTTGTTGTTTTTCTTGCAGCTGGGTGGGTGGGTGGGGGGTCGATGCAGGTTGATCTGACTGCAAGGAGCGCATCGTTACCTCACCGTGGAAACGGTTGCGACGCGAGCGGCGGGCAGGCGGCCCAGTGCGATGATTCAGCGGCGCCGGCGCCGCGCCCCACCCTCCCGCTGCAGGCGCCTCGAGTGAAACGAGCCCGAAGCTGTCTGCTCGACTGACTCTCGTACACCTGATAGGTCTCCTGTTCTCTCGACAAACGAGAGGAATGAAGCAGCAGTTCGCCCCACAACTTGACAAAAAACAATAAAGAACAAAACGGAAGAACAAAGCACGAAGTTTGGAAAATTCATGCCCAGGGTCGCGTTTTTTCCCAAATAGTCACGAGAATTTTTCTTTTATTTTCAAAAATGTGCATGAAAACAAGTAAATTTGCGTGTTCAAAATTATTGTTTCAAGATTTCTCCGAGCGATATACCGACGGAGCGTTGTTCAATTGGGACAGGCTGTCTGTTCGGAAAACAACTTCATTTGGCTGTCATGGATGCACGCCAACGTTTTCATTTGTCAAGAAAGAAGGATTGAGGGACGGTGCTCACCGAGCCGTATCGAATATTCAGTTCCATTCCACATTCAGTGGAGACTCCACATCACGTCTTTTTCGATACGTCGAATTTGAATTGATCAGACGCGCAGCAGCGTTGGAATCTGACACGGACAAAACACACAGCAGCGTTGCTTGGCTTTTAATTAATGAATCATATCAAATAGCGTGCGACTACCGACACGATAGGCTCAACCTGCCGTGTGCATGTCTTCGGTACAAAACTACGAAAAGAAGCAATTTAATATTCATGGATATTGCTTTTCCATCACCATATTTGGCACGAAACCACGCATGAGCTCGTCAAGAGAGAATGTGTAGATAATTGAAAAAATGCACCAGGTACGTGGTGGCTTATCGTACACACAATGACCTTTCTTTGCAGTTTCTACAAACCCCCTGGGCCTGATGAAGATAATGCTGGCCACACTTTTGACAAAAAAAAATCCTCATTCGACAAACCGTTTTTTCTGTTGCAAGCATGAAACAAGTTCAAACTCACCCTTTTTCGACATAATCGAATGGAGAATGACATCATGTACGACTGACACTTGCACGAGGTCGTAAACAGTTCGGTTTCGGACAAAGGTGTTTCGAAAGTCCCAAACTTGCCTTTGCAACTTTTCCCCTTTCCCCCGTCTGGTGACACTGATATGACCACTGTGACGCCTGCAGGTTTGTGCGCGCTTCTGCTCAACTTTCTCTAACACAACTTGGCCTTTGTTGTGTGACCCATTTTCCACACAGCAAAAATCATCTGACGACACTACAGATGAAAACGCAACACGTCATTCTCGTGAGAAAATTGCAAACTTTCCGCAACGAAAACAACCAAGCAAACGAGAAACACCTCATTGTGTCTTTCGTGCGAAAGAGAAGCAGGGAATGGAAGAAGGTTCATGATTGTATTGATGTGGACCCTGCGCTACATTTCCAGGCAGGTACACTCAAATGCAGTCGATGCAAACTTCAAAGGGAACAATTTTCCAAGGTTTGTCTTGATTTCTTGCAGGTCTGGGGAAGAAAGAAATGGAGAGCCGCGAAGACTGTCACGAAACCTGAAAGTTCTGTCTCCAGAACTTTTTTGGTGTGGGTGGAGCCTGGAGGAAAGAAAGGAGGAGCTTTGAATGGAGGTGAATCTTCGGAGGACAAGATTGCTTGATTCGTGCTATTTTTTCTCTGAGCTTAGTTGTCCAGATTTATTACTTTGGCAAAAGATCCAGACAGGAAGGAAGAAAGCATGGTTCGGTTTCGTGCTGCAGGTGTGGACGAAATCTTCTCTCAACACGTAACCGAGAAAATTGGCACTTTCCTTCAGCATCGCGTTCCTGCTCCTTGGCCAACAGGTTGTGTGTTCAACGACCTCTGACACCAAAGGTGACGACAGGAATAAACCACGCCGACCGAGAGGAGAGGAGCACCTCTCAAATGCTCGAGATGCGGAGCTTCCAGAGCATTTGAGAGGGCTCCGATCCTCAAGGTCAAGTGGTTTA
>JAAUXT010031078.1_pt1 | contig 21525 bp, 18 predicted proteins | sample 7278171 | NCBI WGS metagenome assembly JAAUXT01 (sample SAMN14350112, study PRJNA611818) | marine sediment metagenome | isolation source: surface marine sediment (1.8m) | place: French Polynesia: Moorea | collected 2018-08 | reverse complement strand
TGAGGCAGCCCTTGAAAAAATCAGACCCATGTTGCAGGCCGATGGCGGGGATGTAGAACTGGTCGATGTTCAGGAAGGTATCGTGACCGTTCGATTGCAAGGGGCCTGCGCGGGATGTCCCATGTCGCAAATGACCCTTAAAAACGGTATTGAAAAAATACTGAAAAAGGAAATCCCGGAAATCGTATCAGTGGAATCAGCGCCATAATTTCCTCTTGAGGAAATGTCATTTCATGCAATAGATTGACTTGCCATTCATTTATTGACTTGTCATTTATAGTCATACGTTCGCTTCGCTCACGTCATTAAAAATGGGTAAGGATGAAGCTGGATGATTTGCACGTATATCAACTCTCAATGTCGCTGGGAGATCGAATTTGGGACATCGTTGTTAAGTGGAATTATTTTGCAAAAGATATCGTTGGCAAGCAACTCGTGAAAGCAGCAGATTCAGTCGCTTCAAATATCAGTGAAGGATACGGAAGGTTTCATTATAAAGAGTCCAAACATTTTGAATATTATGCAAGAGGATCTTTGTATGAAACAAAAACCTGGATAACCAAAGCGCATAACCGTAGCTTGATCAATGATGCTGACTTTCATAATTTTCAAAAAGACATCGACGTGCTTGGAATCAAACTGAATAATTATATTCGTTTAATCGGCAAAAAAGGTTCAGCTAACCAGATTTAGGTAACAGCAAGCAAAACAGTCGTGGTATTCAAACCATAATGACAAATGGTTAAATGACGCTCCCGAAGGGGCAAATGACAATCAAAAATGACAATAAAATAGGAGTATTCAATGAAAATCTTAAAAATTGATCACCTGGGTATTGCGGTTAACAGCATCGATGACGGCAAAAACTTCTGGACCGATGTTTTGGGTCTTGCCTATGAGGGATCGGAAACCGTGGCGGAACAAAAAGTCACGACGGCCTTTTTCCCGGTTGGCGAAAGTGAAGTGGAATTGCTGGAATCCACCGCGCCCGATGGGCCGATTGCCAAGTACCTTGAAAAAAAAGGCGAGGGGATTCAGCATGTGGCCTTTCGTGTGGAGAACATTGAAGAGGCTTTAAGTGAATTAAAGGAAAAGGGCATACGCTTGATTGACGAAACCCCGCGGATCGGCGCCGGTGGGGCCAAAATTGCTTTTCTGCACCCCAAATCCACCAACGGGGTGTTGGTGGAGCTGTGCCAGAGAGATTAGTTTGCGGTTGATACTTTCTACCGATTACAGCAATAAATTAGGTGCCAGGTGTCAGTGTTCAGGTGTCAGTCCTTATATTTGTCCCTGACACCTGAAACCCGACACCTGAACCGCCAACGGCGGAACTTTTGAGCCTGATACCTAAGTTATAATAATCTACTTATAATTGTTCTTACTACGGGAATAAAAGTTAGAAAAAGGAGTAAACGACCATGGCAAAACACCCGGATATTAAAAAATGGCAGGAGCTCGCCGAAAAAGGGTTAAGGGGCAAACCCCTGGAATCCTTGGATTGGAATACCCCGGAAGGCATACCTGTAAAGCCCTTATACACGGCTGAAGATCTCGCAAACATGGCGCATCTCAATACACTGCCGGGCCTGGAACCTTATGTGCGGGGTCCCCGGGCAACCATGTATGCGGGAAGACCGTGGACCATCCGGCAATACGCCGGATTTTCCACTGCCAAAGAGTCCAATGCTTTTTATCGCCGCTGTCTAGCAGCCGGTCAAAAGGGCCTGTCAGTGGCATTTGATCTGGCGACGCACCGTGGATACGATTCCGATCATCCCCGGGTCAGCGGGGATGTCGGCAAGGCCGGTGTGGCGGTCGACTCGATTGAAGATATGAAAATCCTGTTTGATCAGATTCCGCTGGATCAGATGACGGTATCCATGACCATGAATGGCTCCGTATTGCCAATCTTAGCCGGCTATATCGTTGCTGCTGAAGAACAGGGCGTCAGCCAGGAAAAATTGGCCGGAACGATCCAAAATGATATCTTAAAGGAATACCTGACCCGCAACACCTATATCTATCCGCCGGAACCTTCGATGCGAGTTGTTTCCGATATCATCGGGTATTGTTCAAGTCACATGCCCCGCTACAATACCATCAGTATCAGTGGTTATCATATGATGGAGGCCGGCGCCGACTCCGTTTTGCAGACCGCTTTTACCCTGGCAGACGGCCTGGAATATGCTCGGGCCGCCATCAACGCCGGGCTGGATATTGATGCCTTTGCGCCGCGCCTGTCTTTTTTCTTTGGGATCGGCATGAACTTTTTCATGGAAATTGCCATGCTGCGCGCAGCGCGGTTTTTGTGGCATAAAATCATCAGCCAGTTCAACCCCAAGGATCCGCGATCAACCATGTTGCGCACCCACTGCCAGACATCAGGCTGGAGCCTGACGGCCCAGGATCCGTATAATAACGTCATCCGGACCACGCTAGAATGCTTGTCGGCCGCTTTGGGGGGCACTCAGTCGCTGCACACCAATTCTTTTGACGAAGCCGTCGGGCTGCCCACTGATTTTTCAGCTCGGATTGCGCGCAACACCCAGCTGATTGTGCAGGAAGAATCTCAAATTTGCAAAGTCGTTGACCCGCTGGCAGGCTCCTACTATGTTGAGTCGTTAACGGACGGTATTATTCGCGAAGCCGGTAAAATTATCGATGAAGTTGAAGAAATGGGCGGCATGGCCAAAGCGATTGAAACCGGAATGCCCAAAATGCGGATCGAGGAAGCGGCTGCCCGCCGGCAGGCCCGTATTGATCAGGGCAAAGATGTGATTGTCGGTGTCAACAAGTACACGATCGAAGAAGATGTGGACCTTGACGTTCTCGAAGTGCCGGCAAGTGTTCGGGATGAACAAGTCAATCGTTTAAAAGAGCTCAAAGCCAACCGGGATGCAAAAGCGGTTGAGCAGGCGCTGCAGGCAGTTGTCAATGCTGCTGAATCCGATGGTAATTTGCTCGAAGCCTGCATTCCGGCAGTGCGGGCCCGGGCCACCGGCGGCGAAATTTCAGATGCCCTTGAAAAAGTTTTTGGGCGTTTTGTGGCCACCACCCAGTGTATATCGGGTGTGTATGCCTCGGAATACGGTGATAGCGAAATTATTGAATCCATCCGTAAACGGACAGCAGAATTTAATGAAGAAGAAGGCCGGCGCCCAAGAATCCTGGTGACCAAAATGGGCCAGGATGGTCACGACCGGGGCATTAAAGTCATTGCCACCGCATTCGCCGATCTTGGCTTTGATGTGGATATCAGCCCCATGTTTCAAACACCGGAAGAGGCCGCCCGAATGGCAGTCGAAAATGATGTTCATGTGGTCGGCCCATCCAGTCTGGCCGCCGGTCATAAAACACTGGTGCCGGAGTTGATTGAATCCCTTAAAAAAGAGGGCGGCGGGGATATACTGGTGGTGGTGGGGGGGATTATACCGCCATCCGACTATGAGGCCTTGTATGATGCCGGCGTGGTCGGTATTTTCGGCCCCGGTACACCCGTGACCGAATCTGCCAATCACGTGCTCAATGCTCTGGAGCAGAGAGGATAGCTAACCTCATAAAATTCGAAACCGGATAGGCGTTTAATCGGTATTCTTGATGCCATCACCCGAAACGCGAATCACGTGATTGGAGGATAAATATCCTAGATTGCAAAATTAACGAATGAATCCGGCTGATCCTAAAATATTGATTAAGGGTGTCCGTAAACAGGACCGCAGGTTGCTATCTAAAACCATCACCCTGATTGAGAGCTCACGCCCTGATCATCAGCAATTGGCACGCCACATCGTTGATGAGCTCTTGCCGCATACCGGCAAAGCGATTCGTTTGGGCATTACCGGTGTGCCCGGTGTCGGCAAAAGCACTTTCATTGAAAGCCTGGGCACATTGCTGGTGGAAGGCGACCATCGGGTGGCTGTTCTGGCGGTCGATCCCAGCAGCTCCAAAAGCGGCGGCAGTGTGATGGCTGATAAGACCCGCATGGAAAAACTGGCGGTTGAAAAAAATGCGTTTATACGTCCGTCTCCTTCCGGGGGTACCCTGGGCGGCGTGGCCCGCAAAACACGCGAAACCATGCTCGTCTGCGAAGCCGCCGGTTTTGATGTGATCATCGTCGAGACTGTCGGTGTAGGACAGTCTGAGACCACCGTGGCGTCAATGGTTGATTTTTTTCTGGTGTTGATGCTCGCTGGTGCCGGAGACGAGTTACAGGGAATAAAAAGAGGTGTCTTGGAACTGGCCGATGCCCTTGCCATTAACAAGGCTGATGGTGATAATATCAAAAAGGCTCAAAAAGCCGCCAAAATATATGCCGCCGCATTGCATATGCTGCTACCCGCATCTCCCAACTGGGAGCCGCCGGTATTGACCTGCAGTGCAGTGGAGATGACAGGTATTGATGACATCTGGCAAACGGTTATACAATTTCATAACCAGTTTAGCCGCAGCGGCGAATTGGAACAAAAACGCCAAAGACAGGCGCTGGACTGGCTGTGGTCCATGGTTGAAGATGAGCTGAAACAGAGGTTCTATAACAATCCTAAAATCAAACAAAGACTCGATCAGATTACCCGTGCGGTTGCCAGAGGTGACACCTCCCCGACACTTGCAGCTGATAAATTGCTTTTTTTTCTTGACAATAAGCCTCCGGTCTAGAAGATTTACCCTTTTATAATCACGATTCAGAGGTCGGTCATCCAATACCGCTAAATCAAGGTTGCATTCATCCCGTGAGTCATAAAATAGTGGCCTATTGGCATTTTACAGAGTGATATCCATTCTTAAACCAGTACTCCAGTCCGGCCTTCGTAGCCGAAGCACCTTAGGTGGAGGTGGCTACTCTAACACGCCAATGAAAGGATTTGAATAATGGGTGTTGTCGAAAATAAAATCAAAGAACTGAAGGAACGTGAAGCCAAAATCCTTGCGATGGGAGGCGAAAAAGCGGTTGCCAAGCAGCATGAAAAAAACAAGCTCACTGCCCGTGAACGGTTAAATCTCTTATTTGATGAGGGGACGTTTCGCGAAATTGATATGTTTGTCAATCATCGCTGTGTTAATTTTGGCATGGAAAAAGTTGACATCCCCTCTGACGGGGTCATCACCGGCCATGGAATGGTGGACGGCCGGCCCGTGTTTGCGTTCTCTCAGGATTTTACGGCCAGAGCCGGCAGTTTGGGGGAGATGCATTCCAAAAAGATCTGCAAGGCCATGGACTTGGCCTTAAAAGCCGGTGTTCCGTTTGTGGGGATAAACGACTCGGGGGGTGCCCGTATTCAGGAAGGTGTTGATGCCCTCTCCGGGTATGGCCAGATTTTTTTCCGCAATTCCGCCGCCTCGGGTGTCATACCGCAGATTTCAGCGATAATGGGCCCCACTGCCGGTGGCGCGGTGTATTCACCGGCCATGACTGACTGGGTGTTCATGGTCAAAGGCAGCAGCTATATGTTCATCACCGGACCTGAAGTTATCAAAGCCGTTACCGGTGAAGAAATTACCTTTGAGGATTTGGGCGGCGCTAAAACACACAATGAAAAAAGCGGTGTGGCGCACTTTGCCTGTGACAGCGATCAAGATGCTATTGATCGCATCAAACGGCTGTTATCCTATCTGCCTGCCAATAATATGGAAGATCCCCCAGTTGTGGATAGCGGTGATGATCCGCGTCGGTCCGATTCGGCGTTAAATTCGGTCATACCGGACAACCCCAACAAGTCTTATGATATCAAAGACATCATTCGTGCCATTGTTGACAACGGGGAATTTTTCGAGCCCCATCAATATTTTGCCCGCAATATGGTGGTATGTTTTGCCCGATTGAATGGCAGAAGTGTTGGCATTATCGCCAACCAGCCGAAGGTGCTGGCCGGCTGTCTGGACATCAATGCGTCGGACAAAGCCACCCGTTTCATTCGATTTTGCGACGCGTTTAATATTCCGATGCTGACCATCGCCGATGTTCCGGGGTATCTGCCGGGCAGCCAGCAGGAATGGGGAGGGATTATCCGACATGGTGCCAAGCTCTTGTGGTGTTATTCAGAGGCGACAGTGCCCAAGCTGCTGCTGGTCACCCGCAAAGACTACGGGGGCTCGTATCTGGCCATGTGTTCCAAAGACCTGGGAGCGGATATGGCATTTGCCTGGCCTACGGCGGAAATTGCCGTCATGGGTGCGGCGGGCGCGGCCAATATCATCCACCGCAAGGAAATTTCGCAAGCTGAGGATTCAGCCACCAAGCGCCAGGAAAAAATTCAAGAATATGAAGAGCTGTTTTCCAATCCTTACCAGGCAGCCAATCGGGGTTATATTGATGCGGTCATCGAGCCCAGCGAGACCCGGACGCGCCTGATCGATGCCCTGGAAGTATTATGCACCAAACGGGAAACCCGGCCACCGAAAAAACATGGCAATATCCCCATGTAAACGGTTTGCCGGTTGTCCGGTTTTGCCCGTTTAACCCGTTGTGGCCTCAAAGACCTCAGTTTTCCGGCAATACCGGAAAACGGGCTCAAACGGTTTAACCCAATAAAGGAGTTCAGATGGGAGATGATCAAAAAATTGCAGCGGCCATCGCCGCTGTGATGCAATATATTAAAACCGAAGAAGAAGCGATTGCCATGCAGGCCGCCATGCCGGCGGCTGCCCAGATGCCGCTGTTTGCCCAACCGCCTGCACCAACCATCAAGCCCTGGGGCATCAGTGGCCGGCAGGCGCAAATGCAGATGCGCAATTTGATGCAGCTGAGAACTTTTCGTAAATTATAAGGGGTTTTTTGTGTTTCGTATTTCGTGTTTCGTATGTTTTTCACGATTACGTTCTACCAAACACCAAACACTAAACACCTTGCTTCTAAAGCATATAAAAGGAGTGCCAAAAAATGAATGACGACATTCAAGTAAAAAACACGACAATGAATTATGACAAAGATCGGCCCGCGGCGGAAAACCCTATCAAGATAGAAGACCTCTCGCTTCGTGATGGCCATCAATCCCTGTTTGCGACCCGGGGTCGCACCGAAGACATGATTCCGGTGGCCGAAATGATGGACGATGTCGGTTTTTGGGCCATGGAAGTGTGGGGCGGAGCAACCTTTGACACCATGCACCGCTTTTTAAATGAAGATCCCTGGGAACGTCTTCGTACCTTAAAACGCTATATCAAAAAGACGCCGTTTTCGATGCTGCTGCGGGCCCAGAATCTGGTGGGTTATCGCAACTATGCCGATGATGTCGCCAAGGCCTTTGTTGAAAGGACCTGTGAAAACGGCATGGACGTCTTTCGCACCTTTGACGCCCTCAACGACTATCGTAACTTTGAAACGGTCGTTCCGGTGATTAAAGAGTACGGCAAGCATTTTCAAGGCTGTATCTGCTATACGATGACCGAGCCGCGCATGGGCGGAGAGGTCTATAATATCGACTATTACGTCAACAAGGCCAAAGATCTGGAAAATATGGGAGCTGACAGCATCTGCATCAAAGACATGGCCGGCCTGCTGGCGCCTTATGATGCGTTTCATCTCATCAAAGCACTGAAAGCGACCGTCAAACCGCCGATTCACCTGCACAGCCATTTTACCTCCGGAATGTCGCCGATGACGCACTTAAAAGCCATCGAGGCCGGGGTGGATATTATTGATACCGTTATGTCGCCCTATGCCTATCGGACCTGCCATGCGGCCATCGAGCCCCTGGTGATGACACTGCTGGGCACCAATCGGGACACCGGTTTTGACATCCGACTGCTGGCCCAGATCAATGAAATTCTTGAAAAAGAGGTCATGCCCAAATACCGGCACCTGCTGGATGATACCAAGGTGTCCATCATCGACATTAACGTGCTGCTCCATCAGACGCCGGGCGGAATGCTGTCCAACCTGGTCAATCAATTACGAGAAATGGATGCGCTCGATAAGATTGATCAGGTATATGCCGAATTGCCGCGGGTCAGAAAAGAGCTGGGGCAAATTCCACTGGTTACGCCCACCAGCCAGATTGTGGGCACCCAGACGGTCAACAATGTTCTGTTTGACGACGAAAAAGAACGCTATAAAATGATCACCGGCCAGGTTAAGGACCTGTGCTACGGTCTGTATGGTAAAACCGCTATACCCATTGATGGCGAAGTGCAGAAAAAGGCCCTCAAAGGTTATGACCGCGGAGAGGAACCCATTACCTGTCGCCCGGCGGAGGTGCTGGAGTCCGAGCTGGTAGAAGCCAAAGATAAGATCGGTGATTTGGCTGTTGATTTGGACGATTTGCTGATCTATGCGCTGTACCCGGTCACCGGAGAGCGATTTTTAAAATGGAAATACGGCAAAGAACAGGCCCCGCAGGATGTGCAGCCCAGAACGCTGGAGGATGCGGCTGCCGAGCAGGAGCTGATTAAAAAGGCCAAGGCCGGCCTGCTGGTTGAAAAAGGCGGTAAAAATGGTCCTGAAAGAAGCGAAAACACGCGCACCTTCAATGTCTTTGTAGGTGAAGATTATTTTGAAGTAGCGGTCGACGAAATCGGCGGCTCACCGGTGGTCAGCTATGTTCAACCAATGGCTGCGGGTATGCAGATGCCGGCTGCCGCTCCGGCTGCGCCTGCCGCCCCGGCAGCTGCACCTGCCGCTGCAAAACCGCCGGCCTCTGAAGCCAAAGAAGCCAAGGCCGAAGCGCCCGCTGCCGCCCCGGCAGCAGTCGTTGAAGGCACTCCGCTGACCGCACCGATGCCCGGCATGATTATCAAATACGCAAAACAAGAAGGCGATGCCGTCAACGAGGGTGAAACAGTGGTGATACTGGAAGCCATGAAAATGGAAAACGCCCTGCCGTCACCGGCAAGCGGCACAATTAAAAGCCTCAACTTTAGCAGCGGCGATTCGGTGGCCAAGGGTGATGTGCTTGCTGTGATAGGTTAAAAGGTTCAGGGTTCCGCGTTCAGGGTTAATCGGTTGCGCGTTACGCGTTGCGGGTTGCAGGATAAACTTGCCAACTGCTGGCATCCAGCAACTAGCTGCCATTGATCGTAACCTTGAACCTTTGAACCCTGAACCCTTGAATCAGGCGCCTTACGCCTGAGTTATTAAAATTTACCTCGGCGCTCGTAATAGCGACGGAGAAGACGAATATGAAGATCCACGAATACCAGGCCAAAGAATTGTTCAGAAAATATGGCGTCCCTGTACCGGAAGGGGGAATCGCTTTTACCTCAGCAGAAGTCGTTGACATTGCCAAAACGCTTGGCGGTTATCCGGTGGTTGTCAAAGCCCAGATTCATGCCGGCGGCCGCGGTAAAGGCGGTGGGGTTAAATTGGCCCAATCCGCAGAGGAGGTGGCCCAAGCAGCGGACGACATTATCGGCATGAACCTGGTGACCCATCAGACCGGTACCGGTGGCCAGCTGGTGAAAAAAGTGCTGGTCGAACAGGGTCTCAACATTGCCAAAGAGCTTTATCTGAGCATTATTCCGGATCGCTCATCGGCCCAGATTGTCATTATGGCCAGTGAGGCCGGCGGTATGGATATTGAAACAGTGGCTGCTGAAACCCCGGAGAAAATTATCAAAGTGCCGATAAATCCGCTGCAGGGCTTACAGGCCTATCATTGCCGTGCGGTGGCCTTTGGCTTAAATTTGAGCCCAGCGGTGATGAAACCGTTTGTGGCCATGCTGAAAAATCTGTACCGGCTTTTTATGGATGCGGATTGCTCACTGCTTGAAATCAATCCGCTGGTCATCACTGCCGAAGAAACGGTGATGGCATTGGATGCCAAAATAAATTTTGATGATAATGGCCTTTTCCGGCATCCGGAAATAAAAGAGTACCGTGATATAGATGAGGAAGATCCGCTCGAGGTTGAAGCCTCCAAATTCAACCTCAATTATATCAATCTGGACGGCAATGTGGGCAATATGGTTAACGGTGCCGGGCTGGCGATGGCCACCATGGACATCATCAAACAAGCCGGGGCGGAACCGGCCAATTTTCTGGATGTGGGTGGCGGTGCCAGTGCTGAAATGGTTGAAAACGGGTTTCGCATTATCTTAAGTGATCCGAATGTCAAAGGCATATTAATCAATATATTCGGCGGGATTTTGCGCTGCGATATTCTGGCCAATGGTGTGGTCGAGGCCGCTAAGAAGACCGGCATCAAAGTCCCGGTGGTGGTGCGCATGGAAGGTACCAACGTGGAAGCAGGGCGCAAAATTTTGGCAGATTCCGGCCTGAATTTAATCACCGCTGCTGATTTAAAAGATGCCGCCCAAAAAATTGCCGAAGTCGTTCAATAAAGCTGATAACTGTTCGATAGATACGGCTCACCGCAGAGGCGCAGAGGCCGCAGAGAATGTTTCATTTTGGCCTGTTTTTTTGAGAGGAAAAAACAGGCCAAACAATCTGCCAAATGTCGATAGTATATGCTTAAAGTGTAAACCGGATCAGGTGCTAATATCATCGGTTTACCACCGCGAAGCGGTTGAAGATTTTCATTTGCCGTCCCCTCAACGGCAAATGAAAGAATATTAACTTTGCGATCTTTGCGTCTTTGCGGTGAAAAATAAAACAGGGGAAAAATCGTGAGCATATTTGCGAATAAAGACACCCGGGTTGTGGTTCAGGGCATTACCGGAAAAGAAGGACAATTTCACACTCGGCACTGCATTGAATACGGTACCCAGATTGTCGCCGGGGTCACGCCTGGCAAAGCCGGACAAAAAATGGATGATGTACCGGTATTTAATACCGTGCAGAATGCCGTTGAAGCCACCGGTGCAAACTGCAGTTTGATTTTTGTGCCGCCGGCTTTTGCCGCTGATGCGATCATGGAAGCTGCCGATGCCGGGCTGGATTTGATCGTCGTGATTACCGAGGGCATCCCGGTTCTGGATATGATGCGGGTTAAAAACTACCTGCAGTCAAAATCGGTTCGCATGATCGGGCCCAACTGCCCGGGTATTATTACACCCGGTGAGGCCAAAATAGGTATTATGCCGGGACCCATTCACAAGCCCGGCGGACCGATCGGGGTGGTGTCAAGGTCAGGGACTTTAACTTACGAGGTGGTCCATCAGTTAACCTTGCAGGGCATCGGGCAGACGACCTGTATCGGTATCGGGGGCGATCCGATCACGGGCACGAGTTTTATCGATTGTCTGGAAGCGTTTGAGCAGGATCCCGCCACCCAGGGTGTGGTCATGGTCGGTGAAATCGGCGGAACCGCTGAAGAGGAAGCCTCTGAGTTTATCGCCAATCAAATGTCCATTCCGGTTGTGGGCTTTATCTCAGGGCTTACGGCGCCCCCAGGCAGGCGCATGGGCCATGCCGGAGCCATTATCTCCGGCAGCAGCGGCACGGCCCAGGCAAAGATTGACGCCATGAAGTCCCATGGGGTTCATGTGTGCGAAGATCTTGGAAGCCTGGGAGAGTTCTGCGCTCAAGTTTTCAGTTAAGATGCAAATCGGCTCTTACATTCAGGGTCAGTTAGCCTTGCAAATGAGACATTAATACGCAGGTTATTGGTTATCTGTTATTCGTTATTCTAATAACCAATAACCAATAACAAATAGCTGCTCCAGCAGAGTCGGGGCGGTATTTTTTTTGAGACCGTAAAGGATTATTATATCGAAGCGATAGGCGACTGCGTATGCACGAAATGGGTATTGCCTTACAGATTGTGGAGATTGCCACCGCCTCCCTGCCGGCGGATTTAGGCAAAGCCCGGGTGGCTGCGGTTAATCTCAAAATTGGCAAACTGGCGGCGGTTGTGCCGGATAGCCTGCGGTTTTGTTTTGCCGTGGCCATCAAAGACACACCGCTTGAGGGCGCCAATCTGATCATTGAAGAATTGCCGGTGGTGGCAAAATGCAATGATTGCAATGCGCAATGGACCATCGATGCGCCTGTTTTTGTCTGCCAAAAATGTCAGAGCGGCTCGCTGGAAATTCTTTCCGGACGGGAACTCGATATCGAGTCCATCGAGGTTGTTGAAGAGGAAAAACATGATTCTGGATAATATCTCTCATATAAAACACTATTTTCATCATAAAGAATTTGACAAGCCCCACCATGGCCACACCCATCATTCAGCGGCGGATGTGAGTACCCAAAAAAGCGGCAGCCGCCAGATAAAGGTTGTGCGCCGGGTTCTGGATGTGAACGCCAAGATGGCCGAACAGAACCGGCGGCTTTTTGCCGAAAAAGGCATTTTTGTGCTCAATGTGATGAGCTCACCGGGTTCGGGTAAAACAACCACCCTTGAAAAAACCCTGGCGCGGATTATGCCTGAAATCAAAAGTGCCGTGATTGTGGGCGATATCTGCACAACCCACGATGCCGACCGGCTGGCCAATACCGAAGCGCCGGTGGTCCAGATTAATACCGATGAATTCGGCGGCGATTGTCACCTAGTTGCGCACGTGATTGAAAAAGCGGCCGTGACGCTGGATCTTGATGAGATTGAATTTTTGGTGGTTGAAAATGTTGGCAATCTCGTCTGCCCGGCGGAGTTTGACATTGGTGAGGATTCACGCGTGGTGATCTTGAGTGTCACCGAGGGCGAAGACAAGCCGGTTAAATATCCGCTGATGTTCCGGGAATGTGAGGCGGCCCTCCTAAACAAGATTGATTTGCTGCCTTATCTGGATTTTGACAAGCAAAAGGCGCTTGATTTCATCCATCAGGTTCATCCGCAGATGCCGGTTTTTGAAATTTCGGCCAAAACCGAAGAAGGCTTCGATGCCTGGATCGAATGGTTAAAGAGTAAGATTCGGCAGAAAGCTTGAGCAAGGTCTTCTTTTTACCGCAGAGATGCAGAGAGCGCAGAGAGAAAGTTATTTTTCATTTGCCGCTGAGATGACGGCAAATGAAAACCCCTCAACCGCTTCGCGGTTAAATAAATAATTCCGCGAACCAGCATCTATCTTGTTATTGATTGCCCGAAAGGCAGATAAAGTTGGGGCTATTTTTGGATACCTGTCCCGCGAAATGTGTCAAACATTTTGCGGGATCAGAAAAACAGGCACAATATGAATATTCTCTGCGAACTTTGCGTCTCTGCGGTGAATTTAACTTATTAAACCGGCAGTCCCCTCGAGTTACCCTTCCATAGCCTGCTTCCAGAAGGGCGACAGCTCTCTGAGTCGCTCGATGATCGGCGGCAGCGTATCGATGATCACATCCATTTCATCTTCGGTATTATAGCGGCTGAGACTAAAGCGGATGGAGCCGTGGGCCGCGGTGAAGGGAACGCCCATGGCACGCAACACGTGGGACGGCTCCAGCGAGCCGGATGTGCAGGCTGAGCCAGAAGAGGCGCAAATGCCGTGTTCATTCATCATCAAAAGGATGGACTCGCCCTCCACATATTCGAAGGCAATACTGGTGGTGTTGGGCAGGCGACTGGTCGTATCACCGTTGACCATCGCATTGGGCACCTTTGCCAGCAGGGCATGCTCGAGTTTATCCCGTAAACGGCTGATGTCTTCATAACCGTCTACTTGCACATGGCCATAGGCCAACTCGGCCGCTTTGCCCAGCCCGATAATCGCAGCCGTATTTTCAGTGCCTCCGCGGCGCCCACTTTCCTGGTGGCCGCCGATCATAAACGGGGAAAATTTGGTGCCTTTGCGGATGTATAGCGCGCCGACGCCCTTGGGCGCATGAAATTTGTGACCCGAAAGTGAGAGCATATCAATACCGCTTTCGCTAACGTTGATGGGGACCTTACCTACGGCTTGAACCGCATCGGTGTGGAATAAAATTCCCCGGTCTTTGACCTCACGCGAGATTTCTTCGATGGGAAAAAGCACACCGGTTTCGTTGTTGCCCCACATCAGGCTGACAACAGCGGTATCATCGCTTAAACTGTTATAAAAATAGTCTAGATCGAGTCGGCCCTTATCATCAACCGGAACGAATGTGGCGCGGTATCCTTTTTTAGAAAGGGTTTCATACAGATTTTTTATGGCCGGGTGCTCGACTCTGGAGGTCACAATATGTTTTTTATCCGGATAGGATTCGATGGCCGCGCGTATAGCTGTGCCGTCGCTTTCTGTTCCGCAGCTGGTAAAAACGATTTCTGAGGGCGACGCACCGAGCAGATTGGCAACATTTTCGCGGGCCGTCTTAATTGCCTCGCCAACATTTCCGCCAAAAGAATGCATGCTGGAGGGATTTCCGTAAAAATCACTAAAATAGGGCATCATGGCGTCCAGCACTTCCGGTGCCACCATGGTCGTGGCATTGTTATCAACATAGATGACCTTCATTACTGCACCTCCTCAACCACGAGGTCTGGTGAAACCAGCTCCCGCAACTTGGATTCAACATAGTGCTTCAACGTCACCGGTGATTTGACACAGGATGCACAGGATCCACCCATGCGGACCAGGACCCGATTCCCGTCGACATCGATCAATTCCAGCCGGCCGGCGTCTTTTTTCAGGGTGGGGTTGATTTCGCGCTCGATACTTTCCTCAATCAGTTTAATCTTTTGCAAGTTAGTTAAGGCCGGTGCTTTTTTGGGGGTGGGTTTTTCTTTGCCCAAAATCGTGTCGATAATTTCCTGGATGCGGTCGTGGCAATTGCCGCAGCCGCCACCGGCTTTGACGTAGTCGGTAACGCCTTCGATGGTCGAAACATGATTTTCCCGCACCACGCGTTCGATTTCCCTGTCGGTGACACCGAAACACTCGCATACGATTTCACCATCAACCTCTTTTTCGGGTTCATCCAGATAACAGCCAATGGCCTTTTCCAATGCATCGCGGCCCATCACTGAACAGTGCATTTTTTCTTTTGGCAGGCCGCCCAAAAATTCAGCGATGTCTTCGTTGGTGATGCTTTTCGCTTCCTCCAGGGTCTTGCCCTTGACCATCTCCGTCAGGGCTGAGGAAGAAGCGATTGCGCTCGCACAGCCGAATGTTTGAAAAGTGGCATCTTTAATTTTGCCGTCTTCATCGAGCTTAAAATAAAAAGTCAGGGCATCACCGCATGCAATCGAGCCGACCTCTCCTACCCCGTCAGCATCATCGATAACGCCGACATTGCGCGGATTAAGAAAATGATCTTTAACCTTATCGGTATACTCCCACATATCTGCCTCCCATGAAATTAGTATTTAACCAGCGAATTTATGCTGTCTGTGCCAAAGTTCCATTTATCATGTTAATCATTTTTTCTAAAAAAGGAAGCAAGCTGGACCGGTTTTTCGATTAAAAACAGATCAATATAATATGGCATCACCCAAGCTTGAACGCGCTTTTTAGAAAAGAGCATGGACAATTCATTTTGGATACTTTATAGTAACAAATCATTGATATTAATAGGTTACTTTAAAAGAGGCCCGTTTTATCGACGCCATCAAATCGCTTTAATCAACTGGCACTCGGCGCAAGACAAAGGGCATTAACCGTTTGCAGCAGGAACCCTGAGTGTAACAATTCGAATCTTCGCGCGCTTCTCCAGTACCAACCACATACGTCATGACGAACCCAGAACCCTAAGCCTCTTTCCTTGAACCTTGCGCCTGATATCAGGAGGACGGCCATGACACCCACTAAACTCAGAAGAGCTGTATTTGCCGGCAGCTGGTATCCGGCTAACGCGGCTGAATGCGAAAAAGAAATCGACGGTTTTCTGGCGGAGGGCCAGAAGCTTGACATTCCGGTCGGAAAGCGGGTCGGGGGTATTGTGCCCCATGCCGGCTGGTTTTTTTCCGGAAGCATTGCCTGCAATGTGATTAGCAGTTTAAGATCGGATGAACCGCCCGATGTGTTGGTGATTTTCGGAATGCATCTTCATCCAAATGACCGATGTGTAATGATGGCCGAAGGTGCCTGGGAGACCCCTTTCGGTGAAATTGTTGTTGAGGAGCAATTGGCCGGCGAGTTGGCAAAACAATTTTCCTTCACCCTTGAATCCTACAACCAGTTTAACCAGGACAATACCATCGAGCTTCAGCTGCCTTTTATTAAGTATTTTTTCAAAAATGTGCGTATCGTTGCCATGGGCGTGCCACCTGCTGAAAGCTCTTTAGCCATCGGCCAGGCGGTCGTCGAAATCGCCGCGCAGCTGAATCTAAATATTAAGGTGATTGGATCCACTGATCTGACCCATTATGGCCCCAATTATGGATTCGTATCCAAAGGCCCGGGGCCCGAGGCGGTTGACTGGGTGCGCCAGAAAAACGATCGCCGCATCATCGATATGATGCTGAGTATGGATGCAGAAAAGGTCATCACGGAGGCCTTAGCCAGCCAGAATGCATGCTGTGCCGGCGCCGCGGCGACTGCCATTGAGACCGCCAAGCATCTGGGCGCCAAACAGGCGGCGTCCATTGCCTATGCCACCAGCTACGATAAAAACCCGGCGGATAGTTTTGTGGGATACGTTGGCATCGTCTTCTGAATCTGGCGAAGCTCTTTTGCAAAAGTGGATAAGTGGTGAGTTCTCAAATATAGTGGGTCGTATCAACAGGTTGGCCGGTTTGGCCCGTTGAGCCCGTTAGCCCGTTTAGAAAGGAACCATATCTTATCTTGATCAACCGGCAAACGGGCTCAACGGGCTTAACCCTTTAGAAAGAATAGTCGGGGTGGCAGCCTAAGACTCTTTCCATGTCCTTCCCCTTTTGCGTCCACAACACATTCAAATCCGAAATCACCCCTACTTTAAAACCAGATCTGCTCTCCTCCGGCCGCGCTGATGGCATTCCCGTGCACATGGGAAAATAGGTAGCTGCGGCACAACAAAATCTTCAAGCTGAAAGACGTGCGCCATGGTTTCCGTTACATTGTCAGGAAAAAACATGGTGCCGGTGATTTCGAAATGGACACTTCAACCACAAAACTTTGGGAAATTGAATATTCGCTTTGCCAGAGTCCAACCGGCAAACCACCCCGAAATCGGATTTTGAATTTTCAGGATTTTATGAGAGGATACCACCTCCTCATCTGCTAAGGGTGGTACCATAATTCATCTCACAATTCAACAGTAAAGCGGGTTTTAAGCGCTTAAGCTATTTTTTCTGCTGCTGGGCCTTCAGAATTTTAGCCCAGGTGTCCCGCAAGGTGACAATGCGATTGAATACCGGAGATTGCTGAGCGCTATCTTTGGTATCGACGCAAAAATATCCCAGGCGTTCAAATTGATAGCGATCACCTGGATTGGCGGCGGTCAAGCTGGGTTCTATCATGCAATTTTCCAATATTTCAAGAGAGTTAGGATTTAAGTAGTCTACGAAATCCTTTCCTTCCTCGGCGGCATTGGGATTATCTTTCACAAACAGATGCTCATACAGGTTCACCTGAGCCTCGAGGGCATGTGCGGCCGAAACCCAGTGCAGCGTCCCTTTGACCTTGCGGCCATCCGGTGCATCCCCGCCACGGGTTTGGGGGTCATAGGTACAATGCAGCTCGGTAACTTCTCCGGTTGCCGGATCTTTAACCACATCGACGCAGGTAATAAAATAGGCATAGCGCAGCCGAACTTCGCGTCCCGGTGCAAGTCGGAAAAACTTTTTGGGCGGTTCTTCCATAAAATCATTCTGTTCGATGTAAATCTCCCGGGAAAATGGGATTTTGCGGGTGCCCGCATCCGGATCTTCGGGGTTGTTGATGGCATCCAGTTCTTCTTCTTGCCCTTCAGGATAATTGTCAATGATAACTTTTAATGGCCGCAGGACACCCATGACCCGGGGCGCCATTTTGTTCAGCTGTTCCCGGATACAGTATTCCAGCAGGGCGATGTCCACCATGCTGTCGGCTTTGGCCACCCCGATGCGCTCGCAGAAATTACGAATGGATTCAGGAGTATATCCCCGACGGCGCAAACCGGATATGGTCGGCATGCGCGGATCGTCCCAACCTTCAACATGGCCTTCTTCCACCAGGCGGATCAGCTTGCGCTTGCTGAGCACCGTATAGTTGAGGTTAAGGCGCGCGAACTCAATTTGCTGGGGATGGTAGACCTCCAGTTGGTCCAGCACCCAGTCATAGAGCTCGCGGTTGATTTCAAATTCCAGGGTGCAGAGCGAATGCGTGATGCCCTCGATCGAATCCGACAAACAGTGGGTAAAGTCATACATGGGATAAATCACCCACATACCACCGGTGCGATAGTGGGGGACTTTTTTGATGCGATACAAAGTGGGGTCGCGCATCAGCATATTGGGGGAGGTCATATCGATCTTGGCCCTGAGCACATGGGCGCCTTCATCGTATTGACCGGTCCGCATGCGTTCGAACATATCCAAGTTTTCTTCAATCGAGCGCTCGCGATAGGGGCTGTTTTTGCCTGCTTGCGTTAGGGTGCCGCGATACTCCCGGATCTCATCCGAACTGAGGCTGTCCACATAGGCCTTGCCTTTTTTGATCAGTTGGACCGCAAATTCAAAAAGCTGTTCAAAATAATCAGAGGCATGATAGAGGCGATCTTGCCAATCGAACCCCAGCCAGCGGACATCGTTTTTGATAGATTCCACGTATTCAACTTCTTCTTTGGCCGGGTCGGTATCATCAAACCGCAGGTTGCACAGGCCCTGGTATTCTTCAGCCAGCCCAAAATTCAAGCAGATGGATTTAGCGTGCCCGATGTGCAGATATCCGTTGGGTTCGGGCGGAAAGCGCGTATGGACGCGGCCGTCGTTTTTGCCGGCCGCGATGTCTTCGTCGATAATGTATTTGATAAAATTCGTCGGCGCTGAAAGATCGTCGCCGGTTTTCGCAGATACCGATGGTGCGGTTTTTTTATCCGGTGGCTTCATAGGGGTTATTCCTCAACAAAACAGGGGTTCACATGTATTATTGCCTAAATCCTGCATGAAAATTAATGCGAAGTTGAGATTGCCTTTAACGGCAGCAAGTCAAGCAAATTTTAGAATTACAACTACATATCTATTAAGTACAATAAATGAAAATCATTTTATCGCATTAATTTTCACCCTTGGAACAACGCGGCGAGCCGGAGGCTTCCATCTGCTGCGTTATTAAGGACGAAGCATAGTTCACTATAGCTTCGCCCTTTAGTGCCTTGCATATGAAAGCCTCCAACTCGTGCAAAATTCAGGTATTAAATTAGAATGCATTTTTAAAAAAATCAAACGATTTGAAAGCAATCCGCCAGATTGCACCTGATCCGATCATCCCGGTCGACATTTTTGACAACCTGGGGTACCTTGGTTATTGGAATTCTGAGGAGGCAAGATTTCTTCTTGAAATATGCCGATTCATCCTCATGTTTAATCATCAATTTAATTCGCGACGCAGCGCCAAGGAGCGGATTCTGATGTGTTGCTGAATTACGATAGTGACTGACGAACTACCTGCAGAGAACATCCTTAAAAAATATAATCTTCGAAAGAACTAAAATTGAGCGCATCCGAGCATGATAAACAACCCGGTCTTTTTCGATCCGAGATGTCTTTGTGGATCGGCACTATCACTACCCTTGTATTTTTCTTTTATGGCAAAACCTGGTTGATGGATTTATCCTATTTGTTGAAATATGGCATCCTCTTTATATGGCTGTTTGCTGCAATGCTGTGGTTGGCGTTCAGCGTGGTGCGGCACGCCGATTGTTTAGCAATTATTCTTGGCGAGCCTTATGGTACGCTGATTTTAACATTGGCGGTCATCAGTATCGAGGTGATCATGATCGCAGCGGTCATGATCACCGGTGAAAATAACCCGACCCTGGCCCGCGATACCATGTTTTCAGTGTTGATGATCGTCTTAAACGGCATGCTGGGCCTGACGCTGTTGATCGGTGGCTTGCGTCACCATGAACAGGGATATAACCTGCCTGGCGCCAAGGCTTATCTGGGTGTGTTGTTCCCACTGGCTGTGCTGGGGCTTGTCGTTCCAAGCTATACGACCTCTGCACCGGGGGGCCAGGTCTCCACCTTATTGGCCATCTATCTTCTGATTATGTCTGCTGGTCTCTACGTTGTGTTTTTGTTGATTCAGACCACGCGTCACAGCCAATATTTTCAACAGCCGGTGCAACCCGATAATGAAACTGCCGCCGAAGACCATCATGAGCACGGCGATCTGATTGTCCGATCGGTGGGCTTTCATGCTGTTTTTCTGATACTAACCATGCTGCCGGTCGTGCTGCTGTCCAAGAGTATGGCCAAACTGGTGGAATACGGCATTACCAGCCTCCAGGCGCCCCAGGCTTTGGGCGGTTTCTTAGTGGCTATACTGGTCTTGTCACCGGAAGGACTGGGTGCCGCCAAAGCCGCCATCGCCAACAAACTGCAACGCACCGTCAATATTGCCCTGGGATCGGGTTTAGCCACTATTGGTTTAACCATACCGGCGGTGCTGGCCGTCAGTCTGTTTACCGGCCGTACCATCGAGTTGGGGCTTGAACCTGTGCAAATCATTTTGCTGGCCCTCACCCTGCTGGTGAGCGTCATCAACTTCGGCGCGGAGCGCACTAATGTCTTACAGGGAGCCGTCCATTTGATTCTATTTATTTCTTATATCATTCTTATTTTTGACTGAGCAGGTTTAAGGGTTTTAACGAAACCCGGAGGGGGAAAAATGGCAATTTCCGACAAACCCGATAACGGATCATGGCTGACCAATAAAACCTTTTTGGCCGTCTTTGGCACTCTGTTAGCGCTGATTATCATCACCTTGTTCAGCGTCATTAACATGGCCACTCAGGTGGAAGATATTGATGAGAAGCTAAAATATATTCCAACCCAGGTCAGCGCCTCTGAGATATTGGCAAAACCGGTGGTTGCCGGCCAGACGGTTTACGTACCTGTGTACTCGCATATTTACGCCCAGGGCGGAAAGCCCTTTCTGCTGGAAGCAACCCTCAGTATCCGCAATTCAGATCCGAACCAGCCAATAACCATCAGTGCTGTTCGCTATTACGATTCCCGCGGCCAGATGGTTCAGAATTATCTTGAAAAACCGGTAAGAATGTCCCCCCTGGCGACCGCCGAGTTCTTGGTTGGTCAGCAAGATATCAAAGGGGGCTCAGGGGCTAATTTTATAGTGGAATGGGTTTCCGACACGCCAGTAAATGAGCCGGTGATTGAAGCCGTGATGGTCGGCCTCAAGACTCAAGCGGGCATTTCATTTGTCAGACCAGGCGTTGCAGTCCAGAACAAATAAATCCCAATGAAAAGAGGCACTCAAATTATTTTGAGTACCTCTTTAATATGTCGAAATGGCTGGGGGACCAGGATTCGAACCTGGGTTAACGGGGCCAGAACCCGTCGTCCTGCCGCTAGACGATCCCCCAGTGTTGTACAAACTCATTTATTACAAAATAAATCTCGCTGGGTCAAGAAAATTTAACCAATTAAGTTGATTGGTAGAAAATAGTTAAATAGAAAAATAGAGAAATAGTTAAATAGAAAAATGATTAGTATATCAGATACTCGGATAGATTATAATCCTTAATAAACTATTTAACTATTTGACTATTTCTCCGTTTGGCCAAATTTAAACATTTGACGCCACTTTGTCCTCGATAAACTGTATAGCCTTTTGAAGCCGCCGTATAACGCGTTCTTTGCCCAG
>JAAUXT010012392.1_pt1 | contig 21536 bp, 22 predicted proteins | sample 7278171 | NCBI WGS metagenome assembly JAAUXT01 (sample SAMN14350112, study PRJNA611818) | marine sediment metagenome | isolation source: surface marine sediment (1.8m) | place: French Polynesia: Moorea | collected 2018-08 | reverse complement strand
GTATGTATGTATGTATGTATGTATGTATGTATGTATGTATGTATGTATGTATGTATGTATGTATGTATGTATGTATGTATGTATGTATGTATGTCTGTGTGTGTTGCACGTGCGTGCGTGAGTTCAAACAAACTGCCAGGTTTGAAGCACGCACCGAGCACGGCCTTGGGCAGCGGGAGCCACTGGGAGCAGATGGCCTGCAGCTGGACGCGCGCGTCGTTGTGGCGCAGGTCGCGCGGGGCGATCTTCAGACTCAGCGACTTCACGATCTTCTCGGTCGTCTCCCTGTCCCTGTTGATAAAACATGTTCGAGTCCGCTGCAAGTATGCAAGAAGGCTTGTGACAAAACATCCGAACATCCGGGTGAATTTTGCTCACCTTCTGATCACAGCTTCGTACACTGACCACATGTTTTCCAAAACAAACTGAACAAACAACGGCTTCTTCCCTTTTGCCTGAAACAGAAGATGCAGATCGACGTCGCTGCAAAGCTCACTTCTTTCGCATTTTCACACACAAAACGTGACAACAGAATGATGATTGCACGTACCAGAGCGCCTTTGCGAATGAGTTTCTTTTTGGTTTCCAGATAGAAATCTCCCCACAGTGTCTTTCTGAGTGCAGTGGCGCTCATACCCAGCTTCTTACTGAACAGCTCGGCGAAATGTTCAATCCTACAACAGAGACCGAGACACGTAACACAATGAGGATCTGCGACATAATGGTTTGACGCACAACCGACCAGATAAACGGACACTCACCTGAATCCCCAACCATCAATGGCGCTGGCGAAAATAACGTTGCCCTGATCGGGCGAGAAGTAAAGTGTGGAATCGTCGGTTTCCTCCAGTCCCGCACTCCAGTCGTACACCTGGAATGCAAACACGAAGCTCTGAAAACATTGCTCTGAAAAAAACTCACACAAACTGTCTCCTTGAATAGAGGTTTTATTCAGCGAAGCGTTTACGTACACCGTCAGTATTTGTTTCCCTGCTGGCATCATTCTCTTCATTCATTTTCTCTTTCTGCAAGTGACATGAAATGCACAGAGGATCAGAATACGTCACAATGGAAACACCACATCACACAATTCTCATGCTCAAAACGACAACTGACCAAAGTGGAAGATTTCTCCAGGACTTCAGAAGTGAACAATTCAGCCGTTATGGCGTTGACCTGAAATGGGTGAGAGTGCACTTACGTTCACGAAATTAAGTATTCGACCCAGACTTGCTGTTTGGTGCGCAAATGTGATGAGCCAGGCACACGAGGGTGAGCAGATAATCATAGAAGCTTCAACTTGTTGATGATGTTCGCAAAACGCGACTTATTTTCATTATTTTTTCATACAATGTTACGTTGTGTACAAAAATAGCTGTGGGCCCACCCAATACATGCTTACTACTGGTGAGTCCCACCTGTTCGAGTGTCTGCATGAGGTGTAAATGCGCCTCTAGCGGCGACATCTTCCACTCCGTGATGAGTCGGTCGATCTTGTTGAGAACCAGAACCGGCTTGATGTTCTCCAGCCACGCCTGGCGCAGAACCGCGTGTGTCTGTTCGAAAGACGCGCACATGACCTGAACCACAGCGGTCTGAACCCTCGCGGCACTGGGAATGACGTGGTGCTGCTCTCGATGGAAAGAAACTCACCATTTCGTGCACACAACACACACACTTCCTTCAGACTTTACGTTCTGAATTCGTCCATTGGGAACATTTTGAGGGACTTTTCGCGTGATAGCAAACACGTCGTGCTCAAAATTTTGATCAAACTGTCTCCGCAAAATCGTGGAATGATCCGAACAATGCGCGCCAAGCCAAACCGAACCCGGCACGACGCGCGCACCTGCGGACAGACGCCCTCGACGACGTCGACGAGCACGACGGCGCCGTCGCACAGCCGCACGGCCGTCGACACCTCGCTCGAGAAGTCGATGTGGCCCGGAGAGTCGATCAGGTTCACCAGGTGGTCCACCCCGTCTGAAAAACACATCATCGCTGAACATCGCCATTCACCCCGACGTTGAGACAAACCAAACCAGTGTGGTGTTGTGCAATTTTCAATCAGAAATTACAAGGTGCAGAAGCTATCACTTCACTCGAAGGAGATGTTTGTGTCTTGAAATGTCACATCAGTTGCTCAATATCTCTTGGTGATCACCATGATTTGATACAGATTTTCATCGGGGGAGAAAAACAAAATGATGATGTACACAGCACGTTGACGTCTGTTGATTCTGAATCGATAAAACTGATCGACTGGTTTCCTAATGATGACGGAGATCGTGACTTTTGTCCTTTTTTTCCACGCAGTTCGAGTCATTTTCCACCATCTGCTCTTCGGTTCAATACCTTTGGTGTAGATCAACGAGATGGCGCTCGATTTCATGGTGATTCCGCGCAGCTGCTCGTCCTCCCGACTGTCCAGGTACCGCAGCTGAAAAGTGCACCACGTCAACTTGAAGTTCAGTGTATTTCTCAGCTGGCAATAAAAACCTTGCAGTTGGGACTGAGACTGTCTCGCGTCAAACGGTGAGTGACAGCGATCTCCGTTTGCTCCCGTTCAACGTCTCGCGTAGGTCTCAGTAGCTTTTCGACAACAATGAAATTTCATTGAACGTGATCTTAATTTTGGCGCTTCTGTTTGAACCCAGACAACAGGCACGTGGTACTTATTTCGGGAAAGCTGTTTGAATTGTCACGATGGTGGTCAAACTTTGGATAATGTGAAGGCAATCTGGTCAAGGTCGTGTGAAGACAACCGTGTCGTTTCGTGAGATTGCACTGCAGTTTGAAGGATGATTCGCACTCCCAACCCTGCAGTATTCATGCCACATATTGACAATTTCTCCACTTTTGAAAATTGCGACAAAGCAGGGCGCTCACAGCGTGCTGTGGGTGCGATCAACCGAGCAAATTTCAATGCTGGTGCACGGGGCTGCCATGTGAACATCAATGCAAAATTCAACAGGAGACGCGAGATTTCTGAGCAGCATTCTAGCGGCGGACTCCGAAGACGAAACCTGCGCGCACACTTGTGCATCTTTGCGCGGGGGGGGGGCAGAGGAACATGCACCGTCGCTCTTGGTGAGCGCACCGTTGACCGTTGCTTTGTGGTCAGTTTCATCGCCACGACAGTGCCCGGTTGTGTCAGTACAATATGGCCAAAAAATTGAGTCGCGAATAATTGTTCCGTTGCGAGTGTGACACAGTATACATCTAAAAGTTCTGTCCCATCAAGATTTCAAGAGGGCCCCGCCGAAGATCTGTGGATGACTAACGAATGATGCGCCTTTCAGAGCAGTCTTTTTGTGTCAACTCGCAACAAGACATCAAACTGATAACAACGCCCTCAACCGTGATCAAAGTGTGAGGTGCGAACACTTGGATTGGTTGCTAGCGGATCACCGCTAATGTTTACGAGGGAGGATCGTTACTTTTTATCGATCCGTAGTCAAGGGCTCAATTTACAAACACTGCAACGACCACATGCGCGCTGAGTCTGCTCCAGCCAAGACGTGCGAATTTTAAACTGCACTTTTCCAGTGTTTTCAGGAAAAACAAAAGGACCAGAGGGCCATGCTTTGAGGTATGTGGAGCTTCACTACTGACTTTCAAGTACAACACCTTTCATTCTGCTGAGCGTCAAGAAATTACCGCGACTGTAGGTTTGCAATGTGTCTCAAGTAAATGAGTGTTTTGGCAGTCTGCTGCAGAAAGGACGTCACCATGCCGGGTGTTCGCCCAAAAGCGACGCCCATTTCGGTTGGCACGATCGACAACCACAGCTCTCCAAGGGTGCAAAGCGCCAGGGAAACATTTTCCGAATCGGACAAGCAACAATCCACAAAAGAGACCGTGCCTGCGAAAGAGCGCTTGGAGAAAACGACACCAGAGGATCGCAAGAATCTGGATGCCGCAGAAAGTCGTCCAGTCAACACTCTACCACCCAAATCTCCCAAGGATAACTCTGGTAGCGCGAGAGAAATATTTTCCAACATTTCTGATCGGTCGTTGCAATTTTGCACACGCGTACTTTGCACATAGCAAACAAAAGTCGAAAGTTCTGAAAAGCCTAGTGCACCATAAGGTCTCCAAGATCACATGTCAAGTGAACGGTAACTGCTGTTTCCAATATTCGCAGGATCCAAAGCTGGCAAAACGCCTGACGTGGTCAAACTGCCTCCCGTGAAAAGTGCCGTTTCGCCAGGAGCCTCCAGACGCAACAGGTGCGTGCGGCTTTTCGCTTCAATACTCGTACATCGACCATTTTGTTTGGCAGTGTCAACATCCAAAAGAAAGGTTTTCGATGGTTTCTGTTCGACTCCATATGTCACGTACAAAAACACCAATCGACATTTCCTGTTTGCACACATCTGTCAACACCACGAACACGTACGAAACTTCACTTGTCAGATTTACCAATGGCCGTGTGGGCGACTGCAAATCGTGCTTGATACAAAATTCAAACTTGTCTCAGCAACAGGGAAAGACACAGGGCACCAATGACGTGTCTTACAACGCGAAATCAGTCGATGCTGATTGATGCTGAGATGCTTCTTGGGAGAACCAAGAGGCCCGTGTCACCTTTGTCACGTGAAAATCCAGAATCAGTATTTCTGTTGACCAAAGAGTCACACAGATTGGGAGTCACCTCATCCGTACAAACCCCCCCCCCAGTCCCCCAACCAACCATGCAGGCCGCGCAAACATGGCAACGTAAGTGTTGCACTGTGTCAGAGGGCGAGCTTCTGGTTTGCACCCCTGGTTGACAAAAAACGTACTCGTAGCAGTCAAAGTGGGCAAGACTGACAGTGCCTGACTCACACCAGAAAGATACCAAGTGTTCTCCCCTCATATAGGCGCAGGTTGCACTTTGAGAGAACCCAACCATCCCTTTTGCTTTCGAAAGAACGAACTGAACAAACGTACCTTTCCTGCCATTCTTTGCGAAATGATGCCATTGCTCGCCACCAATGTGTCTGCCAAGGTGGTTTTGCCTGAAAAAGCCAGACTGAGGAGGCTGTTCCTGATCAAATCACACTTGAAATAATTACCGACTCTGTTCAGTACGCAAGTCCACTTTATTTTCCAAATACAAATACCACAAATTTATGACTCACCATGATCAACGTGAGCCAAAATGCAGATGTTGCGAATGTTCTTCGGGTTGCGCTGAAGCTCGGCCAATTTCCCAGGTGTCGTGGTCCTCATTCTGGAGAACCTGTCAACATGATCAGTGAAAAAGTCATCCTGTGACAGACTGCTGTCAGGTTTGCACTCTCCTCGTTCTGGTGCCTGTCATCTTGGACCACACGACTGTAAGGCATTGCCAGGAGTGAAGAGTGTCAGTCCGAAGTATTTCTGCAGAGCGCATGAAAAATACCCAAGCAATTCACGTCCACAAGCAGCTGGGCCTTGGCTTGAATGGCCAGGCAGGTTTGCATTTTGCAAACAACAGAATCATCTCTGTGCTGAGGAGATTTGGGGTCACCAACTACCCCTTTTATGTCCTGACCGTAAAATTCAAGTGGGTAAAACTTCGACACCACAAGGCTTGATCATCTCTGCAAAACATCCAAGCTGCAAAATTAAAACTTGGGAAACAACCTGCACGCAAAAATTGACATTGATGAAAAAATGTGGCACATTGGTTGAGAGTTTGAGTGGTTGCGTTTGTCTTTTGATTTACAAAAATATCCAAATCATTTTTCAGTGTGTCAAACTTTACGATTTTATGGTTGTGTTCAAAATGGATGTTTGGGGAAAAAGTTGAGTTCCTTTGTGTGTAGTGGGGGTGAAAATGTTAGATTTTTCACTTTGTGAATTTTGGTGCATTTGCGTGTCATCAGTGAGAATGCGCGACAGTTTGTCAAATCACCGCGAGTTCCACGGAGCTATCTTTATTTGACACTTGAACATTTTCATGAGGAAGGGGAGACTCTGATCAGGGTTTCCACTGAAGCAAAGTGACAAAATTCCATGATTTTTCCAGATTTTCAACTAAATTTTCAGGTGTTTTTTGTATTATATTTCTGTGTACCTTCTAATTACATTTGGCTCAAGTGTTTATAAAAAAAACTGAATCTTTACTACGATCTACATTACCCAAATTTAAGTGAAACCTCTCCTCACTATTTTGTAAGCCATGTGAATTTAGCAGTCACAAAGCAAGAGTACCTGACTTACTTCATTTAATTTTCAAGTTTTCAAGAGCAACAACCTTCAGAAGAAAGCTTTCAAATCTCAAGAATTGTACAAGGCAATCTCTGCCTCTATTTTTAGTATTCAAAAAACAACAAGCAAAAAATAGTATTGACCATTTTTTTGACAATATTTCAGAATGTGTTTTGGTAGAAGCAGCAACAATTGTCTTGGAGAGTCTTTTGTGTTTCAAACAGGCTTGGTTGATCAATACTTCTGATTGTCCAAAACACATAAACCAAGCAGTCTTTTTCAGTTTGTCTTCAATTCACTAGATCTTTCTCCTCTGAATTTCATCAGTTCTTTGCCTCATGGTATTTGATACAATCAACAAGGTTTTTATCAAAACTGGGCTTTCATATGAAAAGTAACCTTGGGTCTAGTGTAGGCAACAGGTCAACAGGGGCTGCTCCTACAACCAATACCTCAGGAATAGGGTTGGCACTCCAACCCTGACCTGACCAGGTGTCCTCAAGACCATAGCTTCAAGCCCTACTTGCTGTTTTTGCCTCAGCCTGGCTTTACCTGAACAGTAACACAGGGTACAGCCCTTCAGGGGGAAACTATCACTGGCATATAACCATACATTTTTGAAAAGCAATAATACAAGTGCTTGCCACATACAATATTCTGGTAGGTTCCCATAATCAGCACTGATCTTTGAAAATATGAATCATATTTTCAAATGTTACTGGCAACGATATCTCCATGACAGATTCTACTCTGACAACAGCACGCTAAACAAGCAACAGGCTAAGTCCAACTGAATCCCCAATGACAATGATCCATTTGCGTCTGAGAATTCTTGTTTCTCGAAAATCCGAGAGCAAACGGAATATGGAACAGCTTTGTCATCTGAGAAAAGCGCCAAAGAATCTAAGAAAGCCTGGGGCTTTCGAATTATCGCACAGTTTGATAGTTTCTTGGGTGTCAAGAATTCTCAGAACAACAGAACAGACCACACACCACCTGTGCAGCTTAGGTGGTGCAGCTGCAGCAGCTGCTTGACAACGAGACATGTGGGGCGATAATGAGGGAATCTCGCCTTAAAAACTCCTTTTCGGAAACTCACCTTGAAGAGTGTGATTTTCAAAGAGCTCCAAATTTCAAGGTCCAGTTTTTGTGGATAGTTGAACCAGACTAGATCAATCTTGCGCTGTTGGGAAGAAACATTTGTTTCGCAATCCAAACACGAGTCGATTCTCGTCTCAGTTCTCGCGCGACTCTTCTGTCTTCTCGTTGCTCGGTCAGCGTCACGTGACGCCCGCCACTGCAGATTCCGCACGTGGCGCGTGGCTTTTCTGCAAAATCACTGAAAAGAATGCCGTTTTGGAATACATTTCAAACTTTTTGTGTTTCTTGCATTCTTTCTCGTACTCAGCGAAACCACATGCACATAGGTTTCCAATATTTCATTTGTCCGTGGGTAAAATTGGATCTGAAAGGATCCATGCAGAGCCTGGCCTGATCCCGCAATGGGCGGTAGCGGCGGCAGGGTGTGTGTGATTCAATCCGGTTGTCTTTTGTCCATATTTTGAACGTTTTTTGTCCTTTTTGTTGGGCCAGGGAGGGTGAGACCAACTTTCCACGGGGTTCCCTCACTTTCCACCGTGGTCGCCACAAACGTTTCGAGGAAGAGTACTCAGACAAGGCTTCCCAGCCTGGAATTTTCTGGGAATGTGGTGCAAAATTAAGAGGAAAAATAATTTTCCCGGGAGTCTTCAAGGGTCAAATGCTGACCAAGACTGATTTTTATTTGCCTGGACCTGGTTTTGTGGAATTTGTCGTGGGTGGACCCAGAAGTATGCTGAGACCCGTGCATCTTCTCTCGGAATGAATTTCGGAGACCAATGCCGTCTTTTCTTGTTGAACAGTGTTCAGAGGTTTCCCAATGGCTCCAAGAAGGGGGTGTACCACAGCGATGGATTCAACCCAACATCAGAATACACAGAGGAATACAGAAAACACCCCCTCGACATGCGGTTGCCGTACAGGCCCAACAACAACAGAATGACCAACAACGAAGACCCAATGAAGGAAAAGTCAACGTACAGGTGAATTGTGTACACTTGTGCATGTGGACACAGAGGTGGATTAGAGGGGCATGCCACCCTGACCCCAATATAACTCATTCACACACCCCTGAGCTAGCTTCTGCTTGTTCACTTTCTCAAAGTTCAGCAACCAATCAAGTCATGTGTGTTCGTTGAAATCCCTGCGTTAGATCAAGGTTAGATCACACGCATTCCACTTGAAAACGATCTGGAGTGCATGGCGGTTCCCAGTTTTCACCGGAATTACTGTGTTGCAATTGCTGGCCAGCCAGCGATGGTGAAACAGAAAAAGGACACTCTCCTTCTCGTATAGGGTCGACTACATCCCACATCCACTGGAGAGACTCTATCAGCATCAGTACGAGGCTTGGCAAAAGCCGCAGGGAGAAATGGCCCTTCAGTCCAGCTACGTAGACCATTATCCAGGTGTGTTACATCGCGCCTCCAAAACGCCTTTGAGTATTTAAACAGTTGGAACAACAAGACTTTCAGAAAACGCACACCACAGGCAACCCCAGGATTTGTCAAGTGAATTCATGCGCCTGGGGGGCCAATCCTTGCAGATATGGCAAAATGAAAACGAAAATGCTGGGCACAAGAGGCGAGACAAATACGCAAGTGTGTGGGTGTCCACGGGCCAAAATGTGACCTCACCTTTGGTCACAGCACTCGCGTCAGGTGATAAGTTGATTCAATTGGGAACCTGGATTTTTAAAGAGTCTCCCTTTTTCAGCAAAGCAAGTCGATCGAGCCAAAGGGTTCAGGAAAATGGAGACCCACGCGCCGGACGGGAAATTTGAAGGGGAACCGACGTACAAAGGTCAGTTTCGCAATAGACGTCCGTCAACAACCGATGTTTGAGCTGTTTCTGCGATGAACGGTGTACCAGAAGGTCTTGAATTTCCGGTCAACACAACGCGCAAGCAACTTTCACGCATGTGTGTGTTTTGCAGTGGACTTCAGGAAGTGGAGCCCAGTGCCGAACGAGAAGAAAGTGCTGACAACCACGTACCGCCCGCCCTCTGGTCCCTTCCAAGGGAGTTCAAACTACAACACCGACTTCATCGTTTACCACCTCGCGAAGCCTGAGCTGAAGAAACCCGTTCCGCAGCCCCTGGACAGTGGGGCGTTCGACGGCACCACGGGCTACAAGACCGAGTACGTCAAACATCCACTGCCGCCCAAGTTTCTCAGGCCAATGCCAAAATATGACAGAGCAGAAGGAACCTTCGATCCCAAGACGAACTACAAGGAAGACTTTGTGCCCAAAAATGTGGAGAAGAGGCAGCCCTTCAAACCGAAGAGCGAGACTCAGGCCAACGATGACCCGCTGCAAGAAGACACCACCTACAAGGTTGACTACCAGAAACAAACTGAGAAACCTGAAAGATCGAAACCCTTCAAACCGAAAAGTGAGAACTATGCAAGTGATGAACCTTCTCAGAAGGACACAACGTACAAGGTGGATTATCAAAAGAGCAACCAGCCAGCAGAGAGGGCACAGCCGTTCAAACCGAAGAGTGAAAGTCACTCATCTGACGAACCTTCTCAGAAGGACACAACGTACAAGGTGGATTATCAAAAGAGCAACCAGCCTGCAGAGAGAGCACAACCGTTCAAACCCAAGAGTGAGCCTCAGTTGTCCGACGATCCTGCAGCGAAAGACACAACGTACAAGGTTGATTATCAAAAGTGGGATGACTTGGTAGTGAGGGCACAACCACTGAAACCAAAGGAGGAAAACCGTTCGTCACAAGAACCATCGCAGACGGACACCACCTACACAGTGGATTACCAAAAACGGACAGGACCAATTGACAAGGCGCAGCCTTTCAAGCCGAAGAACGAGAGTCATTCAAGCGAAGAGCCTCTGCAGGAAGACACAACATACAAACTCGATTACCAAAAGCGAGGGCCTGCATTGGAAATAGCACAGCCGTTCAAGCCCAAGGCTGAATACTATTCTGCAAAAGAACCTGCCCAGAAAGACACCACTTACAAAGTGGATTATCAGAAACGGACTGAGCAACTGCAAAAAATGCAGCCGTTCAAACCAAAGAGCGAAAACCACACAAGTGCGGACCCTCTGCAAAAAGACACGACGTACAAGGTGGATTATCAAAAGTGGAGCGCGAAACGCCTCCCTCCGCACCAGGTGGAGCCCTGGGTGCAGCCCGAGGGAGAATTCGACTTCCTGACCACAGTCAGCCTCAGCTATGACCACAAGAAGGGTGAACGTGCCAAACTGCTGAAACCAATCATGAAGCGGGATTCACTTGGCAAGTTTGAAGGCACCCCGACTTACACGCGCGATTATCAAAAGTGGCCCATGGATGACTTGGGTCACGTGAAGAAAGAAACGAAATACGTTCCACCTGAAGATCCTTTCCAAGGAGAGTCAACAACCAAGAGAGACTACATCGGGTTCAGCGAACCTCCGAGGAAGAGTCTGAAACCACTGCAAACGACTCTGGAGAGCGGGGAGTTTGACGCCACCACAGCGTACAAGACGCACTTCGTGCAGCATCCGCTGCAAGCGAAACAAAAGCCACAGAAATTGGAGTGGAAGCCCAATCCCACGTCTTTGGATGCTGTCACAAATTACATGAAACATTACACGTTGAAGCCCATCAGCAAAAACCCCAGCTTCAGACCGAACGCGGGCCCGCAACTCTCTGACGAACCATTCGCGAGCAGAACAACCCAGAAGGATGACTTCCAGAGCTGGCCCACAGTGCGGCCGCCGCAACATCAGGCTCAGCCGTACGCAAAGCCTAACGGAGACTTCGACTTCCAAACCACCCACAAAATCAACTTCACCGAGAAATCATTTGTAAAGTCTGTCTCCAGCAAACCTGTCCCAAGCCAGAGGGAAAGTGGAGAGTTCTATGACTCGACGACTCACAAGGACGATTTCAAAAGGTGGGCGGCTCCGCAGCTGCTGCGTCCGCTCAAAAAGCTTGAGTACGTTCCAACCCAGGTTCCCTTTTCCGGTCTTCCAACTTACAAGTCAGATTACATTCAGTTCAAAATACCAGAGCGCACAATGTTCCGACCGCTGGAAAATTATGAACGAAGCCAGGATCCTTTCGATGGAAACACAACGTACAGAAATGCGTATGTCAAGATTCCGGTCAATAGGGAAGCTCCAGTTTACCGCTCCGCGTACGACAACCTGCTGCAGAACGAAAAGTGCCCGGCTGATGAATTGGTGGGGCTACCAGAACCGGAAGCACTCGAGAGGACTTTAACAGTCGCTTAGTTTTCAATTGCGTTCAAATGAAACTTGATATTTCCAAATGCGTTCAGACATATTTGTGGTGTTGGTTCTCTTTCTTGTGTAAAGTACTCCGGAAAGAACACATTCTGGATTCTTAGCTTGTGTACAAAAGTTCGTCAATGGCACGGACAATTGTGGAATTCGTGTGTGTGTGTGTGATCGCCTTAGGTTGGGCAGGTTCTCAAAGACATTGGTCGCGTCCCTTCCCGCTGCCTGAAGAAGACTTTGGATACGATTTGACACACAAAGTGACACAACGGGCAAGGTTTCTTTGCGGTCAAACATTTGCTGGAGACTGTCTCAGAGGACCAGATTCTTTCGATGTGTAGTTCTTCTAAAACCCAGGTTTTGTTTGAGTACTTGCCCTCTGATGGTTTGTGCTCTGAACCCACTACCAACGTGTCCTCTGTTCACGGGAATTGGAGAATCTATTTTGAGGCATCAGAGGTGAGCGCCCCTTCCCCCCGCCCCCGGATTCGTGCACAGAAATGCAGCGTCACACGGATTCATTCGGACAGGGTGCTCCAAACCCCAATTTGTTTTTGTCTGGACCCAGATATGCTTGTCCAGTGCGACCGCGGACACATGCTCCAATTGCATTCTGCTTGACCTGCGCGAGTCTGATTCCACATCTTCTGATGTTTGCTTTGTATACAAACTTTGTGTGCTTGCATGCTGATATCTCAGTGAACTTAAGATGCAATGTGGAATTTTTCAACAATCGTTTTTATTTTTCTCGTCAACGTATTTTTTAGTAAACTATTCTCACAAGTTAAGGCACTTGTTGATGTGTTTTTGAAACACAGTGGCAGAGATACAAACAGAAGATCCACTTTTCATCGTGGCTTGATGTCCTTTTCACAAGACAACTCGGCGAGCCAGGTGGAAGCTGCTGGATGCCGGGCTGGCAGAAGATACCGCTTTGAACATTTTTTGTCGAGTGTGAAACAAAAACACTTGTCACTTTTCAGTACAGAACCAAGCCTTGAAGGTGAATCCCTCACAAAGTTCCAAATAACGCGTCAACAATTGTTTGCAAAATCATGCAGGTTGGCGCAAAGGGGGCATCAGAGGCTGGATGATGGCACCCCACCAGTCGACGGGTGTTGAAAATGCAAAAGATGGACTGCTGTCTGAGTGAGTCTGAACTTTCACGTGCACGGTGTGCAAACAGCTCCAGGCCCAGTCCCTCCAACGCGAACGTTGAAAAATTTTGCGTGACGTTCGCCGCTTCCGACGAGCAAGGTTTTGGTGTTTGCGCCTTGGCGCGAGACGGAAACGTGAACCGTCTGTATGGACATGGCTTTGAGCCATTGGACAGTGACTTCCATCTGAAGATTCACATATGTACAACGCCGGTTTTTTAATGTCTAATATCACAGCCTTCGTTCCATATATACAAAATAACTTATTGAAACAAGAAGAGATGTCTTCCTCACTCAAGCTGAAAGACCTGAAGTTCACTCAGCTCCAGACATTTGTCTGAAGAAGCGTCTGCGGAATGTCTGCACAAATCGGATAAATGCAACGACGGTCAACCTACAACATTCTTCCACATCAGGCGGGAAAGGAAGACATGGGAGATTTCTTTGCACAACGAAATCCACATTTCCAGGCCGATAACGCTTTTGATTTGTCCGTCTGAGGCTCCAAAGGTCTTGACACAGAACTAAGTTCAGTTGGAAGAGCAAAGAAAATTTGTCGCAAGAAGCAAAACGCCAGACCAATTTGAATTTGAACACGGCCTTTGAAAATACGCATTTCATTGACAGGAGACAACTCTGGGTACAACCTGAGAGCAAAAATACCCGAATGATTTTTGTGACTGTTGCTCTTGTATAAAATCTACATTGGAAATCACAAGCACTGCACCAGTGGAGCCACGTTCTACGTCAAGTAGAACCAGCTGAGAGTGAACACCAACAACACAGTCACCGTCCACGAGTGGCTTCTTCTTCTGACCGCACCAGCGCCCGTGTACCAGTCAAATTTGCTGTCTGCATAAAGACACCAAGTGAAAGAAAATGTGAAATTGTGATTTCAGAGGTCGCCCAAGACCGAAACTACAAAGACTACGTGCCTTGTCAGAAGTGGCTGGCACCAGAAAGTTGATGGTGATTTGAAGACTGAACAACACTCACTTTTGCAGATGGCTTCGTTGCCCGTCCAGTAGACGGTGAAGTCGTTGTGGGAGAGCTCGCAGGTGCGAGACTTAGAGCCCTGCAGCGTGTAGCCGTCGGGGCAGCGCAGGTGGCACGTCTCCCCGTACACCGGGTCGGGCGAACATTGCGTCACGCTGCCGTTCAGGTTCAGCCGCAGTGCGGGGCACGGCAACGCTGCAGAGTAGGAGAAGGGTGCGATATCGACACGAATGAACATTTAAAAACGGGTTCAGATCACGTCTGTGTTCGTGCAGCTTCTTGTTTTGCTTAATTAACAGGTGATCCTTATAATTTCCTCTTTTCCCAAGACCTTGACGCGGGTTTGGGTCCACGAGCGGAATCGAACTTGGTGCTGCCACAAAGCTGTACAGTACTCACTGGTGACATTGAATTTTTTGATTCCTATCAGCACCGACACGCTGTCCTCTTGACGCGCCACGTTGCAATCGTAGACGCCTGTATCGCCCTTTCCTGAACAGGAAAAAGATTTGATTCAGCAAAACAAGAAAATCCAAAACCACATCTCCAGGTACTGTGGCATCTGACAACAGCTTCATCAAAGCGATGTTTCAACTGGTTCGCTGAGAAGCTTGTGCGCACTTACTGACCTGTGTTCTGGATGATGAGGGAGTGGTCCTCGATCTTGTACTTGTCGCCCGGGTTGAGGCGCAGTCCGTGCTTGGTCCAGTAGGCGCCCTCGGGGCAGCGCAGCTTGAGGTGTCCACCGACGCGCAGCAGCACGTTGCTCACGCTCCACGGGATCTTTGCCAGGTAGTCCTCCTCGGTCAACGCTGAAAGAAACGATACCGTTTGTTGGTGCGATTCTCAAGTTTGAAATCTGTCACTGTTTTTTGTGTTCAAATCACGGAGTTTGCACTTTCTTCCCACAAATCCATGACCTGTCTCATTGAAACAGCTGTCATCCCCATCCAGGCCCAATTCCCTTCAGCAAAAACACATCGAATTGTTCTTTGTCACACACAGCCAAACACGAAGGAAGCTCTTGTTGCTCACGGATGCACTCGGGCGGGGCCCGGTTCCAGCTCGTGCGTCCCGTCGCGTCGTCGCGCTCGCACACGAGCGCTCGATCATCCGAGCTCTTGAAGCCCATGTTGCACGACACGTGGCAGCTCTCCCCGAACACCGGGTGCGCCGAACACTTGCGCACAGATCCGTTCCGCGGCGGCGTCAGCTCCGGGCACTTCGCCACTGAAACAGGGGACAAATTACTGAACGTGACGACGTTCTCAAAACTGACTGCTTGAACCAAGGAGCGAGTCTGGGATTTGGTTGACGGGAACACCACGATAAGGAGCGATATTTAGTGAGGTTGTCGAATGTATTGACGGTTTCAACATTGAACAACTCACGAGATACGTTGAACAACACGACGCCGGTCACGTAGCCCGTCTCTGGCTGCTTGAAGAGACACTTGTACACCCCAGCGTCATTTCGATCTGAAATGGAGCGATGCATCAATCGACGCCGGACACCACAAGCCTTGATATAAGGCGTTGGTTTGGTATTTCATAATTTGTGACTTGGCGTGTGCAGTAAAACTTGAGAAGATGGAGGTGAGGAGCTCACCAGTGTTGTGGATCTCGAGGACCGTGGGCTGGTACTGCTTGATGCTGTACTTGGAGCCGTGCGACAGCTGCTGGTCGTCCTTGGACCACTCGGTGACGTAGTCGCCGCTGGCCTCGAGGCTGCAGCGCAGGATGAGCGTGTCCATGACGCGCATGATCACGTTGCGCGTCTCCGTCGGGGCCGGACCTTCCGACACAAGCTGGTACTCTGGGCAAGAAAATACAAGTACTCGTGTGTTCATTGTCCAACAATCTGCATATTTCCGAGCAAAACGAACGAGTCTGAACTTTCAGTGGTTGTCGGAAGCAGAATCTCAGGATTGTGAGCTGCAGGTGTTTGAGGTGATCTACGCGAGAAAAGGCTTCCAAATCTGCAGAACCTTCAGATACGTGCTTTTTCAGCTGTTTGTAAAACGCTTTTTTCCTCCTCCAGCAATGTTTTCCCACGGGTTTTTGCCCATTGATCACATAATTTTCGGGGACGGGGTTGTTTATAGGGTTGGTTTTCATAACATGTGTCTTTTTGCAGGTAGACTGGGGTTGTGGTCCGAGACGCAGCGTCCGCTTTGTTGCAATTCACCTAATTACACATCAATACATTTCAACCAGAAGCCTGTGCAGTTTCCACAAGAAAACACAAACAAAAAGTTTGGCTTCCTATTTTTGCTCGTTCGATCCTATTTTTTACCGAAGCTTTGAGACTTTTCTGCTGCAGATTCTTCACTGTTAGTTGCCTCTGTTGTGATTAAAGCCGACAAGCTGCTGGTTGGGAGCAGGTTGTGCACTTATCATTTGCATGGCAGCCTCCGTGTTTGACTTGCTACAAATACGAACTGACAATATTGCACACTCTGGTCTCAACTGAGCTCATTCTGTCTTTCCAAACGAAAAGGTCGACTGTCGATGGGATGAAATGGAAGAAATTCACGAGAGATAGTGATTAAAAAGATCAAAGCAACTTCACAAACAGGCTCAAAAAGCACCTGTTGACTATCCAAGGCAAGGGCAGTATTCCTGTCAACTGCTCACAATAACCTTTGCCTCACCTTTCAGTTGTTGTGGAACGATGTCTAACTTGCGCTTTTTGCCGTGGACAACGGAAAAGTTGGGCTCCAGTCAACACAAAAATATTTTGAGATGAGATGTTTCATATTTGTGGAAATGCGTTTCGGTGTCCAAAAGTAAAATTTGCATGTACCCTGCAGGAAACAATGAATTTGCGCTGTGATTTTCTGTCAGACACAACAGTCCTTTTTAGCAGGACAACAGAGAGGAGAAAAGAGCAACCCTCCTCCAAGTTCAGTGTGGCGTCTGCAAGGTCACTTTCCACCAACGTTTCTGTGGTGGTCATCCTCCACTAAATTTTTCAATCGGTCTTGCAAGTCCACCTTTTTGGAAGTTCCACTGTTCATCACACTCCTTGATTTGAAATTGCATTGAAACTATGGCAACCACACACCCAAGCATGCGAAAGATGCAACCATTCTTTTAATGATCCTCTTCGATGACAATCAGTGTCTGACACACTGGTTGATTCAAGGAGTCACACAGTACCAAGTTTCATTAGAATCTCTTCGATTTCCGGTACGATTGCCATACATTTCAAGCACTTCCTGGCTTTTTTTTCGGAGAGGGGCCATTCAGCACTGGTGGTCGTGCATGCACGTGAACCAACACCCACACACAGGCAGCAAAACAACACAACCGCTCGCTGCGCTGAGGCGACTGGAGCACCTGCATGGAAGCAAGTCTGTAGTCGACACGGATTTGGATGAACAGTTGAAGTCACCCACCGCATCACTGCGCGATCGCAGGGAAGTCTTTCCTCACAAAGAAACAACTGCCGTTTTGTAGAGATTCAATTTGTGTCAATGTTCCGCTGGATTCAGGGCCTGAAAGCCAGAAAGAATCCAGAAGTTGAGGAAACACGGACCTTGGAGCTTTCCGAGCACAACTCGGCCTGAGGGACCGTGGCTGCTGCCAATACATTCTGCTTCTCAAAGTGCAAATAGCGGAGCCAGTTTCAAGCCACGCTTTCCTCATTTTTCCACATTATTAGAAACAAAAACATTTGTAACTGGACCAGATTGTCTGCAACAATCTCGTTACCTTGTATCTTTCTTGAGCATCAGGTTGTTGCCGACACTGCCAAAGCTGCATCGGTTTTTCAACACTTCTGCCACTGATATACAGCCGGAGAGCGCCGATATCTTTGCAGTTTCACAGCACAGTGACTGAAGATCCCCCTGTTCTTAAATACCACACAGTTCACAAGGCTTGGATACCATTCGCTCAAATACCACTGATCCGACCATCGGAAGACTGTCGTTCATCATTGGTGGCTCAGCCACACAGACGCATTCTAGGAATGCCGTGGCTGAGTCCGAAAACGAAATTGTCCGACAAACGCCTAACGATCTGGAGGGAGAAGGGGAGACACGGACTGTTTTCTTTGTACTGAACGACGGGGAACCAAGACATGGTTTGAAACTGGTGTCTTGTGATTGGTACCAAGGAACCAATTCGAGACTGTCTCATCGCAGCCCTCGCACCTGCAACTGCTGAAGCGGTGTGTGAGGCCTTCACAATGAACGTGTCTTGGTGTTGGCGTACTCGTCACGGTCACACCAGGGTCTGAGGTGCACGGCGTCGAATTCTTAGTTGTCTGTGTTGTCCTGTTCGTTTCTCACACAAACGTGATCCTCATATGACAAAAAAGCTGTTCTTCCTGACTTTTTTCGGAAAGGAATTCGGGCACTCTTTGTTTACACAGAGCACACTGAGAAGGTTTTCCGGCCCAGCCAATGTGATTGTGTGAAGGCAGACTCTATGAAGATGCCGCTTCTTGAACAAAAAGACTTGCCCAGTCAGCTGATGCAACATGTGGTCGGAGAGGCGGAACCCGAATCTGCAGAAGTCTGCACAAATATTGCTTCTCATATCCAGACGCGAAGCACAATACGCTGCCACCTCGGAGCAACGATTTTTTTGCAATGATAGAAATGACTTGGCGAATACTTTCTTGGCTCTGTTTCCCTGACACAACGCGAAACTCACTTGAAAACCTCTGTGTCACAATGACCAAACCAGAACGGTCGGTGAGTGTTTGGCGAGCACAGAACAAGGCGCTTTGAGAAGTTGCCCAAGAGGAACCTGGTGTCTTCGTGCCATCCAGCTGCACAGATGAGTCCACCTCTCGCGTTCTGTGATGGCGCATCTGGGAATCACCCGCTCGAAACGAATTACACTGCGATTTGGACTGCCGTCCACCTCAGCAGCTGCAGTTCCCCGACCCATTAATTCGTGGGGAATGAGCCTTGCTTGATGAATGATCTACATTTTGCCTGCTTGTACGTACCTTTTTGCAGCACAACAAATTTTCCTACCCGACGCAAAAATGACACATCTTCCCGTTTTTCATTTATGAAAAGCAAATCTGGTAAAAGTTGTGTGCGAAGTACGTTTACGACGTCCAACAGTAAACCAACATCTTTCGTGAGGCATTCATAAGTACGGCCTGACATTTTCTTGGTGCTGACATTACATGCAGGATCAAGTCAAAACCAGACAGACACTAAAGAACTGTGTTCATGAACACCCAAGTAGCTGTCTCAAAAAGATGTTGGCAACCATCATACAACTTCTTGGGACACGACCTCCACCGAGATGCCAGTTGACTGATGAAGCGATGCCAAAGGTCAGAAGAAATGAGAGATAGAAAAGCTCTCTCTCTGGAAAGAGCGGAAACAAATGCTTTGATCACAGGAAAAAAACCATACCTTCCTCATTTCACAAATTTCCAGTTCCCGTGGAGCAGAGGGACCTGCAAACTGCACAAATCCTGTGACTCGCGCGGGGCAGATATTCAAGCAACTTGACTGGGAGGGTACAACGGTCGCTCCACAGAACAACCGTGGTCGGGAGTAGACGAGACACGTGAATGAGGCGAACGCGAACTGGGAGTTACACCCGACAGCAGCTTGTCTGGCTTTTTTGGTCGATTCGTAAAACGTGTCGGAGCTGAAATAACAGCGACTTTTTTGTGAACCAACATTTCACTGAGGAAAGGTGTTCAGAATTGAACATCTGTAACGCCCACTCCTTGTGTGCGTAGTTTTTTTTCGCTTGCAATTTCTTTCTTCACATCATCGCTAATGTTACTCCGGCAGAAAGTGTTGTGACTTCCACCCCCAGGCTGCACTAAATAAGAAGAAAACCATGCGCCCAAGATTCTAATTTTAGTGTCCTTGAGCTGGTTTATCGCTGTATAATGATGCCGGGCAGCTTGATCTCCAACTCACCTCACGATTATGACACAACGCTTTTTTCCGACCATCATCTTGTTATCGTTGGTATTTGCTTTTTACACAGTACAACAGGTGAAGACACTAAAAAGTCCGTCTTTCTGCTTGACATACAGTCAGCGTTGAGCAACCCGAGAGAGTTTCGCTCGACTTCGTTAATTTGTGAGGGAATTCTTGGTCAAAGGCAGAAATCCTGTATTTGTTGACTGTTCGAATAACTCTGGTCAACAACACACTAATTGTGTGTGTTTTTCCTTCGAAGAACATCAAAGGTTGACCCAGCCAGACGGACGTTGACGTTTGAATACAAATGATTTTTGCCTCGTGGGCAATTGTTGTTGCTGAAGTCAAATCTCTCAACCACAAAACAACGTCAGAAGACCTGTCATCTGTTGGGGTCGGAGTGAAGCAACACCTGTCCCACCACCTGACTCTTTTCATTTTTCACATGCGCTGTGGAGACACGAAATCCCTGTTTGGAATCTCAACCTCATTCAAAACTGGACTGGCAAACATTGTCTGTCTCAAACACTAACCTTGGTGTACACGAAGCCAATATTAGATGCTCCACAGCCACCACTAACTGTCTAGTACGCACTACGTTCGGGCTCGTTTGTACTCTCCAAGAACAGGTGTCATTCCAAGAATGCCCCTCCGCACACCTCGTGTGTATCCAACTGAAAGGGCGTCAAATTCTTCAAATATAACTCTGAACTCACGGTTGTGGTCGACCAGAACGAGGATGGAGTCTCCGTCGTCGTCGGTGCTCACGTCGCGACACGTGTACGTGCCCGTGTCGTTGCTCGTCACGTCGTCCTTGCGCAGCAGCGACACTTTGCTGCCCGACTCCGGGTTCTCGTCCAGGCTGACGTCGAAGCGTCGCGGTAGCAACGTGATGAGCACGCCGTCCACGTACCACGCCAGCCGCGACGTGGCGTGGCCCTTGCAGCGCAGCGTGAAGGAGTCACCGCCGTGAACCTGCACCGACGTGCCGGACGGCGACGTGATCTCCACCGGCACTGCAGAAAAAGTTGACACTCTCACGGTTTGTTTCTTTTGGGAATCTTCCCAGCATGTGTGCTGCTGGAAAGATTGAGTCAATCGTTGCTGACATTCACTGACCCCGCCGTACGTACATTTGTCGGAGGCGTGCGTCACGACGCGCACGTTGACGCGGTCGTAGTTGAGCGTGTCCCACTGATCGATGCACTCGTAGATGCCGGCGTGCGGCGCGTCGACGTTGTGTCGCGAGATGAGGCTGGACACTTTGCGCTCGTGGATGTGGCGCGCCGTGTTGATGACGATGCGCGAGCCGCGCCGCACCGAACCGTTCTGCAACGCAACGTATACACAGCTTCGAGCGTTGCTTCTGGCGCGAGGAATCCGAGCAAATACAGTGTGAAATTAGAAAATTAGGAAGTCAGAAGTTCCACGCACAGTGAGGACGACGCCGTTGTGGCGCCACATGAGATGCGCGCCCTCGCCGCCCTCGCACTCGAGCGTGAAAGTGACGCCCCTGTTCACGACGATCGCGGCCGTCGCAGGGTCGATGATGCGGACGTCTGCAGAGGAACAAAACAGCGCAGGTAGCGTGAGGGAAAGTTTCTGTTCGAGAATGATGCTGTTCGATTTACACCCGAGAATCCGAGAATTTTCTTGCTCTCTCGGATGACCCAATTCTTTCTCGACACCCGAGAATTTATGTAAATCGAACAGCATTTGTTGTTTTTCTCGAGAGATGTCATTGCGCATGCGCAGCCTCTCATTTTCGTGCTTTTTGACAGGAGCAGACGGTTTTGCAAGGTATGGTGGAAAAAATGAAAAAAACAGTAATTTTCTCATGTGTGTCCACACTATTGCATGAAATAGAAGCAGAGGAAGACTTTGTGCTTGATCTGGTCGATGGTTGTGGTGCAGCAAACGAAGGAAGACTGACAGTTCTG
>JAAUXT010111162.1_pt1 | contig 21543 bp, 32 predicted proteins | sample 7278171 | NCBI WGS metagenome assembly JAAUXT01 (sample SAMN14350112, study PRJNA611818) | marine sediment metagenome | isolation source: surface marine sediment (1.8m) | place: French Polynesia: Moorea | collected 2018-08 | reverse complement strand
CCATAATCAGAGAATAGTACAAATATATTACATTTTAGCCATAATCAGAGAAAAGTCACTGAAACAAGACTTGATTTCAAACCAGAATATATGATAGAAAGCCCCACAAAAAGTGCTTTTTTTCTTCAAAAAGTGCTTTTTTTCTTCAAAAAGTGCTTTTTTTGCTTTTTTTTTTTTTGGAAAATTGCTGTACGAGGACTGGTTATACATATGAAGATCATGACTATGGCTGTGAGAAACTCTCATTGGAATTTTCTCAAAAGTATTGCCATGAGTACACAAGCCGAGGAATCAATACTTATGAAAACCGCCTCGTAAACAGTGTGGCACTGGCCTCTTCGCACCTCGCTGGTGATTCGGCCCAACTCCAAGCGGACCAATCGGTGTCAAGCTGCTGCGTCCGCTGGGCATCCCCTTCAGCCAACCAGTCACTTCCCTCGGTCCCAACAGCCAATCACAGGCTTCTGATCTCTTCCATGGGACTCGAATGCATTTTCTAAAAACGGGCCCCGACTTATTGACTGTGGGACTGAAATGTTATTTCTGGCGTTGAATAGAGATTTCGCGGGTCACGTCTGGTCAGGTCTCCCGCGCCTGACACGCACGTGTCTATGGAGCACGCGAACCTGGAGATCCAGGGTCGAGGGATTCAGGTTCTCACTCACGTCAAGGGCGGATCCAGAATTTGGTCGAGGAGGCGAGGAGGACGGGCCTGACGGCGCAAAATCAGACGGTCTCTTCGTTTCTTTCGAAGGCCATGAAACCCTTGGAAACGTTTCTTTCGAAGGCCATGAAACCCTTGGAAACATCTTTCACGAAACAAACAGTTCCACCTTCCCATTCGCCCAAACTTGCCTTGAACGTTGCTTGTTTCTTGCAAATAATTGCAATGACAACTTGACCCACAGTCTCACGTTGGCTTTGAAGACACCAAACAGGGATTCTTGGATCGAAAGATTCGACGAAAGCCCCACCTGGAGTTTGGACCCGAACTTCCCAGAGCTGTTCGAGGCCCACGGGTTGATCAGGCTGGGTTCACGTTCATTGCGTCTGTCGTGTGTTGCGTTCGTGTGCAGCTCAAAGAACATGCCGACGAAGTTGTGAAAGGTGCTGGGAAAGTTCAGTGCCAATGTTATCTCGTCGTGTGAACTGGACTTTGCGCTGCACCTTTCTGTCCATGTCAACGAGACTCCGCCTGTAATCAGTTTGAATGGGGTTTGAGCGCAGCGTCGCGTGAGGAGCGTCGCGTCTGTGTGACGCTCGCGTGACGCTGTCGCGCCCAATACGCGCCGCGCGATGCGTCTAATGAATTGACTGTGAGGGCGGGGGCGAATCCAGGACTCTATCGAGGTGGGTTCCCACAACAACCAGGTGGGCTGAAACAATTTTGAAATTTTAAGCAAGGGAAAACTAACGTTTCAACTTTGCGTCAAATGTGTCGAGCTGAAAGATCACGCGTGTCCTCCGTCGGACGCAGGACCGGGATGGGGCGGCAGGGGGGGGGGCGGGATGTGCTCGCGTCACAACTGGCTGACGTGGTCCTGACCAGTGTCCTGGCGGCGCAAAAGAAACACATGTGAACAAACAAAATTCCGCGTGTCATGACGCCCCCCCCCCCTTCCAATGATCCACCGGTGCCCTGTGAGAAGTCTTCGTGCTCTTCGCGCCCTGCTCGGTCCGCGGTGTTTTATCCTAATGAATCGTGAGCTGATTGCGAGTGGATCTGCCTGCAGCGGGGATTGCACTCCGTCACTGTGTGTCTCCGAGAGCCGCGTGCGTGCGTGCGCTCGAAGATCTAAAACTGCTGACGTCATCATTTCCGTGCTCGGGGCCGACAGAAAGTGCTTCGCGCGTCTTCGGGGCCATTGCCCTCAAACAAAGCTGTGAACTGGGTGCGAGGCTTCCCTGCTGCGCGCAACAAGATGTGTATGCCTGCCGAACATATCTGTCAAGTCATGTTCGATTGACATTGGGCTCCGAACCCGGTGTTTCTCGTCGAACACGGCCTCGGGTGACTGAGCCCGGAACTTTGAGCACGCCTCGGCCCTCTTACTCACTGGAAACTTGTGCGTGTGTTTGCAGGAGGTGTTCGTCCCTCAGCACGGACGGCGCGTCCTGTGGTACAGCTGCGGACCGACCGTCTACGACTCGTCTCACATGGGCCACGCCAGGTGAGTCCGGAGCCGTGCCACCGGTACCTCAACTGGTTAAATGTTGGGGTGTTGGGGGAGTGGCACCCGGTCCAGTGGTGTCTTGTTCCCGGGTGGGCTTGGGAACTCAAATTTTAATGATTTGACCTGTTCAAGCAATAAATTTGGAGATACATGCAGGCATTTTCATTGTGTTGAGGGTCAGGGGTCTGAATGGGTTTGATCCCCTCCTGCGGCGTCAGGTTCGTGCTCCACCTGCGGGTCACATCTCGCTGTCCGTTTCAGATCGTACATCTCTTTCGACATCCTGCGGCGCGTGATGCGCGACTACTTCAACTACGACGTCTTCTACTGCATGAACATCACCGACATCGACGACAAGGTGAGGCGCGCGCGCACACGCACACACACACACACACGCACACACAGACGACAAGGTGAAGCACGCACTCAAACACACACGCACGCACACACACACACACACACAAGGTGAGGCACGCACACTCCACACGCACGCACACTGCACAAAACTTTTCTTTTCATCAGAACTCTGAACAGTTTCCCAGCCTTGGTCCCGGTATCTCTCCGTCTGTGACGGGCAGTTCATTCATCTGCTTCTCAAAATCTAAATAAAATTTCAATCAAAATTCAGTCGCATTTATCACTGGGCTCCGCCATCAGTCACTTCGTCCCACGAAGATGACAGATCCAAAACGAATTGACTGTCGGCTGCAGCTTTGACGTTTTCACTGAAATGGGCGTGTCCGATTCACACGCGCTCGCACCCACTCACCGTTGAGAGTCTCGGCCAATTCGAACAGACCCAATCAGACGGGTTTGTTTTCACTTTTGCTTCGAATCTTTACGACGTTCAACAAATTTCTCATGGTAGACGGTATTTCTTGTGTTCTTGATCCAAAAAAGGGTGTCATTGCGGCTTGCCACCAAACGAACAGTGAATGGTGCGCAAGTCGAACGCACCCATCGTTTCGCGTGGTGAGTTTTGAGCCGAGTGGATCAGTTGCTGAAATCCATCGTCCAGTGGGAAAGGATCGCTGAGGACGTGGGATGCGTCGTGCGCTGCGTCTCTGCTCAAGTCAATGGGCGCTGGCGCTTGTGCATCGTGCGTTGCGTCCCAGAACACGACAGCGGATGCTGCGTCGCTGCATCCTATGTGACACGCCCTACAACGAAATGGGTTCTCTCCGCTTTGTCAGTTCCTTGTTCAAGTATTTTGCGTACTCGCTGTGCAAGATGTTTTGGGCAGTAAAAAATATTACGCCTCGATATGTCCTCACAAATCAGTGAAGCAACAATGGAAAGCAGTGATGGATCCAGAATCTGGTCAGGGGACGCCGCCTCCCGAGGGCACCTGTTCCGAACACGCAAAAAGTGAACAATTTGCCCCTGACGACATGAAATGGGAGGGGGCACTGTTGTGGTGTCAACGTATTGAGAAGGGCAAAAAGTGCAATGGGTGCAGTCCCTAGAGTCGCGAAAAAGGAAAAAGGAGGAAAGAAGTCAAAACCCTGCGCTGCCTAAAACAGGGATGATGTTTTGAAGTTGGGATTTTTCTGAACCCGCCCCCTGCTTCACACTGATTTCGCTGGGAAATTCCGATCCTGCAGCGGCGCAGGTCGAACCGCGGGACGCCGCGTCTTCATCAGCTGTCTATTGTGCATCAAAAGCAGATTTTCTGAACGCCCTGCAAAAAGAGGGGAGGGAAAGGGGCTTGTCTGCTCTGACCTGATCCAGGGTGAGACGCGAGGGTGCGTGCTGCACGCTGTGGGGCAAAATCAAAGCCACTTTGCGCAGAGCAGATCTCGTGTTGAGTGATGCTCTGCCCAACGTCTCAGCGAATTGGCGCGGTCCTGTCTCGCTCTTCGCAAGTTTCCTCCAGACCGCTTCACCGCCCTGCCCATGTCGCCATTGCCCTGAACGCCCGACTCCCCTGCGCTCGTACCCTGCCCGGTCTTTGCCTCTTGCTCTCCGGCCTTCCCATGTCCGCTTCAACCAGCCCCACCCCCGCTGCCCGTGCCTGCGTCCCCCCCCCCCCGCACGCCCGCCTCTCCAGTCCCACCCGCGTCCCGCCCGTCTCGCGCCACCTCAGTCACATCCGGGTCTGTCGAAGTGCAGTGCGGTTCAGCGAGAAGCGAGCACAGTTGATCGGTTTGGACCGCTGAGCGCCGGGACAGGGTCTCACAGAGGGGAGCACTGTGCGTCGGGACACTCCCGGAGAGGGACCCGGGAGCGTGTGGGAACTCAAAGAAGTTCAGATGTTCATGCGCCAGCAACGTCCCTGCGTCCCTGCAAGACAGATTCTGGGTTTGGCACAGTCGTGCTGCGGTTCGCTGCAACTGCACCCTGTGATTTGGGCAGCTCGCTTCCCGTTTTGGGACAGAGTGTGGTTACGGAAGATGAGTCACGAAATCGCGTCCCGACTTGCAGAGGAAGCCAGTACGTGACGCATCCACTGTCAGTCTGGCTCAAAATCGTGACAAGAACACAGGCCTTTTGCGAAATGATGTGTTTGGTGAGATCCTTGAGAATCATGCTGCAGTTTGACAGACAATATGACATGCCGAGCAACTCCATTGGGTCTTCTGGAGAACGCCTGTCGCCCGGTCCCCGGTTCATTTCACAACTGTCGCCCGGTCCCCGGTTCGTTCCAACCCGGGTCCCGGATTCTGGACGGGAATCGATGCTGGGGAATGTACTTCAGGTCTCCGGGGAGGAACTTCGATCATCTTCCCTGAACTGCTTGTCGAATGTCAAAGCCCAGTGGGAAACGGTGACTTTTCTGCTGTTATTTCTGACAAGAACTTCACCATGGGCTCAAGACCCTGTGCTCACTGGCTCTTCATCTCCTCCGCCGCGCCATGGGAAAGTGGTCTTTGAAAGACTGGGTCCGCCGGACCACAGCTCTTTGGTCCGGACACTTGAAATTTCAAGTGCATTTGAAAGCTGAGAACCCGGCGCTCCGGGTGGCCCGTTGCTTGTGTCCTCTTACACTGCATCGCACTACGCGCTGCAACACCCTGTACGTACAAATGCTCCATCTGTCGTGTTACCCGAATCACACCTGCACCAATCTTGTCATGCGTCAAGTTGTGCGCTGCAGCCCTGCACCAATCTCCCCAGAATTTCCCTCGTTGCGCTGAACACGCAACATTTTCATCTTCCAGAGTCTCTCTCCCCGAGAGAAGAAAGGGGCATCGTGTTACTACAAAGCGGCGGCGGGCGCCCGGAGTGAATTAGCATTTAAATGGCGCATTGCGGCGGGGATTTGTGGGGAGGGATGCGAGTCGAGGTGTCACGAGAGCTTCAATTTGCTCTGAAAGCATCTCGAGTCGAATTAGCACCTGACAACATGAAATACTCCAAGACGCCGCCGCCGACAAAGTGGCGTCGTCGAGTGGGAGGGGCACTTTGTTTCGGGTGGGTGGAAAATTGGGCGTTGTTTGTTCTTTCTTGGGGGAGGGTGAATAGCAACAAGAAATACTCTTCGGATGACGATGGCGGTTTGCCAACAAGCAGCGTCGCAAGAGGTGGCGTCGTAGACCGGAGTGGTCGGTCGAGCGAAGGGCGGAGGCAGCGTTGCCGGTCGCGCGTGCGTGCGTGTGTGTGTGCGTGCGTGCGTTTGAAGTTTCTTCAATCTTGACGTGTGCACCTGCAAGGGGTCACGCGCGTGATTTCTTTCTGAGCTCAGAACGGAAGTTGGTGCAAGATGCACTGCGGTTTTTCCGCGTCTGTGAATCGGACTCGGGTTGGCCACCAGGTGGTGTCTGACGGTGTTCAGAATCTGCGCTGAACACACTGTGGACCAATCGCGCACGAACCTTCACGGGTGCTACATGAGTCTTTGAATCCAACTCACCAAACGTGATTTTGTGGAAGTTGAAACCAGCGCCATCAGGGTACGGTGACCTGTTGTGCACTGGATACATCGTGCGTTGTGTACCTCTGCAAGTCAGGTGGTGTGGCGTCGTTGCCTGTCTCTTCGACAGCGTCGTTCCCGTGATGACAAGTCGACGCCTGTCAATGAGGATGGATGCTTCATTTTAATTGGCCTGTTAAAACTGCTGATTTGACTCAGAATTAATGTTGCCTGGTGTCGAGATGATTGTCTGTGGAGGTGACAGATGCGTCTCGGAGATGGATGTGCTGCAACGGCGCGAGGCCCGCGTCACGCTGCATGCGTCACGTCAAGTCCAAGTCAGTGCGCGTTGCGTCACGGAATGGGACGCACCAGTACATCTGGCCCTTGCTTCTCCCTCCTCTGGGTCCTCAACTCATCTCGGCACCAAAACCTGCCTCCCCGTGGTGTCCCGGCGTTTTTGTTAAAAAATTGATTCAAGATGTAACGCGACTCCGGCATCAATCAGCGTCGCAGCGTCTCCCGCTGATCGCGCTGCGTCCCTGACGGATGACAACCCCGCAATCTCCCAGATCGGAAACCATGGCAACCGGGACGGATCAACATAATCACGTCCGCCGGGACAGCAACCCCCGCTGGGTCTCCACAGCGACCCGAGTCAAGAGCGCTGCGAAGGATTTGGAAATTTCTGCACAAGGCGATTCATCTCCTGGGAACTGGACACCACAACCGGCGGTGAAGTCTTCACTGACCGAGAAGGCTGTTCATGCCGGATGCGTCACGCGTCAATCAAAGTTACAGCCAAGTGCCGATGAAACGCGCGTTGACTTGTGCAGAATTGGGTGGGGGTGTCCAAAACGTGGTCTCCCCCCCCCCCCCCCAGTCGCGGAAGTGGTCCACTGTCACTGGGCAATCCAAACAAAGCGTGCACGGTGCTTCTGCTTTGGTGTCGATTGGCCCGATTCGACGTGCACCCGTGGTGGGAACCCGTGGGCGCCTCGCCTGAACTTCCTGTTGAGTAAATCATGTCATTTTCCAGCCAATCAGGAGCCCAACGAGGCGGCAGCGCAGTGCGACGCTCTGATTGGCGCGCCCGTGCAATTTGCTCGATTGACGAGCTTTTAATTGTTTGTCTCGAACAAAGAAGCGCGTTGGGATGATCGGTGGCGCAGACAATGCGAGTGACGGGCTCCCTTTGTGGTGGCGTCTCCGTATTGTTTCCCTGGTAACGAGCGTCGTGCGTCTCCATTGCGATGATTGATCGCGCTTGTGCGCAACGGAACTGCGCAGCGTTTCGCCGTCAAGGAACCTGAAGATCCCGGATCTGGTTCTCAGCCTCGAGAGTTTCTCACGCACGTAAGCATTCTTGTTCTCTGTTTCAGATCATAAAGCGCGCGCGGCAGAAGTACTTGTTGACGCAGTATGAGAACGAGGCGACGTCCGTCGAGCGGGTGCTGCAGGACGTCAGGGCCGCGCTGCAGGTACATCACACACGCACACATGTCACACACACACACACACACACACACACACACACACACGTGTCACAACGCGTCTCAAATTTCGTCTCACACCTCTCGCGCTTTTCCCGCGCGCTCCTGCACAAGTTCGCTCAGGCACCAACAGACACTTGTGTCCTTGGTCTGTCAATGTGAAAGACTCCGCAGAAACTGCTTTCGTGGCTCGCAGTTTGGTGTGCCACAGCGAATGCGTCACATGTTGCCTGCCTGTCAACCGCCTTCAGCTATGTACAGAGGCACAGACGCTACGTTTGATGCATCAAGTCAGTCAGGTTCAGATCACGTGGTTCTCACCACGTGGTGCTGACTTCCGGCTCTGATTGCAGCGCTTCCGGAAGAAGTACGAAGCGGAGCAGGACAAGGACAAGAGGAAGATGCAGGAAGGCATCCTGGAGAAGGTGGAGGCAGCCGTGGTGGCGGCCGAGGGAGAGGTGCAGGACAGACAGGTACGCACGCACACACACTCACACACACACACACACACACGACTGACCCCAAGGCAGTGGCAATGGAAAGGGTGCGGAAACAGAAGAAACTTTGAAGTTGAACTCCTTGATCACACATGGATCGTGAAAATATTTTGTTTGCCTTTCTTCCGGTCTGTTGGTCTGTCTATGCATGTTTTTTGCCACACGCACACACTGCTCCATCTCTTTGCTCTCCACCCCTCTCCTCTTCTCTCGCATCCCCCTCCATTCTCACACCCCTGGGGCTTCTGTACTCTCCTCAGGTTCTACTAGACGCTGCAAGGGACGTTGTCCTGGACTTCTTGGACCCAGTCCCTCCTGACCCCTCACCCTCTCCAAACCTCTCCGCCTTCAGGCCCCCTCTCATCCCTCACTCCCTGGAGACCCTCTCCCCTTCCGCTCCCCAGGTTCTGGACTATGCGCAAGACGTCCTGGTGGACTGGCTGGAACCGGTCCGCACAGAGCCCTGCCTCCCCTCAGGCCCCGTCCCCGCGCGCCCTCTGCAGGCCCTCTCTCCCAACTCACTGCAGGCTCTCCTGGACGCGGCGCGGGACGTCCTCATGGACTGGCTGGACGCAGAGCGAGGCTCCTCCGTCACGGACAACAACATCTTCGCGGACCTGCCGCGTCACTACGAGGCTGAGTACGACGAGGACATGGACGCGCTCAACGTAAGTGCGCAAAGTTCATTCAGGGCGGGGGAAACCGAACCAACCCGAGTCATCAACCGACCTGGCATCCACATCAAGTAGATCAAGTGAGGACCCGTGGCCCCTCCTTGCGGGAGCTTGAGTCTGTTGCCTGGGGACCGGTGACGAACCGCAGCCAATACTCAGATCTTTGCGGGAACTTGACCATGAAGCAAATATCGGTGTTTCGCGGCGCAGCGATCACGTCTTGGGTCACGTGTTCACGAGAGAACGCCACGAGACAGATCCAATGCCACGTGTTTGCGAGTTGAGACCACGTGTTTGCGGTTGGCAGGTGCTGCCCCCGGACGTGTTGACGCGCGTCAGCGAGTACGTGCCCGAGGTGGTGGAGTACGTGAACAAGATCATCGACAACGGATACGGGTCTGTAACGCCGCCCGTCGTCTGTCGTTCTGTCCGTGCGTTCTGTTCTCCGTTCCTCCTCTCCTTTCTTCGGCCGTCAGTATCTTCACGTTGGCCAATCCCTTGCTCCACTCAGGTATTCTGTTCGTTCCTTCTTCTCCCTTCTCCAAAATATTGCGTTCAGTTCCAAATTGCGATCTCCACACTTTCCCTGCTGCGCGATGTCTCCGTCTGTTGCGTGCTGCTGCGCACTCGTGTGAAAGCGACTCGGAACGGGGTCTGTTTGAGTGGGGCCGGTGCGGGTTCTAATTACCACCGCGACTCGAATTTCCTCATTTGCAATGCGGTTTCAAAATTGTGTTTCGAGTTGACACGCAAAACTCCTCTGCCAAGTGCTTCTGTGCGGGATGTTTCAGAAACCAAAACGATTCAGTTTTCAAGATTGTGGCATTTTGCATTCTCATGGATTTGATAGATTCAGCGTTCGCACACAGCACCCAAAAATTTGTTTCAGTTTTCAAACTTTATCCCGCACAGTCCGTGCGCTTTGCATCCATCGTGTCGAGCGCAGGTGCAGGGCGCGACGCATTGCCGCGTGTTCAGGTGTGTGTGTGTGTGTACGGGGGGAGTGTGCCTGTGTGGGTACGCTTCTGTTTGTGTGTGTGTCTGTGCCTGTGCCTGTGTGCGCGTGGAGCAGGGCTCGCGCATATACATGTGTGCAAGTGTGTGTGTTTGTGTGTGTGCGTGTGTGTGCATCGTGGTTGACGCGCGCGCTCTGCTGCAGGTACCCGACGCCGGGTGGCTCCGTCTACTTCGACACGGCCCGCTTCGCGCAGGCGCCCAACCACTTCTACGCCAAACTGGTGCCCGAGGCTTTCGGAGACCAGAAGGCGTTGTTCGAGGGCGAGGGTGAGTCCTTTGTTCATTCACCCAACCCTTCCTTCCTTCTCCGAACTGTTGACCGCAAAAATGTGAGTGAGGCAGAATCATTCATTCTTGCTTTGCTTTTCTTTATTCATTTCGTCCTTTCCCTGCGTTCATTCCTTCAACGCCCCCGGCCTTCATAAATTCATTCGCTTTCTTCTTCTTTTCTTGTCACACCACGGCTGGAGAGTCAGAGCGACTTCTTGTCGTCAGGCTGCGGCTTTTTCGAACTCGCTCTGCCCGCTTCACCTCAATTTGTTGGGAGTGACGTTGTTTCCCAGAAGAGCCGTTTGCTGAACTCTGTGTACTCACAGGCGGGCTCGGGATTTAGCTGGGAGACCAGACCCCCGGCTCTTGCGTATCGGGCCGGGGGCAAGCCTGGGTGGGAACCCAGGGTTGGGGCTCAATCTCCGACTGGTATGGGTTTCTTTTTTCGCAAAATGAAAAACAAATTGCTACAGGGGTGCATTGACTTGGTGGGAGGGGGGAGCGCGTGGAGGGTCCTCCTACCTGAGCCACTTGACCCCAGAGAGGGCCCGATCTCATGGGACAACATTCAATGTGGTGGAAAACAGAGGCTCAAAAGTGCGAGGTGAACTTTTCTGTGAACGCGCGAGGAGTTCAGGCGAGCCAAGCCCGTTGGGTCCGCTCCCAGAACCCAGCGTCCTGAGGTGTCAGGTCCAGAGAGAGTTTTTCAATCCCCTCGGCTGACAGAGAGATCAGGAGAGGCTGCAGCTCGAGAGGCCAGCAATTGAAAAATTGCATTTCTGTGAGTGGGTTGAGGCGAGGCGACAATGCATCAAAATTACAAACAGGTTCACGGTAGGAAGACCTCGGCAGAGTTGAAGTCGTGTGCCCTCACCACTGCAGTTCTCCATTGACACACAAGTCACAAGCCTGGTAAACTGGAAGATCGAAGAAATCAAACCTTGATCCAATCAGCCTGCAGAGCACGGGCGACCAGTACGTGAGGCCAGGTTCACACTGCAAGTCAACAGGCGATTTGCGCGAGCCTCCGCCGCGCGCCCACGTCGCTATTTTGCCCATCTTCGCCATCAGACAAGCGACCTTAGCCTGGGCGTTTGCGATGTGTCGCCAGTGCTCACTGAACTGACGGGGACTTTTGTCTGATTGGCACTTGTTCTCAACGCGTGACGCGTCCAGTGTGAAATGAGGCGGCACGTTGGAAAGGGCTGTGATGCGGCGAGAGAGAGAGGGAGATCGGGTCGGGGAGACTTTCTGCCTGAGATGAAAACGGCGCTATTGACTGCTGTAAGTTGGGTGCAAATCAGCCCATTGAAAGGCGCTTGAAAAGAAAAGTGCGGATAAAGGTTCCCCTCATCCCGGAGACTCGTGTGGCCTTTGCAGTGCGTTTCTATTTGGTGTCAGGGTGCAGAGGCGAACCGCGTTCCGTTCCGCCCCAGTTTGGCCCACTGTATGAGGGTACGACGCATTTCCATGCAGTGTCAGCCAGTGTTTTTTGACGCTGTTTCATCGGGGACCCTGCTCCAAAGGCGACCCGTTTGCGTGGTGCTGGATTTTCGGAAAGAAAGTTGTTGTGTGCGCAGCGTCCATCTTCTACTGATGGAGCTGGAACACCCCGGGCATGCAACACTGCTTTTGCAAATCCAAACGATTTTGGACAGGCTTTCTCTCTGGCCTTCTCGGTCGACATCCACAGCTCTTCGCTGTTCTCGTTTGAGGCCACGTTTTGCACACAGCCTTGTTCCACATCCACTTGAAAAGGCTTGAGTAACAGCGGGTTGAGGGTTACAGTTACGTGAAACTCGCGAGAGCGTCAACCCGCAACATCTGTGCAGAGCTCGTGTCTGATTGGTTCACGTGACGCGCGTGCGCAGAACGGCACCCTGCGCGAACAGTTCGGAGAGCGTTGTGTGAACTGCGACGCGACGCTCAAAGCGTGTTTTGTGCCGGCAGAATGGTCGCTTGATGCGTGTGGCGGTCCCGCTGAATACAAATTTATTCAGAGCTGTGCAGAGCACGAAAAGACCATCACCCAGTGTCGTGCGGAGCGGCATCGCTTTGACCTTTGTAGGGCCGCGGTGAGAGTCGGTCTGTGGTTTTGTGTCGCAGTTCGGCGACTGCGGCGGCTCCAGACGCAGCCGAGAGAAAACGAAGGAGTCAGTTACTTTCAGTGGCGCGGGGCAGCGGAGGCGGGCCGTGGCACGGCACTTTTTAGGGGTGGACGGAGGAGCGTGGGACAGGTTGGGGCCTTTGGGGTCGGGTGAAGCTTTCGAGCATTGCGTTTCCTGAAGAACTGAACGAATGAGACCTGAAACTGCCTTGTTGAGCACGTCATGACCCAAAATCGAGAAACATTTTGCCTCGTAATTTGCCAAGACTAGAACCACGACGCCGTCTTCAGCGAGATGTGGCGTTGTAGCGCCGTCCGCTGCAGTAGCTTTGGTTTCTGCAGTGTGGAGACATGAGTGAGGGAGACAGAGAGACCGAGGGTACGTGACGCGTCAATAGCTGGAGAAACCACCCAGATACTGAGGCAAAGAAGCGACCGAGGCCCGATTCACACCGCGCACACGTCACTGAGCACCGCTGTGCAAATCAACGGGCGCTGCGTCGCCGAGTCCGATGCAGCTCCGATTGACTAGTGCAGGAGCACAACGCAAGACCCATCCGGTGTGAAACACGCCAAAGTGCTGAAAAGTTTCTTCACAAACGGCTCAAGTGCGCTCAGTGTTGGAAACCTCGGCAGCGGATAGAGGGAAGAATCCGGTGGAGAGAGTCGTCCTCAAAGAGGATCACGCTGGTGGTTTTTGAGAGAAGTCTTCTCTCTGCGGCTGGAATTAGAAGACGAACAAGAGAAGCATCACTGTGTGGTGCGTCTTGCGCACACCGCTGGTTTGTTTGGGAGGCAGAGAAAGACACAGAAGGAGACGAGGCTTGTGAAGACGCGTACACTCACACACACACACACACACACACACACACACACACACACACACACACAGAGAGAGAGAGAGAGCAACATCACTTGGTTCAAACCATCACTTGGTTCAAACCATCACTTGGTTCAAACCATCACTTGGTTCAAACCATCACTTGGTTCAAACCATCACTTGGTTCAAACCCCTGACTTCCTCTTTCGAGTTCGTCCCACAAACAAAGGAAAGAACTCACTCTCACTCTTCCTCGGTCTGCTCAGAAACAAGTGATTTCGCACCCGCCGCTCGGCGTGGAAATTAATAAGGCAATTTCAACGGCGCTCGCCGCGCTTATTTGTAATTCAATGCAGACCCGTCCCCAACGCACCTTCTCCCGGGGCGGATCCACGATGGAGGCGACCTTCGCTGGGGATCAGAAAGAGAAACACATCACGAGGTCATTCTGCGATCCGATGTGAAACGCGCCAAAGTGTTGTACAGATCAGACCCACCTGTGCACCAGGGGGTGCGATACAGGTTTCGTCCTGAGCCCTGAATCTGCCATGGATTGAGTCGGACTCAGGTGACTGCGGTGCCGTGAGATCGTCTGACCTGTCTGTCAGGGTTTTCACACAGGTTCCTTCAGGCAGATTCAGGACAGTATCGGCGCTAGAGATCTGCATGAACCCTCATTTGCCTGCAGTAGATCAAGACCTGATGAATCAATCCACACACTGATCGACATCTGCTGTTGGTGTTGGTGTGGATGCGGACTCGGTGTTGGGAAGTGAAAAGAAGTGAAACCAACAAAAGAATCGCTCGCTTGTTTCTTCGCATCCCAAACGGGAAGAGATGAGCGTTGTGCACGTTGATGTTGGAGAGTCTTTCGGATGCGGGGTTCGCACCAAATGCCGTGTGTTGCAGACGCTTCCAGTTCCGTTGCACCGACGTTGCAGTCTGACAGTCTGATGCTTGACCTGTCCTCCAATGGATGCGTCAAGCTTGCACAGGTGGAGAGTAACGCCCCCAGCGACAGATCCTCGAAGCAAAAGACTTGAGAGTGCCTTATGAGTCTTTCTCATGTTGTTTTCACAATGTAGTTTCCCCCCTCTCCCTCCTCACGCTGTCTCCCTCCCTCGAATCCCATTCGAGCGATATTCAGTGTATCAATTTGCTGTTTGCATAGAGAGGGATATTGGAAGGAAATTGAGGAATGCGAGGGTTTGAAATTGTGGGAATTTGAAATTTAGTTCTGGTTGAAGTGAAGTGGGAGGAAGAGGTGAGGCTGTTGGAATGACTGGACGCTTGTGGAGAAGAGGTCGAGGCCAGGTTCACACCGGAAGCGGGTGTGTCGTTTTGCACGTTGTTTTCAATGGGCGCGTTCGATTTACACCCCAGTGGGTGCAGAAGGCCCTTGTCGCATTGAGCTTGAAAATCGAAAACGCCGATTGAAAACAGTGTGCGGGTGCAACATCAATGATTGTCCGTACTGGACAATCTTTTCACGAAACTCAAAAGAAAAACTCAACGCCCACCACGTTGAGCGTCCCACGAAGTAAAGGATTCAGCTGGTACTTGTACTGTTGACTTGCGCGAACTCGCATCTGTGGGGCTGGCACCAGAAAACTTGCGCCTCTGAAGAGGAATCTGAAGCTGCTGCGCACTGGACGCGTCGTGCGCTGCGTCTGAACAAGGCGATGACGCAGAGCGCATTCACTCGTACAGGGACGCAACGCCCGCAGGTCCTGAAGTGGAGTCCGACTCGCTGTTGCGCGCCGATCCGTCAATGGGCGACAGGCTGGAGGGTCGGATTGAGTTCTCTAATGGGCGCAAAGCCTCTGAACAAACAAGTGCAGGGGGATTCCTGAGACCCGCTTCACCCTGGGTGCGTCCTGCGTCCCGTCTCTTCAGGTTCACACACAGTTTCGTGAACCAGGGTTCAGTGATGGATGAAACAAGTTCCTTCAGCTTCACGATCGGCTGGAGTCTGAAGTTGATATGGATCTGCGTGGTGTCAGAGACGCTGGTGGGATGAACGGTACTGCACGCAATGTGCAACGTGTGACAGGACGAGCGTCGCGCCGCGTCGCCTCCCCGAGACGTCCCGGCGCTGCGCACCACCGGCGCGATGTCGTGCGGCGACGCCAGAGTTCGAGTCACAGAGTTCGGTCCTCATTTCACAGCAACCATCTCCCTCGGGTGGCAGGGTCCAGGGTGGTTCCAAGTTTGGTTCAGAGGACCCAACCTCTCAGGGGAACAACACCCGTTTGGACGCACGAAATGAGACACCCTGCTCTGCTCGTGGAGTGGCTGTGTGCTGGCTGGAGTCTGCCCGCGTGGGTGTTGGATGTGGTGTTCCCGGTCTGTATGCGGGAGTATCGACGCGTGGGTGTAATCCCCCTCCCAGCGCGGAATCCCCCACGTGGTCGGTTCCCAGCGTCGGAACCGCGCCGCGCGCGCTGCGGATCCGAGGAGCGAGCGAGACGCGCGTCGGAGACACAGCGTCAGAACTGTGAAGGCTCAGAGGTCTGGTACCTTCCGTTCTCACACCGTGCACGTGTTTTTTACGGTGTTCAGTTCGGGATACTCTTCGACCTCCTCAGCCCTGGATGCCCTGGAGGGACGGACTGCACATCCTGGGGTGTCCTGCAGGGGCTTCTTGATCCCAGATCCCTGGGCCCCAGGACTGACTTTTCAGGCCCAGAGCCTGTGGTGCACTCGGGATTCCTTCGTCCTGCACTTCAAGAGACTCTTCACCCCTGGGGAGGCTCCTCAGCCCTGGATCCGCTCGTGGGACTCTTCAGAGTTGGATCCCCTGTGTTCCACTCGTATTCCAAGTGCTTTTGTGAAGCCAATCCCGCCTCTCGTGTTCCAGTCAAATGCCAAACACCATTTGAGGCGCGTTTCACACTGGATGCGCCCGGTGTTGCTTCCCTGTAGAAGTCAGTGTGCTGATCAACAGTTGCGGCGTCGTTGACCAACAATGTACGATTCAACTGAAACAAACGCGCGATATGACACGTCAAGCAGAAAAAAAAGACGTCAGATTTCGTTCACGTGTGATTCGAGATGTAGAAGAGGACGCCCTGTCCATCGAAGCAGATGTTCAGAGACGTGAAAACTCGCAACGCCAATCGTGCTTCCTGTGCCAAGAAATTGCGCACGTCTTCAACGCCATTGTGTTCTGGTTTTGCTCCCCCGTGTTGCAGGCCTCTTGTTCCATGCATTCTGCGTGGTCAAATTGGGGTTGGCGGTCTCTCTTTCTTCAGACGACCTGAGCGTCTCTGGCTTAGCACACACACACACACACACACACACACACACACACACACGTGGTGACGTTCTCTGCTCTGCGTTTCCACAGGTGACCTGAGCGTGTCGGAGGACCGGCTGAGCGAGAAGCGCAGTCCGAACGACTTCGCGCTGTGGAAGGCGTCGAAACCGGGCGAGCCGAGCTGGGAGTCGCCCTGGGGCAAGGTGAGTCAGGTTCGCCCAATGGGTGTCGGTGGGGGTCAAGCGTCTGACCCCGGGGTCCCGGACATGTGTCCCTGCCTTGGGGTGCGGTCACCCTTGGGACGTGAGTCAGGTTGGGGTCCACTGTGTCGGTCGATGGGAATCCTCTGAAAAAGTGAGTTGGGGTGGCAGTCTGCTGTATGAGTGCGTCTCGCTGCAGGGGCGCCCCGGCTGGCACATCGAGTGCTCGGTGATGGCGAGCTGCGTGCACCACGAGTCGATGGACATCCACACGGGCGGCGTCGACCTCAAGTTCCCGCACCACGACAACGAGCTGGCGCAGGCCGAGGTGAGACTGGGGTGGAGCCACACACACACACACACGCACACACACACACACACACACACACACACACACATCCGTGCGCGCACACGCGCAGTTCCTCTGGGTGAAAGTGTACTGTGTGAAACGAGGACCTCACTTTTGATACCAGCTACAATATCGTGCTGCTCTCTTACGTCAAACTGGATTCGCGGCCATTGTGTCGGGAACGGAACCCAAATATTTCATGCGCTCCTGCCTTGCAACTCACACGTCCACCTGAATCCTGTGTCACGGGTGTGGCGTCGCATGCCCTCGAGACGGAGCTTCTGATTATGTGCATATGGACTCAACCTCAAAATGCATCCTGGTGCAGAACGCCCAAGCTGAACCAGGCTTCACGCACTGTTTGCAGGCGCACTACGAGAACGACCACTGGGTGCGCTACTTCCTGCACTCCGGCCACCTGCACATCGACGGCTGCAAGATGGCCAAGTCGCTCAAGAACTTCATCACGATCCGGGCCGCGCTGCGCCGCCACAGCGCGCGCCAGCTCCGTCTCGCATTCTTGTTGCACGCGTGGAAGGACACGCTCGACTACAGCGAGAACACCATGAAGGAGGCGGTCGGATACGAGAAGATGCTCAACGTGAGTGCACGAACACACACACACGCACACCAAACTTGTTTGTTCACACCTGGTGGGTGCGGCTGTGTCCTGTTCACACGAGTACTGGACGCGAACCCGACACCCACCAACATACACACATACACGCACGCACGTCGTTTTGCAGGAGTTCTTCCTGAACGTGAAGGACGCGCTGCGCCGCACGATGGCGTCGGGTCCGGCGGCGTTCCTCAAGTGGACGCCCGAGGAGATGGCGCTGCAGCAGCGCCACAGCGACGCCGCCGCTGCCGTCCACAGCGCCCTCTGTGGTGAGTCATCGGAGGAACGAAGTTGACAAACGCTTCGTTGATGTTTCCGTGGGATTATGTTGTGTCCTGTTTTCGCCCTTGTGACAGCAACAGCCAATGATACCCGCAGCGCGTCTCCGCTCTGACTCGTGTTCTTGTTGCTCGGTTCAGACTCGGTGGACACGAAGACGGCGCTGGACGCGATCCGGGAGCTCATCACCGCCACCAACGTGTACCTGGACGCCAAGCGCCGCGCCAGCGTGACGCCCGAACGCTTCGTGCTCAGGAACATCGCCGTCTACGTCACCAGGATGTTCAGGGTACGTCACGCTCGACGTACTGCAACAGAATGCAGACTGCTTTGGATGGGTTCATCATTAGGGCTGACACACTGGGTTTGACTCAAGGTTTGTCACCAGGGTACTCAGGGGTTGAGGATGACGTGGAGTACATCGCTCTTCTGTGGGTCGGTGCGGCCTCGGAGGCATCACCGGGAGGTTAAATTCTGCAAACAGCTTCACCTAGTTGCGTCCTCAAATGAAGAAACTCAGCCGCCCCGCCCCCCGACGAATGATGCAACCTGTGACAGCACATAAACCAGAAACCGCACGGAATCCTCACAATCCTTGTATTTCAGATCTTTGGGGTGATGGAGGGCGATGAGCCAATGGGATTCCCCGCCGCCGCAGCCAATCAGGGAGCCGCGAACGTGAGTAGCGCCTCCCAATGGGCGTCGTGTCAACTTGTCAAGATGTTCATGCAGTGTAGCACGGGGTCTGGCAGCAGCGCCCCGCCCAATTGGAAGTCTGAACATCAAGTGAAACCTGTCAACATTCAAATGAGAAGTGCAAATTCATGACATTTTGAACTGCGCGAGCTCCTGTGGGGCGGGCACGACGTGACACGTTGGAATTACCCGGGTGTTCCTCGTCATGACGTCACATTCGTCTCCCACAGCTCGAGGAGACGGTCATGCCGTATTTAGACGCGTTCGCCACGTTCCGTGAGGACGTCAGGAAGGTTGCCAGGCAACAGAAAGGTGCGTCACTTTCTCACTCACTCAGATCCCTCGTCTCGGAAAATTCTCGTGAGGCAGATGGGAAGACGTCAGATGTACAACTCTGAAATATTTGACTGAGTCTTTGAACAACCGATGAATAGATATTTTGTCTGCAGTGACTGAGATCCTGGGTTTGTGCGACTCCGTACGGGACGACGTGCTTCCGAACCTGGGCGTCCGATTGGAGGATCACGAGGGCCAATCAGCGTCCATCAAACTCGTCTCCAAGGAGACGCTGCTCAAAGAGAGGCAGGAGAAACTCCAGGTGAGGCTCCGTGGTAAAAAGGAGAAAGAGGTGTCGGGAAGCTTCGGTTTGGTCATCAAACAATCGGGCAACACAGAAAAGAGGGGTACTCGGCGGTTGGTTGCGTGCAAAATGGGTATTGGTTTCGGCAACATCGGCCATTATTACCGACGACCTGGTCAGGCATTGCAGATTGGTGGATGAAGTACGGACACCCAGCGATCTACTTTCCTCTCCTCTACACTTCGCGCACGCACACACACACGCCTCGCACGCACACACACACACACGCCTCGCACGCACACACAAACACACACACGCGCGCGCGCGCGCCTCGCACGCACAGAGACACGCCTCGCACGCACACATACACACCGCCACCACCAGTGAACGCCATTGCGCCCCGCTGCTGCAGGCGGAGGAGGCGCGGCGGGCGGAGCGCGAGCGGAAGGCGGCGGAGAAGGCGCGGCAGGAGGCGGAGCGGGACGCGCAGCGCCGGGTCCCGCCCTCCGAGCTCTTCCGCAGGGAAACCGACAAGTACTCCCGTTTCGACGACAAGGTGCGTGTGTGGAGTAGAGGTGTGCGTGTGTGGAGCAGAGGTGTGCGTGAGGCGCGTACATCAGAGGTCTGTTGGGGTTTGGATTGGGCAGGAAACTTCTGCGGATCAATGTGTTGACGCGTGGGTCAGACTGAACTGGTGTGTGTGTTGTATGGAAGGTGTGCAGGGGAAGGGAAGTTGGTGTGCGTGTGAGAGATTGGTGTGCGTGTGAGAGATTGGTGTGCGTGTGAGAGATTGGTGCGTGCCTCTGGGATGTCTGGGCGCTACGAGTACAGGGCCAATGCTCTTCCGGCGACAAAACCTCGTGTTACTGTGGAAATGTGATGTGCTCTGTGTAAACGGTGCTCTGTGTAAACGGCGGCTAAATCGAACGCTCCCTTTGCTTCAGGGCGTCCCGACTCACGACGCGGAAGGCAAAGAGCTGACCAAGTCCCAGCTGAAGAAGCTGACCAAGCTGTGGGAGGCGCAGCGCAAGAAGTACGACGACTGGCTCAGCAAGTCGGGCGGTGGCGCCACCGGCGCGGCGTCGGAGGGCGCTGCGAGCGGCGGCGCCGCAGGGGGAGCGACACCCAGCGGACAATAGCCGAACTACATTCGGCGGGTGGAGGGGGTTTTATGCTGCTGAAAACATCGGTGAAATAAAAGTTTGCGTTTGAGGATGTGCGCAGCTTAGTCACTGAAGGTGGTGCGCGAGTGGGATACTTGGCGAGCCCGCCCCCCCCCCCTGCCCTCCTTCCTTGTCTCGGCCTGGATGAGTGGAGTATATTCCAAGAGGGGTGAGAATCTCCTCCCTTCCCCTGCCTCCGCCAAACCAACACTGAGTCCGTGAGCGGGTGGGGTTTTTTTCGAAGCGTTTGGTACCTCATTGTAGGTGGGGGGTGGGGTGGGTGGTGAGCGGTTCGCTGTATCCCTCTCTGGACCTGCCGGCATCATCCCTGTTTCGACCCCGGACTCAACCCGCTATGTTCGCTTCACCGCAAACAGCCGAGTCCAGAACAACAGTCACTATTTATTGGTCCCGTTCGACACTTTGTGTGTGTGAGAGAGAGGAGAGAGAGTGTGTGTCAGTTGCGTGCATGTACAGCGATTCAACGCGCATCCATCGTGGAACTGGTCGTGTAGTCTAGATTCATCCTGTAACCCGTGGACGCAATGGGTCCACAAAACGAGTGTTTGATGATGCAAGGTTTAGAATGAAAAAGAAGCTGAATGTGGGTCGACTTTTTCTTTTTTCTTGCCTGTGACTTTATAACTTCTGGAAATCCAGTCATGTGAAAAATAAATCCGACCGGAAGCGAACAGCAACTGTACGTTCTTTGACAAAACTTCTGGAAAGTGTGTATTTCATGTTTGCGCTTGTGAAGTGTAAAGCGGCTTTGTTCTGGGGCTCACGTCACCTGGATCCGCCCGGCAAGCGGGTACTGTTTTGTCAAAGTGTGTACACACTGTGCATTCAAACTTGTTTTGATTCGCCTTTTTCTTGCTTCAAACCTGGTGTGTGTGATGTTCCTGTGACGGATCCAGAACTTGGCTTTCGCGGGTCAACGCCAGTCTGACCTTGACCTGCGGTGCAAAAGTATGAGGAGATTTGTGTTCCCTCCAGATCCGCCAGAGGCAGGACACAGGAATCGGTCGAGATCTGATGCGCTCTGTGTGAGACTTGTGACTTGAATAAAGCATCAATATCAATATCAAACAAGATGGCTGTGTCGTGTTGATTTCCAAACTGGCATTGTGCCTGCTGCAAGTGTCGAGTCCCTTTCAAGAACTGTTGTGCAAAAGCAGTGTAGTGTAAAAATTGTGCAGCAAGTTGTGAACCTTACGGCAAGCAGAAGAACTCCGCAATTGCCGTTGACTTGCAAATGTATTTGTCTGAAGAAAGCAGGCCCCTGGCAAGCAGCACAATTCTCTGCGAGTTTGCAGTCACCCCCCCCCCCCAGTGTATTGTAGGAATAGTGGTGTTCCCTATTGTTTACGTCCGTGAGGCTTTGTCCTTTTCCGTTTCCTCTTGCTCGGGGCGGGGGGGGGGGGGGGGGGCGGAATCGAAAGGAAATGGCGGCCGGAACCCATTTGGTGTTGTAAATAACCCAGCGTATTTGG
>JAAUXT010034027.1_pt1 | contig 21547 bp, 29 predicted proteins | sample 7278171 | NCBI WGS metagenome assembly JAAUXT01 (sample SAMN14350112, study PRJNA611818) | marine sediment metagenome | isolation source: surface marine sediment (1.8m) | place: French Polynesia: Moorea | collected 2018-08 | reverse complement strand
TTGCAGTGGCATTAATGTCATCAATTCTTCCTTGTTTATCAATTCTTCCTGGTCCTCCTTGTAATCCACCAGCCATGCTGTCTTCTGCAGGGGGGGGGGTCTGGCCGGGGGGGGGGGTCTGGCGGGGGGGGGGGTCTGGGCAGGGGGGTCTGGGCAGGGGGGGGGGGCAGGGGACATTTTGGTCCAGCTGCCATATACTGCATTACCTCATGGTGCTTCGCCCTAAAGGGACTTCGCACAATGACTTGTGCCTTGTGTCAGTCAAAGAACAGACAACAGGAGATAAATCAAATCCTCAGCTTTACCTCAGATTTAATTAATTTAATTAATAAATTAATCTTTCTGTTCTTTTTGCTATTACTTCGCTGATGCACGTCATGCACTAGAACAGATTCTCATCGCATGCGTTACGCGCACGTGACGCACGTGACGCTTCCGGCGTGAATCCCGTCCTCGCGGAGGAACCGGAAGGACGCGTCACGTGACGCTTCCTCTCCATAACAACCTTGCGTTGCCTCGGTGATCAAAGCCTCTCGCGCGCCCCGCATTCTCTTTCATCTGAAGGTCTGCTGCAAGAAACATGGACCCCTCCCGAGCGGATCCTGGGGGGGGGGGGGTCGTGAAGCACGAGGATTCATGAGCAAGCCGGGGAGGGCAGGGGGAGGGGGTTGCCCTTCCCAGTGGCCTTCCCCAAACACACGAATTTCCATTGCACCAAGATTTCCAAGTGGGACCTCCTGTCCCCCGACAAAGAAAATCCAGGGAACCAGGGGGTGACAAGTGTCCTCGAAACTCCGAAATGGTTTTCTCCGCCTTTTTGCATGAAAGGATCCAGAGCTGGAGGTACCCCCAACCTTCGGCCCCAGCCAATGCTGGCATGAATCCCCTTGCAAAGCCCAATCTCTGGTGGAGATTTGCCTTGAAACCAACCTGCATTTGAAAACTGATCAAATGTTACTGGAAGCTGGACCCACAAACTCTTTCTGAACCTTCCATCGTGTTGAGGACAGAAATTCTTCAGGGGTGGGTCCAGGGGAGCCTGTAGCATGAGCGACGCGGTGAATTCTGGTGTATGTGCGTGTGTGCGTGTGTGTATGTGTGTGTGTTGGACAGGATCTCCAAGCAGACCCAAGAGCGGATCCAGGGGCGGGTCCAGGCGTAGCCACACGCGTGCGCGAGATCCAGGGACCAGGGATGCCTCCAAGAGCAGACCCTGGGGTGGCTCCCTCCCAGGCCCGGCCTTTCGCCCTTTGCATGATATGTCAACACAGACGCCTCAAAGGTCAGTTTCATGAGCTGTCATGACACTGCTGACCTCAACCTGCTTCACACCGGACACGATCACGAGCTACGGAAGTCACTTCGACCCTGGATGCACCAAAGCCCGCAGTGCGCTGCGTCGCTGCGCCATCGCAGTGTCGGCACGTGTGTCAGCGGGCGTAGCTCGTGATTGGGTCCGGTCAGTTTCATGACCTGCTGTCGTGACAGCGCTGACCGGACACAATCACGAGCAACGCATGCGCACAGACATACCGACACTGCGCTGGTACAGCGACGCAGGGCACTACAGGGACGCGACGTCGGGGGGGGGGTGGTATCCAGGGTCAAAGTGACTTCCACAACGTGCAGTGGAAGCACTGAGGACGCCGAGCGAACCGCCACAATGGGGAGGTTTAGCATGCCTTCAATTACATACGAACGGTGCCTCTCTTGCCAGATCGGTGACACAGATACCAAACCAGGTTTCCAAGACACCCTGAGTCAATGACAAGTAACCAAATGATCTCTGTGTCACCAATCTGGCAATTGGGGCACGTCGGAAAAGGACATAACGCAACGGGAACGCGCTCGCACGACGCACAAAGCGTTCGCGTGACCTGCGCAGCGCATGCGCACTGTCACCGCTGCGCTAACTGCCCACACATCAACACTCCAGCTCTGTGGAACATCCCGACAGTCCAATTCAATTTCCGAAGCTCAACTTTCCTTTCGTTGCTGGGCATTGCTGAGTGGATCCAGGTACTTCGCGCTCTCCACAGTGGATTCAGGCCCACACCCCCTTTAACCGTTGCTGAGCACCGGATCTGGGAGCTCCTACCCTGGCAACCGTTGCCACGCAACAACTGAAGCACATCCAGAACGCCTCACCTCACATTCGGCAAAATCCCCCACATTCCTCCCTCCAGCCCAAATTCTCCCCCCCCCTCATCTCCATCTTGTTCAAATCTGGTGGGGCCCCTCCCTGCAGGTGGGCGCCCCCTCCCTCCACGACCAAACTCCGGACCCGCCCCCAACAGCACAAGGCTTCAGCACGATCAGATACACTGCGTGACTCTCTCATTGCAGTGGGTCGTCCAGGTGAGTCGTCCAGCAGAAAATGTCGAAACCAGAGAGCGGAAACAGACGAACAATAACCGACATTTGTTTCAAGTTGCTGTGCACTGAAGAACTGCTGACCGAGCAGGCGAGAGGAAATGATGTGTTGAGGACACAGCGACGTGTGTGTGTGTGTGTGTGTGTGTGTGTGTGTGTGTGTGTGTGCAGACACCCATGTGTGTGTAGATACTCGTGTGTGTTGTGTGATGTGTGTGTGTGTGTGTGCGTGCGTGTCTCAGGGGAAGGGGAAGGGGAAGGGTCTGGCACAGCCTGAAAGCTTGAGTTGAGCCCAATGCTGCAACTTTTGCGCAGGGAAACTCTACAGGCAGCGGGTTCGGATAGAAACCATCCGAGAACACCCCACGGGACCCTGGATCTGACCACGACAACCACCCGAGGGGATCATCAATTTGACCACGGCCCCCCAAGGGACCCTCGATCCGAACGCGACAGCGATTGGACATCCCAAGCACAAGAGGAGCTGCGTTCGTTTTGCACGTGACGTATCGTGCGTCGGTCCCTGCGCAAGACAACGGAGCAAGAACCTTGGTAAATTTTCCTGACGGGCCATTCGTGCACGGAAACCACGATTCTCTGGCGAGTAGCACACAGACTCAACAGAAGAGCGTGGGGACGGAAGTGCAACGCAACGAAACGCAACGCACGACGTGCAACAGACCAGAGACGCAACGCACTACGCACCCCACGTGACAGATGCACAAGTGCGCAACGCACGACGCATTTGGTGTGACACAAAAGCCAAAGCTGCCCAGAGACCAACGCACAGCGCATCTCTTGTGACACAGGCCTTGGCTGCACATTGAGGAAACGCAAGACGCAACCAAGGTGACACAGGCTGCACAGGGACGCAAACGCAGGGCGCACCCCTCTCAGGTTCATCACGCATGCAGTGCGCATGGTTCGGCTGATGTCGACTGTCGCTGGAGTTGACAGCAACAAGTGCGGAAAGACTCCGCGCTGCCATCTCTGCCTCTCTATCCGCGGGGGGGGGGGGGGCGACAGCGTCGTCACGTCAAGGTTGTGACGTCATGACGTGAATACGACGCTACGAACACGGGTTGACAGGACGGGTTCACTGCTGAAGGGGTGACCGACAAGTTGGCTGGTTTCTTCGTGAAATTTGCCTTCTCAAACTTTCTCCACTCTCAAGATTCTCTTCTCCGTCAATCTGTCTTCCACTCTCTTTTCGTGCGTGCGCGCGCACACACGCACACACAGACACACACACAGACACACACACACACACACACACACACACACGCCATTCAGTCAAGGTCTGCCTGGCTCTCTCGCTGCGTGTCTAACTCTCTATTCCCACGGTGCGACTGCACAGTCAGCACCAGCAGATTCTATTCAGAGCTTTTCTTTCACGCAAGTTTGCTCAAAGTTTGATCACGCTGTCGTTGAAATCGCACACCAAGTGGCACGCCACGCTGGATACGTCACGTCATCGCGTCCACGCTCACGTCAACGAACGCTGCGTCGCACCGGGCGTCCCTGTTCACGTCAACGTCGCGGACTCGCAACAACACAACACCCGATCACACACAGACACACAACGCCATTGCAACGCAGCGCCCGTTAACAACGCACAACGACGCCACGCGTGACGCATCCCGCGTGACGGCCCGGCGCACCTGCCCACAACACGTGACGCGCTGCGCACCAGACCTTGACCGGGGGATTTCATTGCGAACAATGCGACTCGCTCACGACTCGCGGAGAATTCCTTTTGGCCTGAGCCAAGCGCAAATATCTCTGCATTACCGAGGCCAGAACAACAATTACAGGGACAGAGACTCCAAATATTTACCCGTCCTTAGTGGAGGAGAAAGAGGCAGCAGCAGCCATCAAATTACGTGTACAGGCGAACCCGCCGATCTCGAACTCATCTAGCACGATGCTGGTCAAAGCTTTCGATTTTGCTCTGGCAGGACACACACACATACACACTCTGTCTGTCTCTCTGTCCCTCTCTCTCCTCCCTCTCTCCCTGCCTCCTCTCTCTCTCTCTCTCTCTCTCTCTCTCTCTCTCTTCCCCTTCTGTCTCTCTTTTTCTCTCTGACAGGAGGAGACTTACTGACTTGTCCTTTCTCTCCCTGCGTCAATGGTCAACGGACCTGTTCACAACTGGTACAATTATACAATTTCGACTGGGACGAGCTCGAAGTGGCCAGGGTCACGTGTGTCCGACAAGCGGCCTTTTTCCAGTGCAGGGAAACCGGGAGGTTCAACATGGAACTGACCACAACAAAAGCATCATCAGGGGTCTGTTCGTTCCGTACTTCGATCTGCACCCTCTCGCTCTCACTCTAAACCTGAGGAACTGAGGCGTTTCGAGTTGGTGCCTCCGTCACTTTTGTCACTACACAGCCTCAGTGTGTGTGTGTGTGTGTGTGTGTGTGTGTGTGTGTGTGTGTGTGTGTGTGTATGTGTCCCCATACTCATGCACTTCCCTAAACTTGTGTTCCCACTTGTGCTCCCATACCTCCGTTGCCATCCTTTGGTTGTCATAGTTGCTTTGGAATGTCACGAGCACTGTCACCTGCTACGATTCGCTTGAAGACGGTTGAGGCGGACCCACAGGCCGGGCCCCGACTCCCAAGCCGTCGTCTAAAGCGGACCAGGAGGCTGACGGTGTTTTCCACACATCGACCTGCGAAAAACACGTGCCCATACGCAGACGTGGACGTGGACGTGGGACCTAGACGCACAAGCTGATTCGAGAGAAACGTTTGGCAGTCAGACAACGCAGGATTCAAGCCTTTTGTCAATCACAGGCACACAACGCGAAACGTCTTTAACGTTTTCAACGCGTGACGTCTTCAACGCACATCTTTGATGCACGACGTTCTTGACGGACAACGTCTTCAACACACGTCGTCTTTGATTCGCAACGCCTTTGACGCGTTACGTCTTCATCACGGAACGTCACGCAACGTCAATGCATTTGGTGCCTGATCTCTTCGACACGTCACGTCTTTGACACGTAACGTTTTCAACACGTCACGTGTTGGGAGTTGTTGACGCGCGTCCCCCTCGACCCAAACACCTGTTGAACGATGATGATCTCACTAATTAAGCGCGTCTCCTGAAGGTGGCGCTACCTGGGTCACACCACAAGCGTCATGCGCTCCATCCCCCACAAGTCAACGCGCGCTGCGTCAAGTTGAGCGACGGAGTACCCACAGACTCGTTCAGGACGCATCTGGTGTGAATGACGTGCAATGGACGTATCAAATGCGACGCAATGCGTGACGTACGAAGTGTGGAATATTTCTGCAGGAAACAATGTGGACACTTTCAACACAACACTCCAGTTGAGTTACCCAGGCACGTAACGCAGCGCACGACGTCTCCAATGCGTAACTGACCCACAGACGTTGACGCCTGCGGCGTGAAGCAACCCTCACACTCCCATCATCACACCACGCGCATCTGCCGTCACACCGCCACCTGTTTCCCACACACATCGATTCGCGTTCATAACGCACAGAGATCCCGTCTTCGCAGTCTCAGCTGGTCACAGTTGTTTTTGGGAGCGCGTGCGCAAGTGAAGAGCTTTCAGCGACCACGTGTCGCGTCGCGCGCGTGACATTTTGAACGTTTGGCGCCACTTGATTCACTCTGGGTGCGTCACGCGTCACGTATTGCACTCGAACCCGCACAAGCCAATGTCATAGCTCGTGACGTCATGGGCGCTGCGTCGCACTGGAAGTGTGACGTCACGTCATCGCTGCACAAATCAACGGGCGCAGCGTCGCACACTGGATGCAGAACTGAAGGCGCCACGCGTCATGCGTTGCGCCTAAGAACTAATTCGCCTTTTTCGTACTTCATTGTCGTGACCCCAGCGTTCGTCTGAGAACACTGTCAGCGGCACAGCTCATCCTTCGACGCTTCACTCCACACGCTCAGTTCAGTCTCAAATTATACATGGACACACAAAGTAAGTTTTGGGAACAGTCCTCAGTGGAGGCGACAAGCGTGAACACACGACCTAGGGACACACCCACTGTAAGACAGGTCACGCAGTGGTCAGATCCCAGTCATTCACAGCACGTAGTGTTCAAACCAAGTCAAGACCCTGAGCCGTGCGTGACACATAAAGCGTGAACTGCGCCTGTCTCTCCGCACTCAACGCGCGCACCCACTGTGAAACACAGACCTCCACCGCGCAACGCGTGGCGCACACAGCGTGAAGAGGTGTGCGGGTTCCCACGTTCACGCGACAAGTGACGCATTCAACGGGAAACAGGTCCCTGTATCTCTACGCGAGGCACGATGCACGTAACGTGAAACAGACCGTAGACAACGCGCACGCGACAAGTGACGCATTCAACGGGAATCGTGTCCTGTATTTCCTCGCGACGCACGTTGCGCGCGAAACACAGACCGTTGGCAACGCGTAGCGCGCAGAGCTTGAAGCGGTGCTGAAGTTCCACGCGTATGCGGGACGCAGCGTCGCGGTGCTCCATCACGACGTCGCGTCTCCCACGTGACAGCGTCACACGGAACAGCCAATCAAGGCTCGTTACCGCAGATTGAGTCCGCCGCACCACAGTGACAGCGCCAAACGACGCCCAATTACCAACATATGAATATCGCGTTTGGCTTCATCAGTTCCGACGTGTTGACGTGTGGGTCGCGATGGGAACAGTTTCCCTGACAACACAGCTTGCCGGACGATAACCTTTGAGAGATGTACAGGCCACTGCGCAGATTTGTGGCCAAACAGCTCAAAACGGTTTGTTTTGCTGAAGTGACACACAGGCACGCACGCACACACGTACACACACACATTCCCTATCTGGCCCTCTCTCCTTGTGACGCGCGCACACACACACGCACACCTGCGGTCCCCATTTTGCCTGGTTGGCTTCACGCACACAAGATTCCTCTCACTCCAGCATCCCTCTACTTCTCCCTTGGCACAAACACGCACACTCACGCACACACTCTCTCTTCCTGTCACAAACGCACACACACTCTCTCCCTGACACACACACACACACACAACCTGTCACACACACACACTCCCTGTCACACACACGCACTCTGACATGCACATGCACACACACACGTACTCACCACTTTGCCAGGCCGCGCCCACGTACACACGTATCCCTCCTGACATGACGTCACGAGGCACTCTTCGCGGAACACGAGGTCGGTGAGCCGCTCCTGCGCGATCTTCTTACACACCATCGGCTCCAGTATAGGCACCTCCTCCATACGCGGGCACACGGGCGTTCCCAGCAGGCGCAGTGATTCGTCCACCGGCTTGGTGTGGTTCGCCTTGAGCGTCTGTGCCTTTTCACTGCTTCTGCTCGCGAGGCTAAAGTTGCGCTTGTGCTCCTTCTTGTCCTCCTTGTCCTTTTTGTGGTCGCCCAGGGCGAGGGTGGCGAACTTCTGTGTCAGGCTCGTGTGGGTGTGGGCGGTAGCGTTGTGGGCGTGGCCATCCGCCATTGGACCGTCTTTGACCACGGAGTTGGCCTTTGCGTTGGGTAGGCTGTTGGTGGTAGGGAGGCCGGCAGCGTTGGGCGATATTATGGTGCTTGTCCGTGTTCGCCCGAGTGGCTGCCGTAACACGTCTTCCGTCAAGTCCCAGAGACACACGACGGTGTCCTGACCGATTGAGCCGAAACGATATGAAGTGATGGGCGCCTTGGTGTCAGCGCCGACCATCGAGTTGCGCGTCGTCGCTGTGGTGGCTCCCCCTGGTGCATTGGAGGACGGGTTGGAGCGCGTTGACCCGCGGTTCTTGCCGCCGCCCCCGGCCGCGTGCGACGACAGCCGGTCTTGCATCACATTGGTCCTCGTCCCCACGGGGTTGTTCCCGAAATCATCGTCACTTCCGGTGAAATCGAAGCCATCACAGTCGTTGATCAACGAGGTGTACGGGTCGAATGACACGGTGTTGACCCACGACTTGTGCCCCGCCCCGCGACACACGACACGCTTCTCCTGGAACGACCACACCGTCACCAGGTCGTCCTCCCCTCCCACGCACACGTACTTCCCGTCCGGCGACCAGCACACGCACAGCGAACCTCCGAAATAACTCTTCATCAGCCCCACCAGTTCCATCTGGTCATAGTTGAAAACGCGCATGTATCCGTCCTGACTCACCACCGCCAGGAACTTGGAGCAGGGCGAAAAGGCGAACTGGTTCAGACTCCCCTCACCGATGACCCACCGGTAGAGGGGGTTGCGGGTGCTCTTGGTTTTGCACGTGTAGACGGAGAAGCCGTCGCCGGTCTTGAAGGGCTGGTAGTGCGGGGAGGTGGGTCCGCACGGCAGCTCCTCGTTGTACACGTACATCTGTCCACTACCGTGCGCCACGAGGAACTGGTTCGGGGAGCCAGGGATCCACTTGATGCACGTCACCTTCGTCTTGTCTATCAGCCGCTGTGAAGGGAGAAAACGAGAACGCTGGTCAGTGTTGTGTCGCGCGAATGTCTGTTGCAGTGGATGAAGACAGGTTCTGCTGTTTTCACAAATCTGGTGGTCGCGGAAACAAACGAGAAAACATGTCAGTGAGGGCACACGTCTCAGGGAATAGTCATGGGTTTTCGCGTGTTTTTGTGTGTGTTTCACACACGTCTCTCTGGGACGAAGAGAAAAAGTTGATGTTGGCACTGTGAGAACGCACATCATTCACACCGGTCCCTGGCATTATATTTTGCATCGTGCAGTCAGTCCCTGAGACTGTCACGCACGGAGTCCACAACCCAAAGATCACCAACGACAAACACAGACATTCGTCTGGTGATGCAACCCACACACATTAACGCGTTGCTCACATGCGTCGTGGAATGCTACACATGTCGATACAGGGAACGGTCGGATATTGCTCCATCACGCAATCATCAAGGCTCAATTTTCGCGTCACTCACAGCTGAGGCGAGACAGAGAAAGATATGTTCACCCCGAGCGCGTTTCCTGTGCAGAGCAGTGGCTGGTCTCTGCGCCTGCCACGCACAACCCTCGCCACACGCATACACACACACACGCACACACACACACACCTCCTCATCGTAGTGTTTGGAGAACTCCTTCATCGGGTCCTTCAGCCATATGTTCCCCGTGTTTATTCCTCCCAACACCTCAAACACAAACACGCACACTCTCAGACACACACACACACACACACGCACACACACACACAGCGCTCGCACCTTCTCATTGTAGATTTTGGAAAGCTCCTTCTTGATCGGGTCTATGAGCTGGACCTGCCCTGCGGTGAATCTGACCAGCAGCATAATGCTGTCCGCACACACACACACACACACGCACACACACACGCACACACCTCCTCATTGTAGAGTTTGGACAGCTCCTTCTTGATGGGGTCTATGAGCTGGACCTGCCCTGCGGTGAATCCGACCAGCAGCATGACGCTGTCCGGCGACGCCCGCGACTCGTTGAAGTCGTGACATGTCGGGAACGTCCCCTTGTACACGCGCTTATCGATCGGCTTCGTGAGGTCAGCAGCCTGAAATCAATCAATCAATCAATCAATGAATCAATCAAGTGATGAATCAACAAAGGAACTGAAGGAAGGGTGGTGTCCAAAAAGCGACGTTGGGACGGCAGCTGTTGAGGAAGCAGACAAGACTTGTGTGGTGTGGAAGCACAGCTGATGTGTTGTGGAGTCCTGTCCAGACTGGGATATGGGTGCAGTGTGTGTGTGTGTGTGTGTGTGTGTGTGTGTGTGTGTGTTGTGTGCGTGAACGTGTGTATCCACGTGTGCTAGTGTACGAGTGTTATGTGTGTGTGTGTGTGTGTGTGTGTGTGTGTGTGTGTGTGTGTGTGTGTGTGCATGTGTGAGTCAATGCACGTGTGTTGAGGGTTATGCCTGTATCAGTGAGTGTGTGACATGTGACATGTCTGTGATTTGTTGAGTGTGTGGGGTAGACTTTTGTTCGTCGCCAGCAAACAGTTTTGAGCGTACGAAACACGAGGTGAAGTGCACCACCCACGTTCGTATTTTACGAATCCAGCAGCCTGAAAATCTTCATTCCATTGGATCATTCAAGGAACAAACAATAAAATTCACTGTCAAACACAACTCTCAACTGATTTCGTGAAAGATGAATGTTTCAAACGATTGAAGACCACGACATTCTGGGACAAAATCTTCGAGTGTTCACAACACGAAACGAACGAACTCTGCAACGACTTCTGCTCAATTGGAGAAGCACGAAACAACCAAGATGTCGAATGTGAAACCGGACCCGTTGATTCTCCTCCAGATCCAGATCCACCACTGTTACCGTACAACAGCCACAAGGAAACGTGATATCGCGGGTCAATCAATGAAGGCTGCACAAAAGAAATCAATGGCTGTTTCTCACTTCACCGACCACACGTCTTCACCAAGAAAAATCTTTCTCAATCTCGGAAAAGACGGTTCTATTTTTCACTCGAGCTATCGTTGGGACTGGAGGAAATTTGTTGATTTTACTTCCTGGGTTGAAGTCATTGGAATGTTGACAGGTTCATTCAGTAGCAACGGCGACGGTGACCCAGATACGAGATCGTCACAACACAACCAACCGTCCAGACGAGGTTTCAACAGGGTTTCCATGGCACCGGGGGAGGCGGCGTTTGTGGACGCTTGTAAAAACGCAGGAGACTGGCGAAGGTAGCTCAACTGGTCCAACCTGCTTTTAGTGCTGTGTCGGCATGTTTACAAACCGGGGTGGGGACCCCCTCTGAAGTGGACGACGACACAAGGGAACGCTCGGCGTGGCAGCCAAGCGACAACCTCCACTCAAACCTGCTCTGTATGGCTCTGTCACACATGAAGCAAAGATGCTGGTGGTGTGGGTGTACTGACCTTTCTCACACCCTTGTAGTGATAAAAATACAGCTCTCTCCCACTGTTGAAACATATCCGATCACTCTGTCCAGATTGATCATTTAAAGTGATGAAGGACACTTTGACAGGGCAGTTCGTCTGTCCATTGTACGACACACGGTTTGGTCTTGAATATTCCGACAAAGGCATCAACTTGTACGTTCCCTCTCGGGTCATAAATTGAGTTTTAATCTCATCCTTTCCTCCTCCCTCACTCATTTGAGTCGTGGTCGCCATCTTGATTTGCCCGTATGAGTGTCACTGCGCAAACGCATACCCATCACAACAACCCAACTTCCTGTTGTGAGTTTCCTTCATTTTTTGGCCTGCAACTCACAAAACTCCCTCAAAACAAAAAGCTGCTGTGTTGTGCAGTTGATATTTGTAGGCGTTGCATCCATGTGTCTTCGGTGTCAGCTTTGCGTAACCTGCGTCCCGAGAAAGTTCGGAGTGACGGAACGAATGCGCCCAGAATCCACGTAGCGAGTTGCACTTTGGGATACAAGATGGACGTCGTGTTTTGGTGAAACTCGAATCGAAGGATTAAATGTCTGTATTCTGAAGAGCTACCGACAACGTTTGATTGGTCTTTGCATCACAGTTCAAGCGAATACGACTGACAACTCCAGGAAGTCATCATAAGGACCCTGTATGGACTGAAGGTTATGTATTTGGGAACATATGGCCTCGGATGTCCTGACCAAGTCTTCCAGCAGTCCTGCAACTGCAGAAGGATCAGCTCCCTGGAGGAAGTGCGCTGTGTGTAGAGCATCCTCTCACGCGTTCAAATCTCAACGGGAATTCTCCAGACATTTGAGAGACTTCCATTGCAAACGAGAAGGAGGCTCGAACGTGTGTCGATACGGACCCAACGGTGTGTGTCGGAATCTGCCCATTGAAGGCGTGAACGACCAAGATTATGAGGATCATGTGATCAAAGTCCACGCGTCAACTAATCCAGGTAATTCGCCCCTCAGCAGAGGCTTTGGTTGGTGAATATTGCAGGAAATCGATTTGTGATGAATACGAACTGCTCGTTGAGTTGACCTTGGGTTGTTACAATTGTTGACTAGGTATAATCTAGCATTTGGATTTACAGTCCATTCAAAACTTTCTTCCTGTCGAGGAGTTGTGATCAGGGTGTTGGTGACGCGTCTTCACCACACAGACTTGTGGTGGGGCACGGGTCACTCAGTCACTCGTTCACTACACCAGCTGTGGCGGGGGGGGGCATTGATCAGGGAAGTTACTTGTGACGCATCTTCACCACACCACCTGACAGTGGGTCGTGTTGGCTTGTCTTCCTCGCACCAGCTCTTGCTGTACAATGGCCCACGTGGCTTGAATCGATCAACGCCCTTTGTTCCCTTGCGCTTGAAGTTGAGACTTTGAACCAAATGGGAACTCAAGAATGAAATGTGACCATTCAGTTTGTTATTGTTTCTCAGCGATGTCGAAGGGCGGCACTGTTCACGACCAGCGCAGCCGAACGGCGCAGCTTCCTCCCGAAGACGTCCGGAGCGAACCGAACGTTGTCGAGGATCAGCACAAATGGACCGTGTTCAACTCGCAGGTTTGGGTCGCCAACAAAGAAAGGACCAAATACTGCGTCACAACAAGAGAAACAGGCACACAATTTTACATGGAAAAAGAAAAGACTCTTGAGAAATATTTTTGACGCAAGAATAAAACGGTTTGTTACACACACAGACACAAACACACAGACACAGACAGACAGACAGACACACACACACACACACACACACACACACACACACACACAGACACACACACAAACACACACACACACACAACAACAACAACAACAACAACAACAACAACAACAACAAAAACAACAAATTGCGCTTTGCGAATGGACGTAATTTACGTGACGCGAAAAGAAGCGTCGTCACGTGTCTCAACCAAAACAAACCCACGTGACAGGTGAACCTGCCGGCGGCGCTCAACAACCCGACCCTCGCCCGGCGCGAAACGGATTTCTTCACCAAGACGTGGGGCGAGAGCTTCGACAAGACGTCCATCCCGGCGTCCACGCATCTCCCCAACATCACCAGGGACCACTTCAAGAAGTACCTCAAGAGGACCACCGGGGTTTGTGTCTGCAGATTTGTTCCTTACCCCCAACTCACACCGCGTGATACATTCCGCGTGTGAATGGGGTTGAAACCCATTAGCAATTACAGTGACACATGGAAGTGTCTGTGTGAAAACAATTGCTCACTTCCTATTTACTTTTCCTTCCGTGTGTATGATACCCATTTCTAGTGCGCTGTGACCTTGGTGTGCATTCGCGTGGATGCGCTTGGCGTGCATCAGGAGTCATTTGACGCAGAACACAGCATTCATTGAAGCGCCAGATAGATGCTTGAGTCCCAGGTCATCGACAATTCATGGTTCAGGGAACAATGGCAGATCTGGATTGAGGTCAGGGAGTGATGAGCAGACAGTGGGGGCATTCAACTGCACAGGAAAAGAAATTAGCTTTTTGCGCCCCATCTCAGTGGGTGATTTTTCGGCGCTTCACAAGGAAGGGACAACACCCCCTCCCCCGTCTGGAACCGCCAGAGGGGGCGCCACTGACACATCGGTGTCGCTGTTGTGTTTCAGAGGTTGAAAGCGCACGCTCGGCTCAACTCGCCGCCTCCGGAAACGAACGAAGATCGAGACCGAGGCCTCGTTCCCACAGACGCATTCCCCACGCTGCAGGCGCGGCAGAAGGGTGCGCGAGCGGTCACACACACATACACACACACACACACACACACACACACACACACACACACACACACACACACAGGCCTTTTGTCCCTGAAACGCTGTGCCCGCAAAACGAGTTCGAAACAATTTTCAAAGAAATAATCCGCACTCGCACCCTCCAACTTGGACTTGGAGGACCGATGTTGCATCCGCCGCTTTCTGCCTTCACTCATTCGCAAACAAGACACTCCTGATTCCAGGGCTCACATCCTCAAAGGTTTGTTTGATGTTTCAGATTTGGCGCGTGCAGAACTTGATGCGATTCCAAGGGTAAGACACTCAAAGTTCCTTTGATGCATTGCAAAGCACAAGACACAGGCTGGGCGAATGACGCCCTGTTTTTGTGCCTGTCACGACGAGTGTTTAGGTGTCCGACGCGTCCGGCTGTTCGAATCCGTTTGTGTCTCCCGCACCCGAGGCGCGTGTCTGCACCGTTGAGCATTCTTGTTTTGTGCCTCCCGCAGATCTTTATGCACCCGAACTTCTCACTTGAAAACGCGGACACGTTCAACGCCGTGTTCCCGTGGACGCAGATCGAGTCGTCGTCAGCGTCCAGGAGCGACGCGGGCACCCGAGGAGAACCGGGCACCCGAGGAGAACCGGGCACCCGAGGAGAACCGGGCACCCGGAAACCCAAACAATCCTCCAAGCTACTGCAGGAAAAGGTGGGGCCAACCGTGGTGCAGGGTGCAGGGTTTGGTCAGGATTCAGTCTGAGAGATAGGGCTCAGATTTTCAAAAAGTTTTTGAGAACGGAAAGTATAATGAACAAAAATGGTGCGTTTTCTTGGGTTGTCAACGATAGTTGTAGCATTCCTGCTGAGGTCCGAGAGATGGGGTGCAATTCAAACTGATTTTCAAAACCTTCTGTAAAGAAGAGAAAGATGAGGGTAAACTGAAAAAAAAGAACAAATTCTTTCGGTGGCATGGGAGGGGCGCCCCGCGGCATCCATGAGGCGCGTATCAACACTGACCGGTGTTCTTGTTTGTGTGTTTTAGCTGAGCCACTACCTGGACATCGTGGAGGTGCAGATCGCGCGGCAGATCTCGCTCCGATCCGAGGCGTTTTTCCACGCCGTCTCCTCCCACGACAAGCTGCAGGACAACATGTCCAACACCATCGCCGCCATCAAGACGCTCAGGTAGCGGCCCAGTGCGCATGCGCGCGCGTGCGCAGACCTTGTGCTGGTTTTCTCCGCGTTTACACCGCACACGCGTGCGCAGCTCAGCTCGTCCCCATCACGTCACGTGCGCATGCGTATCTGCACCATTCTGTACATCTCCACTCGAGCACACCACGTACAAACCAATGGGTGACAGTGTGTGACTGTAGTTGTCTTCGAGCACAAGATGTCTGCCTGTGCACCTCAATCAGTGGTTCCTGGTTTTGCACAGGAAGCTGCGGACGCATGCGCAGTGACGGTGCGCGCTGAACTAATCAACAGACACACATATTTTGGTTGGGACAGTGTGTGTGTGTGTGTGTGTATGTGTGTGTGTGTGTGTTTAAAACGCCTGCCTTGTCCTCTGGAAGGAAACCAAGATTTACGTTGGCTCCGTTCGTTTTCAGAGGGAAGGTGAAGGAGCTGAACAGTTCCATGGTGGAAGGGCCACTCAGGGTGATGCGACAGGAGCAGTGCAAATCCAACTATCTCAAGCTCTACAACAAGGTACAGTGCGTCTCGCCCTGTGCGAACTGGGCTCGTTCGAAATGCCCCCTTGTTTGAAGGAATTCTGAAGACTCAGTCAGGTCTGCACCCGTTGAGTCCCACTTGTTCCAAAATAGAGTCCACATGAACGCCGCCAGGGACCACGAATCGAACGGCACCCGAGGGGCATTTTTGTAGTGGTCGTTTTGCACTCCGAGCGCTGTGCGCGTCAGTCGCGCCAGTGGACCTGCGTTTCGTGCAACACGCACAATCGAACGCACCCAATGATTGAAACAACGCGCCCACTGTTCGCTGCAGCTGAAGCTGATGTCGACGGTGCACCAGACGCAGCCGACCATCCAGCTGCTGCTGTCGACCAACGAGTTCGTGGGCGCACTCGATCTGATCGCCACGACGCAGGAGGTGCTCGCGCAGGAGCTCGCGGGCGTGCACAGCTTCAGGTACCGACGAGTGCGCCCAACGAGGGACCGAGGGGATGTCGAGTGCGCCCAATGAGGGGCTGAAGGGTGTGCGAGTACACCTAACGAGGGGCGAGTGCGTCTAACGAAGGGCTGAGGGTATGGCGAGTGCGTCTAACGAAGGGCTGAGGGTATGGCGAGTGCTCCCAAGAATGGGCTGAGGAGAGTCGAGTGTCCTGAGTGGTGAGGGGTGGGGACTGGGGAGTACGGCGAGTGTACTCAACAGTTGTGAGGTGGGGCTGAGCTTGGTGTGGTGAGTGCTTCGAACGAGGTTATGAAGGTGAAGATGAAGATGTCTCTGAAAGAAAAAGGCGCTTTGTGCTTTGACACGAAAGAACGCAGCGTTTGGGAAAAAATTCCAAGATGCTGCATTTCAATTTGCGCTTGTGTCCTTGAGGCACTCCTCAGACGCGTCCGTCTCAATGCTGATCAGTGTTCTTGTTGTTGACCCTGTGACCTTGACCTCTTGACCTCACGCAGGCACCTGGGGTCGCAGCTCGCTGAGATGGAGAAGGTGATCGACAAGATGATGCAGGAGGACTTCGTGCGCTACGCCACGACCGACCTGAACCGGCCCCTGCGGGAGGGGTCCGACGTGCCAGAGGAGGTGAGATGGGGTGGGGCAGGGCGGGGTGGAGCAGGACTGGGTGGGGGTGGGGGGTTACCGACCTGAACCGGCCGCTGCGCAGGGCTCCGATGTGCCGGAGGAGGTGAGGTGGGGCAGGGCGGGGGAGCAGAGTGGGGCAGGGTGGGGTGAGGCAGGGCGGGGATGGGGCGGGGCAGGGTGATGCAGGGCGGGGTGAAGCAGGGCGGGGTGGGGTGGGGTGGGGCAGGGGTAGCAGGGCGGGGGTGCCGACCTGAGCCGCCCACTGCGAGAGGGCTCCGACGTGCCGGAGGAGGTGAGATGGGGCAGCGGGGTGGGAAGGGACCGAGCGGAACTGCCCACTACGGGGTGGGGGGGTTTGGCGTGGGGGTTTGACACACTCAAGAGGGTGAGACTTGGCAGGGCGGAGAGCAGGGGCGGTGTTCGGGGGGGGGGGCGTAGGGTGGGGCCGAAGGTGACCAATATCGAATGAGCTATTTTCTCGGCGATTGTCGAGAAATTCTGTGTTACGCGAGTCCGAATTCGACAGCGGCTGGTATTCACACTGACAAATCTATCACTGTTTCACAGGAAGGAGAACTGAGCGATATTCAGGTATTTTCCCACTTTACGGTTGGTTTCTGCTGCATGTTCCACACGTCCTGACCCTCGGTTCCGACTAACGTACTGACCGCTTCCAGCTGACCAACAGAACGAAACTTTCACACAGCGGATGCGTCACGCGCATCTGCGTCCTCCACGCAGCGCACGACGCATCTGGTGTGAAACTGGGTCAAATAGATACAGGATTCAGGCCTTGAGTAGCCTCGGTAGAAACGAGAGTTTAGTTCAACTTTCGCTGGTTTTGAACAGTTGCACTCGTAGCCTTTCCAGTTTCCGTTGGAATTCTGAGCATCTTGCAAAAGTTTCCGTTGACATTTTTACAAATAATCCTTGGACTGACAAAATGAGCCTTGCTTGCTTTCGGGGTAGTTGAACAGTTGCTTCAACACAAAACGTGTAGATAGATCTACGGTGGTTCTGATGCAACGGTGCCTGGGAGATGCGCGCGCAGGTCACGTAACGTGGGGTTCGCGCAGGTCACGTGGCGTGAGGTTCGCGCAGGCCACATGGTGTGAGGCTCGCGCAGGTCACGTGGGTGAGGTTCGCGCAGGTCACGTGGACCTGTAGCGACGCGCATGTGCGATGCTTTCTCAAACCTGCCGGTTCTGACGGTTTTCTGCCTCGTTTTCGCAGGAGCGACTCGTGTCGATCATCTTCGGCATGTTCCGGCAGCGCAAACACAACTTCGTGGACGTGTACAGAGAGGAGGCGTGTACTGGACTCAAGGCAATCATCAAACAGGTGTGTGTGCGTGTGAGGTATGCGTGCAGTGGACGGGGAGGAAGAAGGTGTGTGTGTGTGTGTGTGTGTGTGTGTGTGTGTGTGAGGTAGGTGTGCGTGCACGTTGCCATGCAGTCTACTTTGGACGAGGCGCACCAGGCACGTGGCGAGAGCCGAGCACAATCCAAACAGAACGTTCAAAGTCCCTGAAGAATTTTCTCATGAACTCGACAGTGTTCAGTCAGCTGGGAAGTTAGAGTCGCGCACACACGCGCAACACGGACGGGTGTTCTTGTTGATTCTCTGCATGTGTCTCTCTTCTTCAGACTGTGATAGAAGCCGTGGCGGCTGCAGAAGACATCGACACAGAAAATAGTCCCGGCAGGTGAGAAAATCGGGGCCCGTTCGATTTGTTCCCTGAGAACCCAAGCCGTTGTGGATTGAGTGTGTGGGTCCAACGTGAGAAGTCTGACGTTCTGGAATGAAGTGCGCCCTGGAGAGTTAGACACGTCCCCCCCCCCTTAGTTCTATTTCAAATATTCCACTCACGTGCAAAACAAAAACAGTTGACTTGATGACAGGAAAAAATGTATCGTGTTTTGTGTCGGTGAGAGGGTGGGAATTGTGTCTCTAGGAGAATAGGGGGGGGGGAGGGCTGCGGCACATCGGCTTTGTTCAGTGTTCAAAACGAGGTGGAAAGTGAGCGTCAGTCCCTGTGTTCCATTTGCGGCTAGCCAAGTTGGCCAAAATGGCTGACTTCGCCCACTTCACCCCATCTCCAACGCAGGGGCGAAGTGGCGCCACTTCACCGCCGGCCAGCCGCACACGTAAATGGAACGCGCTCAATGTTGTATTTGCCACGGTTCTTGTCCCCTTTTTCCTTGAGAATTGAACCCGTCAGTTTCCCGCCGCGAGACGCTACTGCTGATCCCAGGAGAGACGAGTAAAACAAGTTTCAGTTTCAGTTGAAAATGTTCGTGTTCCGCTTTCGCTTTCGTTTTCTTTTTGAGTTGAAAGTTTGCTTGCTTCAGAGAAGGATGATTGTGGTTTAAATCAAGTTTTCTTGTTGTGTACGTCGCCTGCACCCTGGCGGCCTGTTGAGTCATCAGATGGACGCAAGGGCTGCGTTCGATTCACCGCGGCGATGCGACGCACTCGCACTGCTGTCCATTACACGCACTCGCACAGTTTTTGCTCGCGAGGTAAAAACTGAGCTTTGCTTCGCCTGCAACAGGCAGCGCCTGCCCCCCCCCCAAGAAAAAAATGATGGGACCACCAACCTCCTGCGCGGGGCCAGGGGTCCCTGTCCAGGACCATAAGACCCTACTCTGTGGGACCAAAAGCCCTCTTTCCTCCGGCTGGGGTCTTACCGAGTGAGCAGCTATGCGAGTGCGCTGCGTCCGAGCGTCAAATCGAACGCGTCCAGTGACCCGCAGCCTCAGCGTCAAATCGAACGCGCCCCACGGTGACGCGCAGCCTCGTTTCCACACAGCCTCGCGGACCAGATGCGGCTGCTGAACTACGCGCAGTGGATGCAGCTCCTGCAGAACGTCTTCGACAACCTCCTAGTCCTGCTGAAGCGAGTCAAGGTGAGAACAACTGCAGGGAGTTTATGCAGGGACTGGTTTGCGTCAGATCGAACGCGCCCAGTGACGCGCAGCTGCAGTGAGAGATTTCAGGATTGGCCAGACGCTGAAACGAGTCAAGGATGAGAACTGCAGGAACAGCTGCAGGGTGTTTGTGCAGGGGTTGCTTGTCGCGTGGGTAAGACTCGCACAGGTCACGTGGGTAAGGGGGGTTGGTTGACAGTGGACGCGTCTTGCGTCACCTTCCTGCTTTGCGCGTCAACACACGCTGTGCGTCCAGTGAGAACGAGAATTGCTGAATTTTTTCCCCAGTTGACCCGGCTTTGGTGGTGAGATTTTGAAGGAAGTCAAGATGGCCGCTGAGGCGGGTGTTTGCACGGACAGGTGTTCTTGTTCACTTTGGTTCATCGATTGATTGCTGATTGGTCGGTTTCAGAACGTGATCGAGGTGATGCTGGAAGTGGCGCAGGCCGCCGCCGGACAAAACAACCGGCTCCAGTCTGCTGAATCAGGTCAGTGCACTGCTGGGCAGAACAACCAGCTCCAGTCTGCAGAGTCAAACGAGAAGCAGTGCTCAAGGCAACTGCAGTGCGAAGTCCCTTGCTGCGTTGGTAATGGGGGGGGAGGGAGGGGGGAGGGGGGGGGGCAGGGGACATTTCAGTCCAGCTGCCATATACTGCATTACCACATGGTGCTTCGCCCTAAAGGGACTTCGCACAATTACAGAACAACCTGCTCGTGTCAGGCCAGTGCGCCGCCGGACAGAATAACCGGCTTGAAACTGGATCTCGTTGTGTTGCAGACGTGTTATACGACCGCGCGATGGAGCAGCACGACGACAGCAAGAACCCCTTCTTCAACGACGTCGACGGCGACGTAGACGTGGACGTAGACGTGGACGTAGACGTGGACAGCAAAAACCCGTTCTTCGAAGGGAACAGCGGAGACGGCGAGGAGACGCTGATGAACGGGGACGTGGAGGGGCCTCCGGGCGGCGGCGGGGAGAGGCCGCCGGGGGACGGGCAGGAGGAGCCGCGGGACCCGGACCCCGAGCCGCCGCAGGTCATCCCGACCACCCCGGTGACGCCGACCAAGTCAACACCGCGCATATCAGTGTGAGTGGATTCAACAAAGTGTGATGATTCTGAACAACGTGCATCTGTGCGACTTTTGGTTGAAATTTGAGGGGCGACATCAGTTTGTCGGCGTTGAAGACCAAAACTTTAAGTCGTTGAAGGGCTGAGTTGCGTGGGGTGGTCCGTTGTCTGCTGGTGTAGTTTTGAGAAAAGGATGCGTGCGCCAACTAGAAATCGCAACGTATCCATCAATCAGCGAGCGGGACGGACATGTCAATCAAAGAGCACGATTCATGCACCAGTCAAGAGGGCACGAGTGTGTTTCCAGTTCGCCCACCTGACTTCCGGTTGACGCGCCTCACTTCCGGTTTACGTGGGTCACTTCCGGTTTCAGCGCGAACGACGTGGACGTAATGCTGAGTTACCCTGAGTACGTGAAGGTGACGCACCGGGTGCGTGAGATGCTGTGTGACGTGAGCGACCACGCCCACGACCGCTGCGTCAAGCTGCTCATCGCCAGGGCGCGGGTACGTGATGTGACGTGACGTGTGGGTATGGGTATGTGAATGTGATGTGTGGGTATGTGAATGTGATGTGTGGGTGTGGGTATGTGAATGTGACGTGTGGGTATGTGAATGTGACGTGTGGGTATGTGAATGTGACGTGTGGGTGTGGGTATGTGAATGTGATGTGTGGGTATGTGAATGTGATGTGTGGGTATGTGAATGTGATGTGTGGGTGTGGGTATGTGAATGTGATGTGTGGGTGTGGGTATGTGAATGTGATGTGT
>JAAUXT010061473.1_pt1 | contig 21548 bp, 23 predicted proteins | sample 7278171 | NCBI WGS metagenome assembly JAAUXT01 (sample SAMN14350112, study PRJNA611818) | marine sediment metagenome | isolation source: surface marine sediment (1.8m) | place: French Polynesia: Moorea | collected 2018-08 | reverse complement strand
TTTTCACACGGGGTCAGAACCACCCATCGAGCATTTTGGCACGGACGACCATCGAGTGGAAAGTGCTGATAGGTAGTTTTGACTACCCTACCCTTCTGACACTCCGACAACGGTGTTGTTCGTGTCCCCGGGAGAGAAATAGAACAACCAACACGAACTGCAAAGTGTGCTGTTTTCTGTCGCTCTGGCTTGTTTCAACACCAAGGAACCTGTCAATGCAGATGTTGGCGGACGTGAAGGGAGTCAAGGTGGCACAGGTCGACTGTGTGCAGCACAAGCAACTGTGCAATACTCAGAACATCCGCTCCTACCCGTCCATTCGTCTCTACCCGTCGGGGCCTTTCAACTCAAACTATTATCAGTGAGTATGTCTCTTGAGTACCAAGTGACTCGCGGGTATTCACACACACACACAAACACATACACACACACACACACACACACACACACACACACACACACACACACACACAAAGCACGTACGCGAGTACTGGCCCCTATTTGACGACGAGATACAGATTTGCTTTTCTTCGACACAGTTACCTGGACCCATTGCCGAAATTCCAGGCAGTACCGGTTCTTCTCTTTTTCAGACAGTATCGGGGGTGGAACAGGGATGCGCACTCATTGCGCGCCTGGGCCTTCGAGTTCTTGCCCAGTGTGGCGGTGGCTCTCCGAGCAGACACTTTCACAACACAGGTCCTGCAGGTGAGCAATTTTTTTCATTTATTGTGCTTTGTTGTGCCATGACCGCTTTTTTCCCCAGAGATAGACCTCGGGAACATGTATTGTCTCTTTCCAGAGTTCGGAGCCGTGGCTGATAGACTTCTATGCACCGTGGTGTGGTCACTGTCAATTGTTTGCACCAGAGTTTGAAAAAATTGCTCAGGTTGGTGATAAGAGCAGTCAAATGCCGGTCTCGGGAAGTGGGGAAGGGGGACATTTTCCTCCCCAAAAAAGAGAGCAGTTTGAAAATTCAGCGCGAAGAAGAAAAAGCCAAGTCAAAACACGCCGTTGTCGCGTAATCTCGCTGACTCGACAAGAAAAAAGCATAAAACCAAAGAATTTGTTTCCATTTTCAACCACTCCACATCGAATGCGTCCGAGGAAGAATACCAACTGTTATTCTGTCGCTTGGTTCTATTTCCATTTGGGCGGTGTGTTTTGCTTGCAGGCTGTGGAGGGACGCGTGAAATGCGGCAAAGTGGACTGTGACCAGAATTCGTGGGTGTGCAGTCAGGCCGGCGTCAGCGCGTACCCGACCGTCAAGTTCTACGCCGGCGCCAAGCCAGGGCGACAACAGGCACGTACACTGCGGCAGCATGGAGGGTGTGGCTGCCCAAGTTTATACTTTGTGACCGTTTGCGGCCTTGTCCTGTTCACCTTCCATGATCGTGTGGTGCGCTCGAGATGGACTGGCGATGTTTCGAGCTTCATAATTCCGGATCTTCCTTTCCAGAGTTGGTACGGGATGGAGTTGGACCATGACGCAACGTACCTGATGAATTATCTCAACAGAAAAGTGCCTAAAAAGGTCAGTTTGATTCACAACAGGTTTTCAGGTCTTTTTTACGGTCGTTTCTGGGCACAGAACAATTGCTGAAGAATGTGCGGCGCGCGGCTCATTTGAAAGGGATGCAACTTATGAACCCTCCGCTGGTGTTCACTCGATCTCAAAACTTTTTTGCAGAAGATAACCGAAAAACAGAAGAAAACCGTGCCTCACGACGAATTCTGATCGTCGACTGTGTCTCATCATTATCACGTCCGGCCGCACCGCATCCTGCGTCCATCAAAGCACCATCCGACATCGAACCGCTGCGAGCACTCACAGCAGGACAAACCTCCAAGCTTCTCCACCCAGCGCAGTGTTCAAACATTCCAGGAAATCCTTGTTGGAGGCAACCTCCCGTCGGTCTCGGAAGTTCGTGCAAACTTCCCACAACCAGCAGGTCCCCTAATTTATGCATCCAGTGGGAAAACCTCCGCCGAATGTTGTGGCGAGGTCGTGTGTTGGGTCATTTGATGTTTTGTTATCACGTCCCACAAAATGCAAATTCTCGAACTCGTGACATCGTGTTGAAATTCGTGGATCTCCTCGTGACGTCATTGTTCGTTGTGGTCCGCGACGTAAACAGCTGTGTAAGTTCTTGTTGAAGCCAGTGTATCTTGCAATGTTGGAAATCTTGAATTTCCGATGATGAGTTGTTTTGCAAGACGACTTCTGTCCGTTTCTGGTTTCTGCAGTGTTTGCGTTTTATGGTCATGTCTTTCCGTGTTCAACTGCAAACTGCTTACAAGTTCAAACAACTTTTGCTCTTTTTGTGCAGACGTTTGTTTTTTCTTGAGTTATCTTTTTTTGTATCAGGATGTCGAACGCATTTAGTTGTGAACATATCACGGATCGAACAACGAATGCGACACGTTTTCAGTCTGAATCTCTGCTTTGTCGACGGAATTGTCACAGCTTGAAAAGTGCAAATGTTTGTCATCTAGTCCATCGAACAAGAACTGTACAGACGCAACATCCATTTGGTTTCATCGTTCACCAGCATCCCGATTTAGTTTTTGACCGGTGCAAGAACAGAGAGGATCATGCACAACTCAAGATCATCATTGTCCGAACATCGATCAGTTTTTAACGTTTCATAAAGTTTTGTGATTCTTGTCAACATCACGTGTTTTGACTTGTTGACAATAAAAGTATGAAACACTGACATGTCTTCAACTAGCCATGGACGTGCGAAGACCGATCAAGAAACATAAAAGCACCAAATAAAGTTCCCCGAAGAAAATTTATTCACCATTCTCAAAACGTACCAAAGTCCCATCAACGGTGCAGTTCAGAGATAACAACTCGCGCAATTTCAGAACCCGTCTGCACCCGAAATCCGGTCAGTCAACAGCGCCCCTCACTCGCTCTTCTGTGGCTTCATTGTCAACAAGGGCCACAGACAGCTGTGTGCACTCGACATCAGTTTCTCCATTGGACACCAGGGATCGGGAGCTTCGCGCTTCCTACTTCGCACTGCGACCAGCTGATTGCAAAACATCTCTCGCGCAAAAAGTTTCCAAATCCACACACAGAGACAAGAATTGTGCATTTTCATACTGGAACAAAGATAATAGACTCATCGGATTGTCAAAATTGGCAAAAAGCTGGATATACAAGCTGCTCGTTGCAATTTGCAGAAACAACTGAACTATTCACCGTCCATTCAGTCTTGAACACACAAAGAAAAAGTTAGTTTCCTCTGAACACCACAAAGCAGGTTATTCAGCATCAAAGAGATCAATCTGGTGACGAATGACATACCCACGTCGTCCCCCCTCCCCCTTGTAGTTTCGTGCAATTGCCACAACTTGCGAGATTCCGCGACTTCACTTTTGAAACAATTCTTGAAAAGAGTCGTCCAACGAAAAGTACTCGGAGCTGGTATTATGCTGAAATGTGTGTGGTTGGTAATTGGATGCGACACGACGATATTGCTCAACAGGTTTCACACGACCCTTTCTCCGAACCCTTTCACACCCCTGGATACTGCACTGGAGTTCAGCAAGAGACAAATGGAAGTCAATACCAATAGCAGTGATATCTCCAGTGAAAGCAGCTGATACGTACACACGTGGTGAGGTGTTTGTCCGAAAAAGATCGGAGCAAACAGCATTTTTGCGCACACGTCGACAGACTGGACAACCAGACTCGCAAAAACTGCACAAGCCCGTCGACAGCGGAAACCTTGTCTTCAGCAAAAACATAACCAAATGGACCACATTGAAAGTAAATGCAGCTTCACCCTGTGTCAACAAAATTGAAGAAATGACAAAAGTGTAAACTACAGTGCCCCTGTCACGTACAAATTCATTGCAAACGTGAATATCCATACCCTACGACAAAGACAGCAATAGAAAACAACCCAAGCCTTTCGTGACCATAACAACTCCCAAGTGGCATGACATTTTGATCCTTAAAGTCTTGAATAAAGTGATGATCTTCATCAGTGAGCGTGGTTCAGTTGTCGACGATGGCCATCAGTGTCCTGGAATGAGACGAAAAACATCAGTGAGCCGGACAGCGAATGTTGGCACAGAATGCCGCACAAACTGTGAACCTGCGTTTCCTGATTACGAGTTGGCGAATTCTTTTCCATTGTGAAGGAAAGGTGATGTGTTCATGCACTGGCGAGTGATTTTCAGTGTTCACAAAACAAGAACATGCACCACTTGACATTATGTTCCAGGTATGTTTGACTTGTGTCACCTTCCTCGTGGATCTACAAAACTAGTTTGTTTTGCGTCGTATCTGGGAACCACAAGTGAAATTTTATCCTCCCTCTTTCATTTCTTTCATTTCAACTCGGACCTTCCGCCACTAGAATCAAGACGGATCATCATCACATTCTGGGACCAAACCCTTACTTTGCAAGAAGTGTCTTACACAGTAAGAAGCAAATACTTCACAAACCGAATTGCTTCCTTGTACTCCTGAAACAACCAAAACTCACAAGTTTCACACAGAACAACAACTTCACAACATCAGAAAACCGAAAACAAAACAGCAATGGAAAACTGGTCCAATCAGCAATTCGTAGGAGGGAGGCACAAGTCCTGGGATGCTGGGGTCCACACCAAAGAGCAGTGTGATGGTACAGAGGGGAAGAATGATTCTGCCTGACCACAAAAAAAAACATCACACAGGACAGTTTGATGCTGATGAGGGAAACTGCTAAAATTGCACACGCGAATTCAGAATCCACGTTTGCAATTTTGAACAAAGTCTGCACTGCAAACTATCTCGAAGACCTTTGGGAAGCCTCGCGTTTTCGTCTGTTTCGTGCTACAATTGACAAGAGAGAGACAAGAAGAGTGCACAACCATTATCAGCGCAAAATGTCGGTTTTGCACACACACACCGAATGTCATACATTGTCATTCGACATCGGCAAGCACAAGTTTCACAGACGCACAAGTGGAAACTGTTGGTGCAAAAGTAAAGTGAAGCGTTCAGAGAACAGAACACCTGTTGCTGGTGTGGTCATCGAAAGCATCTACGCTGAACTAAACTGAATCTGAAGACGACAGCAACTTAGTTTCAAAGAAAAACATTTTGCGACACAAGAATTTTGAGAAAGGACAGTGCGTACGTGACAAGGAACGAAAGAAATGAACTGCCTGAACCGATTACCTTTGTGTTTCATGATTTCCTCAACGTCCTGTATTGGTCAAAAATCACACTCATGACATGCCTGAAAACCTTGATCTCGTTTTCTTGTTCTCAGCACAAAAACAAAATCAGCAATTCGAGATCCCCAGTATCTGCCCCCAATTCGGGTGCAAAACAAAAGCCTTGCAACATCTTTCCACATCAGCTGAGCAGTGGGGACGTCTCCATCGTAGTAAATATGCACTCACTTTGATTAAAATTCCCTTCAATTTGTCGTATGCTGTATCCAGATCGTCGTTGACAACAGTGTGGTCAAAGTTTCCTTTCTCCTCCCCTGCAACAAGACCATTTCAACACGTAGATTTCACCCAGAGGCCAGAAAACGTAGAGTTTCGTGTAACTTCTGAACTTTTTCTATTTCCAAAGCTGTACATACGTCATCTGTACAAAAAGAGGAACCAAGAACAATGTTGAGCAAAGTCAAGCAAAGTTGACACGTACCGTACTCCATTTCCCCCTTGGCTGTCGTAAGGCGCTTCTGTAAGGATTCTTCTGTTTCTGTTCCACGACCCCGAAGTCGTTCCTCCTGCAAAACCGAAACACACGATCAGGTGAACAACACGAGTCTGAAACAGCATCACCGTCCTTTACAAAAAGTGCGAATGAAGCTGCAGTCGAATGGAGACTCAGCGAAGCCCAAGCGTAAAACGACGACTGTTGCTTGTAGAAAAGCGAAGCAACTGCATCAAAAGTGTTGTTCTGGTTCAATCATTTGTACTTACGAGTGCCTGGAAGCTGGGCGGACTGATGAAAATGTACTTGGGGTCGAGGTTCGTCTTCTTGATGCTCTTGACGCCCTGCACGTCGACGTCGAGGATACAGATGCGACCCTGTTTCTTGATGTCCTCCACCGCCGCGATGCTGCAACCAGAGGGAGATGACGTCAAGCTATTGAAACTGTAGAGCGTGTCGCAAAGTCATTTTCGTTGGAGCAGAAGCACCCTGATATTGTGGTTTCGTTTCCGCTTTGAATGGATATGATGTCCTGTCGTGACAAAACACTGACATCGATGAATGTGTCCGGAAAAAGATACCGGTGCCAGGACGAAAAAAAATTGCTCTTTGGCGTGTGTCTCTGAAACCGAAACTTGCTATTTGAGTAGACGTAGAAACAACATGCCACAATCTGTGGGGAAATGATCAGAAAAAGCTGCGAGGATCACAGTATTTACCTGGTCCCGTACATGTTTCCGGAAAACTCGGCGTGCTCGATGAATTCTCCTTTGTCGATTTTGTTCTTCATCTCGTCACGCGTCACAAAGTAATATTCTGATGGAGACAGGGAAGGAACAACCTCAAGTCTTGTCAAATTCAAAACCAACCGGAGACTATTTTGGAAATTTTCTTGCAATTGGATCTGTCCGACTGTCAACTGCTTCGAGGCCAGATTTGAACGCGACAAACAGTCGTCAATTGAAATGTTCGGATTTGACACTGATAACGAGGCAATTCCAATCAAATGAGACATCGCTTGAAAAGTTGAAAAGTCCAAATTTGGTGTCGGATCCCTTTTGTTCCTCTGATGCAAACTTGTGGCCCCATTTCTGGTCTTCCTCAGGCCACGTGCCATGATGACCGCACTGGGGGAATGAAGTCTCATCTACCTCTGCCGTGCTCCTCTCCAGGCCGAGGCTTTCTTGTGGTGTCTGAAACGAGAAATGCAGAAAATGTTGAAGACAACTGTCATCGTCTGAGAGATTTCTGTTTTCGGAAGGCCTCACCCGCCTGAACACTGTGAAAACGCACAGGCAGACAGACATCGCCGAAGGTTGGAGCGACACACTCAGGTCCTCCAGACAAGAACTCTGAGGACAGAAGCGCATCCCAGGTGCTGTTCAATCAATACACCTCGGCGCCGCAACCTTGGTGTCGGTTCCATCTGAAACACTTCCACTGTCATCCGCAATCAAATATCCGCTGCCAAAAAAGTTTTGGAATGCGAATCCCGTTTCCTTGGGCAAAAAGTTTTTGTGTCCAATCATTATTTCAGCAACACGCTGTCAGGAAAGAAACACTGCATTTGAGTTGGAGACTGGGCCCGAGGCCTGCAGCCTCGCGTGAGGTTTGTCGAGAGTGCATCACGCACTGAGAGAATAAACGGAGGAGACGAGGCAGATCAATGGCGCAGCCTTGACGCCGTCAGGTGCGCGTGGCGTCACGTAACCAGCGCATCGGGAACAGGTGTCCAGAGGACGACTATAAAATATACAGGGCTTTTGCGTCGACGTCATTAAGAACAGAATGAAAGTGATTTTCATTGGTGCACACACAGATCTTTATTCACAACCAGCTTTCTGCCATGACCTCACCAGAGACAAATCCGCTTTGGCTTCAGAACACAAGAGACAACGAGACGTTGAAAGCTCAGTTTTCAGTCACAACCAGCTTTGTGTCATGAGCTCACAAGCACAAAGAATCGCAGCTCTGGTTTTAGGACCCAGAAGAACAGCGCAAAGTCGCGATGACCGCAAAAGCAGACGTTCCTGTGAGTGTTTCCGAATCTTATTTTTCGCTGCTGAAACAGGAACAGTTGGCGAACGAGGCACAGTGCACAAAATCTACATTGACAAGTATGGAACCGAAACATTCGGGCTGTCCTTGAAGCAGCCATACAGCCTACAGGCAATACGTCACGTACATGTCGCTTTGGCAACAAAAATCCCAAATTCTGGCAAATCAATGTCGCTCCACATACGCCAAAGGGCTCTTTTGCCCATGCCATGGCAGTGTGTCCGTCCAAAAACACACGCAACACAACTTCGGCTTCACCTGAAGGGAAGGGCACAAACCCAGCAGGAACTTTTGTGTCCTCCTTGGGCACCTGCATTACCGCAGCCTCCTACTGAAGAGAGTGTCGTCGGCAGTCTCATCAAGGAGAAGCCTGTACAATGATGCAGCCCAGCTGTCGGATCTCATCCTTGCATTTTCAAGACCACTGAGATTTCCTTTTTTGTCCCTTCCAATTCAACATCAAACACCAGCGGCGTAACAATATCCTCCGAATCCGGACTCCAAACAGTCGGAAGGAACTCCTATGGATCTGTTGTCTCGTTTGAAGAGTTGCCAAAATGAGAAGAGAAACAAACGTTTGTGAGTGCCATGTTTGATCGTTTTGGGGGAAATTTCTGCAATTCTGTTCTGACTGTCTCAGGTGGGGGGTGGTGGCGAGAATCTGCCCTATTTTGGGTTGGCCCTGCCCCAGTAGGACCCCAAATTTTGGACAGGCCTTTCCCCTCAGGATCTTGCCAAAAATCCTTTTGGAGTTGGTCCACCCCTCTGGAGGTATTGGTAGCTCCCCGCCCCCTTCAAAATGTCGTGTCTCCAACAATTGCCAATGTCTACACACAGGCTCGCTTCGAAGGACCTGCCTGCATGTGTAAGAAGGAAACTGCAAGAATTTTTGATCGAGCGCACACGTACACACACGCACTCGCACACTCACGCAAGCCATCATGACCGACAGAACAAGCCTCATCCAAAGAACAAGTCTGCCCGTCTTTCGGAGCAGAATGAACCTGTAACGACTGCATTGAAGGGTTTCGACTCCCTCCCTTTGATCTGACAATTACTTCTCGGAACCGCGCACAACAACGAGCTGATGCCGGAGACGACGACGACAATGCACCGCGGCCGTCCAATCAAGAACACACCCGGGAGGGACAGCGCCTTCCTCTCACCTGCTGCATTGTCAGCGAGTCATCATGAACCCTGTTTCAGGCTTGTCTCAGCCGGCAGCAAATCAACACAATTACGTTATAGGTAATGAACAGACGCGAGGAGATTATCTACTTCCTCGCCTTCAGCTCAGAAATAGATAATCTCCTAGTGTCTGTTCATTACCTGACGTAAGGACGTGATTATTTGGGCAATTTTTTGGATAATCTCCTGTCCTCAGTGAGCCTCACTGGTGACCTTCTTTGTGTCTGAGTAGAGTGGCAAGTGCAATTCGTGTGCAGTCACTTTGGGCACACTGCACTTGTCAGCAGTATGTTGTCGGATGAGGATGACATTGGTTGGCTTACACAGTTGACTCCTGGATCTAGTGGTGATTGTCAAGAGGATTTTGAGACTTTTGTGAAGTTTTGTTATGAGGATCCATCCACTTGTGTTCACGAGGAGCAGGGTGATGTTGTGGTTGTGCATCAAAACCCACCAGGAACTGTGCAGGTGGTCGACTCTCAGGGCAACTTCAACGTGCAGCACCCACTGATTCTTCCTCTTGGCATCGATCCTACTCCACCTGACATTCATCTGGAGCCTTCCCCACCCATCACTGTCAACTCGGCGCCTCCTGTGTCTGACAGATTCGGCCCTCTGGTCGGCAATGACCAGTTGGATTTCATGCAGAAGCGGTCATGAGTACAATTGTTTGTCAAGACTGTCAAGGGTTGTGTTCTCGTGGGTGGCCTTGTCAAATTGCTTGGTCCTCACGGAAACCTTCACCCTTCTGTTCTTGAAGGTTTTCTGGTGCAAGTCAGAAGAAGATACAGTGGGCAACCAAGATCTTTAAGGCGTGGCATTCCTCCCGTAATCTCCGGGTGAAAATTGGTGGCTGTGGAACTCAAATATCAGGACAACTCGAGGACCTCTCTGACAATGTTTTGGCCGACACTTTGTGCAAGTTTGTCGTTGAAGTGCGTAACAACAAGGGTGAATTTTATCCAAGGGAGACTCTGTACAGTCTTGTCATCATGCTACAAATGTTTCTCAGTACAAAAGGTTGGTCGGTGCGCCTGCTCCAAGACCAGTATTTTCTTAAGGTGCACAATACTCTTGACAATCAGATGAAAACTTTGTCGAAGGGGGGCTTCATCACTCCCAAAAGGAAGGCTGAAGTGATCACTTTGTCACAAGAGGAGTCCATGTGGCAGAAGGGGATATTGTCAGACACAACTCCTAAGAAGTTACTGTACTCCCTGATGTATCTTCTGGGCATTCAGTTTGCACTTCAGGCTGGTGAAGAGCACAAAAGTCTCAAGTTTGGCAAGCAGTTGTCTTTGGGGGTCGACCCTGAGTCAGGCTCTGAATGCTTATTCTACACTGAGCACATGGCAAAGAACAATCAAGGTGGCCTTTCAGCCATGAAACATACTGGAAAAAGGTTGAAAGGATATCCAAATTCTGCTCATCCTGACTGGTGTGTCATTCACTTCTACAAGAAGTATGTCTCTGCTCGCCCAGTCAACAACCCCAAGTGCAGTGCTATTTCTATCTCAGACCACTCGCATGTTTTAATGCTGACGGAATAGGCTTTTCCTGTCAACCACTTGGTATTCACAAAATTGAAAATGCTGTCAAAGATTTGTGTCTGCAGGCTGGGATTTCTGGCAGACACTCCAATCACTCATTGAGAGCCACTTCAGCCAGCAGGCTCTATGATGCTGGCATTGACGAGCAACTCATTCAGGAGCGTACGGGCCATCGTAGCAATGCTGTGCGTGGGTACAAAAGAACCAGTTCCAAATTGCAGAAGAAGGTGACTGACACACTTTGTGGGGGGGCCAGAGTCACTCCTCCTGTTTCTCAGGACTTGCAATGTGTCTCTTCTGTGTCGCAACAGACTCAAAATATGCCCTCTGTGTCCTGTGACTTGCCATCTCAGCCTGATACTCCGCATGTCATGCCTGATCACTTGGGTCTTCTGCGTGACACTCCTGAAGGCAAATCTCTCGAGGCAGCCTTGAAGGACTCAAATTTGTCACTCAGTGAAGCCTTGTGTACCAGGGTGTGTGATCTGCCCAGTGGTCTGTTCAGTACCATCCGTTCTTTCATGTTGAAATTTGCTGGCAAGTTGACCACTCAGACAAATTCCGACGGCATCAACTTCAATGTTCATGTTCATTTCCATTGAGTTGTCATGTTCTGCATGTTATTTTGTGACCATTTTGCACTGTTTTAGAGTTTATAAAGTTTAGCAACTGCACACTGGGTCTTTGTGTTCTTTGTGCCCTTGAGGTATGTGTCATTTGTGCGAAAAGTCGGTCACAAAGTCATCAAATTACCGGCAAAGAACCAACGGAGAGAACAAAAGATTTCACCCCTAGCAGGTCCTTACAGGTGTGAGAATGCTGTTGCGGTAGTTTCTTTTGGAAATAAACACAAACAGTGCAACCAAAGACACTGGAATTTTTCAGGAAAACTAGAAGACTTGTGAGTGTTGACACGCGCCTCGAGGGTGCAGTGGGAGTTGAATTGCGTCCAATGCATATGCCTCGAAAACGTACTTGAACCAGCCCAAGATTACCACTGGGATGGGGCCCAGTGCAAAATGAAAACTTTCCCCATTCGCAGACCTACACACGCAAGTCGGCGCGTGTACGTGAGTGTGCAGCACTTTGAGTTTCCTTCACTTCTGTGTCACAAAAGAGTACCCGGTACTCAAACGTTCCCCTGTTTTGTTCAAACGGCGGTGGCTCCGATTCTACTCACGTGATATGCTGAAGGCGAAGCAGCCCTCGAACTCAGCCATGAGCTTCTTGACGAGCGTGCTCTTTCCGCTGCCGGACGGGCCGCAGAGCACGACCGGCTGGTACGTCATCCCCGCCATGCTGCCGTTGTACACCGCGCGACTCGCTACCCCAGACACGACTGCAAACAACCACAACACACGGTCAATCATACACGTCTGGGAAAGGTGAAAAAAGGGTTGGGAGAAGCAGCAGGAAGGGGACAACAGAAACAAAGGAGCCCAACTTGTGATCTGACCCCCACCCACCCACCCACACGCACTTCCAGAAACTAGATACAGATCATACTTTTTTTTTCAGTTCCAAATTGGAGGGCTGAAAGACAGTCGACAATCTGACAACAGCGCTGACTGCGTGTTCCTGAACTCAGCCTGGGGTGGTCAGAAGGGAGCGGGTCGTGGCGATCCGCGAGGTCAGAACGTCAACAAAGCAGGATCCAACAAACGCAAAGCGCTGCAGGTGGTTTTCTTCCGACGAGGAACGCAAAAGATCAGAATGCACTTGGTGAATGTCAGTGTTTCTCTGAACGACGCGTCTGTTTGGTTAAGGACCGCGTCTTTTCGAATGAAACATCGAATGAAACACCCAGTAACTTGCACAAATATTTAGTATTTTCTGCAGTTTGTGGAACAGTTGTTACTTGCACAACAGGAAACGAACAACAGGAGCTGAACGGATCAACTTCTAACATTCCGAAGGAGAGGACCATTTGCCGTGGATGTGCAGACATAAACCCTTCACTTGTTGCGTCCAGATCGTACGTGTGCAGACGGACGTGAAAGTGAAAGGTAAAGTGTGCCGACACCATCGAAATCAGGGCAGAGAACACACAACTCGGGGACAAATGTGAGTTTGAGGACCACAGTTGTGACCGAATGGGGTTGGAAAGCCTTTTTTTGTGAGTCTGCGCAACGTGACACGAAGTTGAGTGAGTGAGCGCAGTGCTCAACGTCAAGATCCTACTTCCGTGTGTCACGCCAACAAGACTTCAGACGAACAACTGACTTTGACCACCCTCACTCGACACGGCAGGATTTGCACAATATCCAGTTGGGGGAAGAACACTCATGCACTGCATTGCTTACCTGAGGCCGAAGTCTTAAAGTCTTTGTACTCTTTGTACATACCTGCTGGGGCTTTAATCAGACAAAAGCAAAGAAACAAATGTTAACTGCAGCAATCTCAGAGGCCGTTCCAACCTTCGTGGGCATTTCTGTTTTCGTCAAGCCCCAATCCAACGTTTACAACAACTGTGTTCCTGATTTGACCTGAAGGTTTGGGAACAAGACTTGATCTCAATTCTTAATGCCCTGGAGTCACACACACACACACACACACACACACACACACACACACACACAAGCGCCCCGTTCCATTTCACGTGCACGTTTCTTCAACACAATTGCATGGCGCGTCCGAATTCAGACTGTTGCTGATCATGACAATTCTCACGGCTAAATTATTCATCCTCGATACGAGTACGCCTGCTGGTGAACCGAGTGCGCCAACTGTGCGATGTATCGATGAAATTTCACTGGCTCTGTTGTCAGAGTGCATGCATGCATTGGAGACTCAAACAAAATTTGACCGTCAGTACTTGGTCCACTTGAGCTCTGCACAACGTGCAGTTGGAAGCCTATGCACTGTAGATCTTGTAAGGACGACAATCAAACGATACGGCCTGCGTTGCATGGCCTTGACCATCTTCCTTTCCGACGCCACCTGCACACACGCAATGATCACCCTGTGCAGTGCAGTGTTTCCGGTTCTGCGGCACGCCACAATGCACGATCATTCCGCGCAACAAAACTGCGCGAGCGTCACTTCCGAAAACGGAAAATATTTTGGCAAACTTTTCCACAAGGGTAAGGGGAGGAGGATCCTCTGACTCATCTTGACTTGAAAAATGTCTTTTTCCTTTTCGTGCTTTGCAGGCACAAAAACCTTAACGTTCAGAAAAACTAGAAACGTGTTTCCAGGGGAAGGCAAACTCGTGCTGTCCATGCTTGTGAATTTTGAACTTTGACCCAGACTTTTTCACCAAAGCCCCAAACACAAAACGACAAAAAGTACAAGTCCAAGAGTTTACTCACCCTTTCTCCACCCGACAGTTCGATACTGAACGCCCCAACACAACGCAGTTCAAACCCCCAAACTCACAAAGAAATTGCCTTGCACACAGGAAATCAGCAATGTTCCTTCGCGACTGTCGCAGTGCCAAGTGTGTAAGTGCTCTCGAAGCGGCTCCCAGTGTGACTGAGTGTCTCCCTGAAGCTGTCATCACGCAAGCAAGCGCACCTGTACGAAACCCGACAACTCGCTCAATGAAACCAAGGAAAACCTGAACACTTCATCATCTCTGAGGTCTCCAGTCTACCAGGAACGTTCTGCTGGAAAATTGCGACTTCTGGGTACCACAAGGCCAAACAGAGCACACAAGAAGCCGCATCAGAGACAGCAAAACACAAACTCTGGAGTGTGGTGTGTCGTACGTGTTCTTCCTCACCGCCAAACAGACCCTTTGATTCAAAACTTTGAAGTCAGAGAATGCTTTATCCCTCAACCAAATTGTGCCAGGTATTTTGATGTGAGAAATACCGGTACCTTTTCTAACAAGTTCGAGCAGCTTTTCACCGTTGACAGCGATTCTTCCTCCCTGACACTGATCAATATTCGATTGGTTTTTGTATTCAATCACGTCCTTCATTTGTAATTGGATGTCAAACAGTGTGTTTCGCTGTTTCAATACAATCAATCCCAAATGTCAGTGCTGACGTTCCTTTCAGCCTTCGCTCCGTTTTGGAGGTTCTTGCCCCTTTTCCTTGCACACAAAACTGCTACAGGAAAGCACGGATCAACTGCGAAAAGTTCCTGGCCAGAAGACACAGGTAAAGGACCAAAACATTGTTGGAATCGAACAAGTATGAAAGGAACAGGCAGTGGATAGAGACCTTCAACACATCATGACGACAAAAAAAGAACGCTTCAAAGCCAGTGGACACGGACGTGTTTGCTTCACACACATCCGATCAAACCAGCGAATACGCGTACACAGCACCGAACACCCACCCACCCCACCCCCCCCTCCGTCCATTTCAACATGAAAAACGCGTACACACAGACACTTGTACGAGTATCATGCAAGCAAGAGAACACAGCAAAAGACGTTGAAGCCATTCGAACAGCAAAAGCTCAATTGCATTGACCACGAGATGAAGTGTAGGTCTTCCTTGAAACAGACAGCGAAGCTGGGGAAGCGCCTCCTGTTTGTCTATCGTGGAGTCTCCTTTCTGGAGCACAGAGAACTTCACAAGACATGACAACGTTCCTTGTTGCAATTGCAGTCTGGTTCCGAGAGAAGGGTCTCCAACATTTTGGTGCCTTTTCTCAAGCTGACCCTGCATGAAAAGGGATGAAGATCCTGCAGCCACCATGAAAAAGTTTATTTCAGCCTGCATCACTTTTGGCCTACGTCACTGCAAAAAGTGAAGTTCGATTGAACCGCCAACTGGCGGTGTTTGTTCGGTGACTTGAAAATATTGCCATGCCAGTTGGTGGTACTGCCATACTCGTACCAGCTGGTGGTGGCAAACATCAACCAGATGTGCGTGCAGAACAATCTTGGAAGCTGTCTGAAACGGCATTTCAGTTCTTTCTTTGCTGTTCTGTTTCCCAACAAACGACTTTGTCACTCACACTTTTTGGCCACTTGGCTGACAGTCTTGACATCCCTATGTCAGACGCAATATACGCACTCTTATCTGGCCAACGAAGGCGTTGCCCCTCCCCGGGTACGGTGCGGTATACCAAGTAAAGAAGTAATACCAAAGCAGTGCTACAATTTGCTTGATGCCTCAAACAACGTGAAAACAAAGCCAGTGCTTGTTGTTGACGTCAAAACAAATTCACTATCATGCACACACGACTTGGACACCACGCTGTGCATTTGATGTGTTCGATTCGATTCAACCACCACCAGTTCACGGTCCTCATTTCACAAGATGTATACCTGCGATGTCACTCGTTGATACTTTTGGCACCGCCAGTTGGCTGGCGCCAGAAACAGACACAGCACTCACACTTTGCTCCACGAGACACACCTACTAGTGAGTTCGTTTGGTTCAACTTGTCCCCACTGAACCAAATCTTGACGCAAACATCCACAGATTGCAGATTGATCCAGAAATCACACCTCAATCCAGTTCACGTGTTGCGATGAGCTGACAGCAATGTTGGATTGCTTGGTTGACAAGAAGACACGACTATCAGCACGTCGGACATCAGAAAGACGAGAATCCAGACCCACGACTTCGAAGTTCATCAACCCAGGGACAACAACGTGTGTCGAAATACTTGCAAAACTCACCTAGCTTCAAGTGTGCATAAAGTTTGAACATTCACCAAACGTCAGAATCCTACCGGCATGCTTTATCGCCCTGTTTGGTGGCGCACTCCCTTCAACACCGTAGAAAATTTACGAGCCGTGCTCTGAAGAATATTTATGAACATAAAGACAAAAACATTCGACTTAATGAATCAATCAATGTATTTATAATTTTACCAAATATTTCCATCAGTTATGCTGAAAATTGGTCCTGTTATTTGGAAGGAAACAGTCAACACACATTACTAGACGTCTATACGATGCCTACTAGTTCTGTCATTTGCAGCCGAGGTGAGTCGCATTTTTTGTCACAATGCGCGACGCGCTGATTGGCTGCGCAGCCGCTTCACTCAGACTTGCGGGGCGCAGTAACACAAATACCACTTTATTAAATATCCTGAGCTCCAATTGTAGCTTTCTGTGCAAGGAACACATCACTATCAGAGATTTAGTGCAGACTTGTTATCGAAAGTTACTGAAAAGAGGACTTTGAGAAAGGAACGGTCACTTTTCTAGTTTGTGCTTTTCGGGATTACTTTGCGCGGATTGCTCGGCAGGTGCCCGGACAAAAGCGACGCCATTGCATTTGAATTTCGAAGCTAAATCAGAGAGACTTTGCTCCTTTTTAGCAGGTTTTACACTTTTAACCTCTTCGTGAACGGTCCTTTCAAAGGTAAGACATTTTGTACAATATGATAACAGTCACTTTGAGCATTCGCGGAAAGAGTTTTTGGGTAAATTGTTGAAGAAAAAATCCCCCCTCCGAAATGGGCCACCTGCCCCAATTTTTACCTTCGATTTCCGGGAAGATCCAGGATTCTGTGGTTGAGTGTGAGCTTTAAAAGCAGACCAGCGGCGATGATAATGCGTGCAACTGAAATCTGAAAGATTTAGAGTTCACTACGAGCAGGTCCGAACCGCACGCCCAGGGGCAACATCCGGAAAAGCACCATAGAGTCTAGTCTTACTCTGGCCGCTCGCCCACGTCGATAAAACTCTTTGACTCTGCAGAGTCCAGACAGCAAAATGTTTTTTCTCGAAGATAACTGGAGAGTAGTTAAACAGTTTGTGCGAGTGTGTGCACTGAGCGTTCGAGTGAAATACGAGGGCAGCGTCCAGTTTCCCATTCCCAAACAGTAATGCACTCTGTTCCAGCCACCCAGACGCTTTCGTTGTTGAATGTCTTTGACGGAGCCAGCAACACGCCACAAACTTGGCTTCCCTCCCCTCCCCCTGTCCTGATCATTGGATAACGTTTATCTTTGGTGATTCGCAACATGCGCTTGTTTACCAGCAAAAATTAAATGGAAAGTTTCGGTTTGTTGACAGACGCACGTTTGCAAATAGAGTGGCAGACAGGCTTGAAAGTGTGGTGTTTGAGCTTGCGTGCGTGGAAAAAGGAACACTTGTGCCTGAGTTTGTTTGGTGAAATTCAACAATGTGGAAACAACTTGCGAGCTTTTTGTTTTGATTTGCTCGTGCAACTCTGAATTGGCACACTGTTTGGCGAGTTTCCAACTCCAAAGCACGAAATCACAAGGATCGTATTTGTTCTTTTGCCCTGCAAACACGCGCATTATTTTTCTGACACCCCGCACACTTGTCGGTCATTACTACAAGTTTAGTTTCCACGATGCTTCAACCAAACTGCACAATGGATCATAATTTGAACTGATCAAAGCATCTGAACAGGCCACGATGAAAGTAGTTTTGACCCGGGTCTGTTCAAAATTGTGTGCATTTGTTTGGCTGGCTATTTTGGCAACGTCAAAACGACCAGCGTGTGTCCGAGCACCGCCAGCGCTGTGACTTGCTAGAACGAACCAGCAGCCCACACACGAGGTGTGTGACCCCTTCTCTCACCTGTGACACAGTGACCCAGTTGCTTTTTCGTGGGTGGAGAACTATGCCCGTGTGGACCCTTCCGACTGAGCAGCACAAAAAGGAAGCACAAAAAGTTCGAATTTCTTCGGCCAGACTCCTCATTATCCACCTCTGGAAATTCTTGGTGCGGCTAAGGAGCAGAGGAAAAGTATGCGGCAATTTTCAGCATCTGCTGATGCATCCGTTTTGGGAATAAGAAATGCTCAAGTTAATTTACCAGCTCATTAATCGAGTGTGTGACAGGTGGAGTGTTGTACCTGAGAGCACGCTGTCAGGCCTGGTGTAAATCAAGTATGTAGGTTACCAATGTCAACATTGAGGCCCAAGTGTTACACGGAGTTGTATCAGGATCTTCAGTTCAGGTGACGCTGAATTCTCGGTACTTGGTCAACTTGGCCAAGTCCACTCCAAAAGTGACATTTCCTGTGCGCCGTTGTTCAGTTGACCGTTGAGAGTGGTTGAACAACGGTGAGTTAGTTTTTTGCGATGTTTTGAAACTGATCTGGTTGTTCAGCAGGTGTGATTTCTGTTGGAGATCAGCACTTCAGCACTGGAATGTGATGTGGACAGTGACAGACTGACTCACCCAAAGGAAATTTTGTCTTTGCAGGACCACGTTTGATCTCCGCGTACTGAGTGCGTTTCGGCACAGGCTGGTTGAGCCTTTGAGCCTTCTTGGAACACCAGCAGGTAAGTTGCCGTTCAATCGCGTCACTTTGCCTCATTAGGGAATTTGCAGTTGTCGACGTTTCCGCTACATTGCTTTGTGTCTTGCAACAGCTCGACGATGGCCTACCAGCAGCAGATGAACCAGCAGGGCGGCGGGCAGCCCAGGACAGGTGAGCGCTACAGTAAGTGTGCCACCGCCGCAGTGTCGTACCGTAACGCAGTGCTGCTGCTTTCTCATCTCTTTTCAACATTCTGACTGACTCTGCCTGATCACTTGTGGTCGCGCAGCTCCGGAAAAGTTTTGCAGACGGTGCTCACTACAACCTGTAGGACTGTTACCCAGCTTGAGGCATTCCCTCCCCCCCCCGCCCCCCACAAGAACAACAAATGGCCGAGTTTGAAGAACCTGAGCCAAAGCAAAAACAATTGTGAGCCTCGTCTGCAAGGCTGTTGTGAACTGCACGTAATTGTCAACTGGGAATGCGAAGTGATAATAAGACTTGTCAACAGTTAGTGTTGCACAGTTCGTCGCAATTTTCCACACACTGAGAATGCGGAGGTCAACTCTGAGTTTGTTCAGCATTTCGTTGAGTCGGTAGTTCTCTTCTGTAACATTGCAATCAGTGGTGTGCGAGTATTTGGTTTGGTTTCTCATTCACATATCTAGTGGCGTCGTGGTCATAATTTAGTGACATGTTTGGTGTTGTTCACTTGTCGACATCGGTGGATCTGGAAACTAGCATTGTCAACGGATAATCTCTTGCGTGTTGGTTGGTGAAAATTGTCTGAAACTTTGTCGCAATCCTGAATGTTGATCGATCTTTCGCAGTGCAAAGCGGAGGACAGAGCTACATGGATCTCAGCGACAGCGTGCCCCAGATGGACCCCAAGCAGCAGACGATGATGTGGCAGCAGAATCAGTACATGGGCGACTCCGGAATCCACTCGGGCGCCACGACACAGGTAACGTTCTGCGGGTCGTTTTGTCTTCAAAGCAGTTGTATCAACCTGCCATGAAAACTGCAAGGTTTCGACTAATTTCTGAATGTGCTCAACAGGCGCCATCAGTGTCCAGCAAGCACGGCCCGGATGACATCGAGGGCATGACGGAGGATATGGATATGTCGCGCAACATGTTTGGTTTCGACCAGCCTCCGCTTGAACCTGGCTTCACCCAGGAACAAGTGGATGGTAAGTTCTGTTCGCCTTTCACAGTTGAAACGAGACTGCTGTTTGAGATGTGCTTTGTTGCATTTCGAACTCGAAATCATGGTCGCCTTGACACTTTTACCAACAGAGATGAACCAACAGCTGTCGCAGACGCGGTCACAGAGAGTGCGCGCAGCCATGTTTCCGGAGACTCTGGAGGAAGGAGTACAAATCCCTTCCACCCAACTCCATCCTGAAGAGGTGAGTTTGCAGTCCAGCAAAGGGCGTCAATTTCAAGAGATGTTTTGTTGAATGAATGTGTGCAGCACCCCGTGCCGGAACTCACGCCGCTGTCCTTGTTTTCCCGCAGCCGACGGCGGTGCAGAGGCTGTCGGAGCCGTCGCAGATGCTGAAGCACGCCGTTGTGAACCTCATCAACTACCAGGACGACGCGGATCTGGCGACGCGCGCCATCCCCGAGCTCACCAAGCTGCTCAACGACGAGGACCAGGTGCGTGTGCTGCTGTTTTGAGTCGCGATTTGAGACACAACCCCAACTTGCGTTGGAATACAGAGGTCGCCAACAGGGTGGACCAAGCATTTTCGGGAACTGACTTGTCTGGGTTCTGTTGCAGGTGGTGGTTAGCCAGGCGGCGATGATGGTTCACGAGCTTTCCAAGAAGGAGGCCTCTCGCCACGCCATCATGAACTCGCCACAGATGGTGGCCGCCTTGGTTCGAGCCATGGCCACCACTAACGACCTGGAGACGACCAAGTGTGCTGCCGGAACTTTGCACAACTTGTCGTACCACAGACAAGGGCTGCTTGCCATCTTCAAATCAGGAGGCATCCCGGCTCTCGTCAAGCTGCTCGGGTACGAACAACCTGTGGTTCACATCTTTCAAAACAACTGAAGAGAATACTTGTCAAAAAGCCACGTGAAACGTCTTGTTTTCATTTTGCAGCTCGCCAGTACAGAAGGTGCTCTTCTACGCCATCACAACTCTACAAAACTTGCTGCTGCACCAGGAGGGTTCCAAGATGGCGGTGCGCCTTGCAGGAGGGTTGCAGAAGTTGGTTGCTCTGCTCCAGCACGAAAATCACAAATTCATCACCACAGAGAGAGACTGTCTTCAGAAGTTCCTCGCTTTCACCACAGACTGTCTTCAGATACTTGCCTACGGAAACCAGGAGAGCAAGGTAAAAACTTCGACATGACTGCAACGACAACGTGTCAAATTTTACAACCAGATTTTGTTGAATTTACCTGACTCGTGGCCTTCATCTTTTCAGTTGATCATCCTGGCGAGCGGTGGACCGGGCCTGCTGGTGCGCATCATGCGCTCGTACACGTACGAGAAGCTGCTGTGGACCACGGCACGCGTGCTCAAAGTTCTGTCTGTCTGCTCCAGCAACAAGCCAGCTATCGTCGAGGCCGGTGAGTGCAGCTGGAGTTTCGGAGAGGAAAAACATACATTTTTGCACGACTGATTATCAGCCGCGGTAGCGGTCTGATATTGATTTGCCCCTGTATCCGTGTCCGTCCATCTTGGGCGGACAAAACCTCCGTTTTACCCCTGTTCCAGTGATCACAGACTGGAATCACAGTGGGTGCAGACACCCTTTGGGGTTCTTTACATGTTGCATATGGTATCATTTTGTTCTTCTGCTCTGATGATGAAAAAATGACATATGAAATTACAATAGAAATGCTATAGATTGTCTGGGTTAGGGGTAACTCGGACATTGTCCAGGATACCTCCCCCCCTAG
>JAAUXT010046194.1_pt1 | contig 21548 bp, 21 predicted proteins | sample 7278171 | NCBI WGS metagenome assembly JAAUXT01 (sample SAMN14350112, study PRJNA611818) | marine sediment metagenome | isolation source: surface marine sediment (1.8m) | place: French Polynesia: Moorea | collected 2018-08 | reverse complement strand
TTACAGACTCTCCCACTATCTCGACATATCCACCTCCCCACATATACTCCCACCACTCTCTGTCTCTCTGTGTGTGTGTGTGTGTGTGTGTGTGTGTGTGTGTGTGTGTGTGTGTGTCTCTCTCTCTCTCTCTCTCTCTCTCTCTCTCTCTTGAACAGCCAATCGAAGAATTGGCAGAACTTCAGATCGGCCTGTCTCAAAACAAAATGCGATGCTTCTTTCAGGCGGAACAAGCAGCAACAAGAGCAGTCAGGATGTGGCTGCAAGTGGACGAGAAGCCGTACTTCACCTGCTGGGGAAGCATCGCCCATCCGGTCCCAGTGCAAACCAGTTGCACGGTGTCTGTCGACTTGCAAAGGGGTCAAACAGTTCGAGTGGTCAGCCCGCAGAAAGTCAAGCTGATGATACGTGACAACAGTCATGGGTATTTGCTGTCTTCCTTCGGTGGGCATCTTGAGGAGTTACGTTCAGAAGAACATTGAACCTGGCCAGCTGCGTAAAGCGTTCAACTGCTTCTTGAGGCAAGTTGCAAACAGTAAAAATGCTCACCGATTCTACATTCCTGTCAACCAGAAAGCACACAATTTAGTTGCGATTTGTTTTTTGTTGAAAAACTGCGCGAAACGAAGAGTCCTGACCATTGATGGAACGCTGGAGACATCGCATAACCTTGATTCAAATTCATCTCTGAATTGCCGTACGGGAAAGAACCACCTGCTTTCAATTGCTTAAACGCTTATTTCGTGTCCCCGAATGTGTACGAGTACTTTCTGCGATGGAGGTTCCGATGGAAAACTTTCGTGTGCAAAATTCCGCAACAGTCAGACAATGGTCATTACTGGGAATGTTGAGTGCAGACCAACACTACACACACGCGCGCTCATGCAGTCTTTTCAGAATTTGGAACTCCCAAGAAAGTTTTCATTTGGTTGAAGACAGCAAAACTTATTTGGGCCGTGGGACAAACCAAGAAGAAATGTTGGACCCGTCCTTGTTTTCATCTCCATTGTCTGCTGTGCGTACATGTTATTGTTCCACAAGAAAAACCTTTATTTCAAAGAAATGAGGATCGCTGGCGAAAGGAAAGTTGAGCGCACGGTTCCAAAATTTCGATTTCGACTTTACCGAGGAGAGACAATCGTGAACGGCTGTCTGGTTCGACAATGTGGAACCTGAGAACACGAGCGATTTTGCCCAGAGAGACAAGTTCACATGTTGCCTGCATCTTCCTGACACGACTTCACGACGAGACGAAGTGTCTTTCTGACTGCCGTCTGTCACAATAGCTTCGAACTGAAGCTGTGTCCCACTGAGACGGTTCTCACACGAAAAAGAATTTTTGCTTACACGTTGAACGAACCAAACCACTCACCCAAACTACGCAAAACAATATCTTACCACCTCAGACAACACAGTCCAATGCGTTCCCTTTCGACATCCAGATACAGACTTTTCAGCATCGCATCCTGGAGTGTTGGCCTCTGTCCGGGCGCGCGAGGACTCGGCGGGAGAGTCGGAGGCGAGGGAAGCCTGCAGATGAGCACGGAACTCGCTGAGCAGTTGCTCAGGCTCATTTGTGTAAGAACTTGTGACAAGCTCTTGGCATAATTTTCGGCACAAGAGCCTGTTGAGCGCGACCCTTCAGCAGAGCGGGAAGACGTGTCAGGGGACAGCGTGGTGTGGGAGACTGGATGTTGTGACTCAGCAATCACCACGAGAGTCTCTGTCACTGAACTCTCATGCGTTGTCGGCACGTGCAGACGTGTGCTGGACACGACATACCGAGCCGCTTCTTGCACCATCGTTCCTGGATCAAAAGAAAGTTGGCTCGGGAACTCTGGTGAGGGAGCAGGTGTCTCAGGGGAGCTGATTCCAGTCCAGTCCCCATTGAGACTTGCGCTGGGCTCCAGTTCTTCGGAGGAAAGCAAACCGATTGAATTCTCAGCAGGAGAGAAATATTTCAGTTCGTGGGTAACCGATCTGAAGTCGGAAACGTCAGGTACGGAACTGACAATTTTAACGTCTTTGTTTTGCAACGCTCGATCAATAGACCATTTTGAGGGAACATCTTGGCCAAAAGATGAGGAAATGCTGAGCGTGTTCTCCCAGAATATGTCTGAAGCAAAAGCAACACTTTCAGAAGGGACGAACGAAATCCAGTCAGAGTGAAGCTCTGTTGGGAAAGTTGCCATCGATGAATCACTGATTGTGTCGCCAACGCTGCAAGGAAATGATTCTTGCCTGAGCACCGTGACGTCAGTCTTGCTGCTTGCGTATTCTGTGGGACCAGGATATGTGATAAGAGACAATGGAACATCAGGCGAAGTGGTTCTTGCTCCAACATGTGCAAGATGAGGAAACCTCGTGGTCGGCGAGGTGTCCGGTTTGGTTTCCGTGGTGACAGAGTTGACGACAAAGGCGCTGGTCGTGGATAATTTGCAGTCGGTGTCCAGCAGGAAGAGACGGAACTGGCTCAGTGCTTCGAATTGAGACACAGAACGAGTTCCCTTTAACTGAACCTTCAGGCTGCTTGCGCTGAAAAAGAAAGAACGTCGAAATTTGTGTGTGCACATGTGGTGAACAGCAGCAGGGGTGCGCACACTCTGACCACGCCCATCACGTTGTCACATGTCAAGCTATCTGTTCAGGTACACTGACAGCAACGTGGCAAGGTGGCGTGGCAGGACATTGCGATATCTGCTCTGTAGAAAATGCGCAAAACATTTTTCAATGTACACACGCTACACACAGTGTGCAGTGACGAAGTTCTGCGTGCCAGTCAAATCCTTTTGCCTTTTTCGTTTTTCAATGTGAGACTTCTTTCGAAGGTGTGATTCACAAGTGCCTTGCGATGACAAAAGTTCACAAACCTCCGTTGAAGCACTTTGCAGGTGTCAAACTGTTGGTTTCGCAATGAACTGATCTCCAGCATCTGAAACAACTCAAAAACTAGATCGGCTCTCATACCTCGGACTTGTGTGTGTGTGTGTGTGTGTGTGTGTGTGTGTGTGTGTGTGTGTGTCTGTCTGTCTGTCTGTCTGTCTGTCTGTCTGACAGTGTCTGCGTGCGAGCGCGTGTGTGAGTGTCTGCGTGTGTTTGTGATCTTGGCTGAAACAACGTGAAAGTTCCAAATGAAATGGAAAAGTATTGTTTTCGGTTCCGTTGGACTGACACCACAACAAACCTCCCCACAAAACATCTCTGGGAGTTCTGCGTGTTCTCGAGAGTGCAGTAGCCACTCGCTCAAGTTCAGGTTCAGCAAAGTCAGGTTCACCGTCAGCAGACTCACAGGTGGTGAGAATGATGAACCTGCAACTTCGTCAAAATCCAGTCAGTCAATCTGTTTTGAACGTTTCGCTCACCACCAACCTGGCAAAAATTGGGTTCCAGACGGAGCAGACGTTCGAGTCTCGACTGCTTGGCGCGATCGCTTGAAATTGGGCATCTTGTCAAAAGGAGGTGTGTTTTGGTGCGAACCACACCAACCTTGACAAACATTGAGGCAATGGCAGTGATTTAAGTCGGCAGGTTGCAATTTTGGTGTCGTGTCTCCTGTGAGGCATTCAAAAGACCTGAGTTGGAAAAATGAGTTCCGTGGAAATTTTGTTGGTCCAAGCAACAAAAATAAAGCACAGCAAACCAGAAGCTACTCTATCAAATACTTGTATTTTTGATTGTTCTGAAATATTTCGCAGCAGTTGGGGTCTGAGAGCTCAGAGAAACAATGCAATCGGGAGCATCTTTTCCCATTTTGTCTCCAGTGCAATTCGGTGCAGTTCTATTTGTGAACCAAAGGACACACAAATTCAACAGCACGTTGGAAGCTTGCGTTTCGATTGTGAGCGGGTCCACGATTTGGTGAGGAGGCGACCTTCTGAGAATTTCAACTTTGGGAAGAACGTTCTATTTACATTTTGCGCTTGCAGGCCTGGAAACTCTCAAGCAAATTGACAGATTATATTTTTCCGCACACCTGTGGCTATTCTGCAAGCACTTTCTCCACTTAGAAAAAGATGCCCGGTGGTAATGGGTGACATCTCGTCAAAGAACGTGTTTTTGCAGGAGGGTGTAGTGTAGTGTATCGCATCATTCTGACAAATTTGTTCATGCACGCAACACAAATATTTGACTTTTCGTTGCCAACGATTGGGTGTAACGAACTGAGTCACGAAGGTTCTCGAAGTCTTGGGTGGAGAAAAGGAAGACGAGCGCTCTCAAATCTTGCTCCTGTTTGTTTGCCTGTAAAACTGTTGGGACCGCCCTCGCCAAGGACTCCTGATGAGAGCTCGGTGACCCGGGCCCTTTAGTTTTCGTATTCCATTCAGGGAACACCTAACATTTGCGTGCGTCTCGAGTGACGTCATAGGGGCGTGGGGAGTTCACCCTGCATATGTTTGAGTGCACGATGTGCACGACGCGCCTCACACCTCACACCTCAACACACACACACGCACACACACACACACACACACACACACACACACACACACACACACAACGCAACAGGTGCCCCTTGTATGGGCGTTTGTGCACCGGTGTTTCGTGAGGTACGACAAATGGCGGGTGTGTGCTCATGGGCTTGACACCTAAGATAATGATGACGAATTTGTTGGATGTGCACGTTCAACCCTTTTCCGTGCTACACACCCTTTTTCAGCCCGGTATCACTGAGACTCTTGTCTCCTCGAAAAATGCAATTTAGTGGCTTTGTCGCTTATATTTCGGAAGGGGAAGTAAATGATGCACTTTCCTGTCCCCTGGATCAGCTGGACACAACGCTCACTGACCTGCGATGTTCGCAGCGAGGAGAACGCTGGCGAGCAGCGAGAGGAGGACGACAGCGCCGCCCACCGCGCAGCAGCAGCGCCACCGTGCGGCTACTCTCCGGGACGTCGAGAGGGCGGCACAAGAGCCTCCGCCCCGTGGGAACCGTAGCACGATGCGAAGGCAGGTCAACCAGCCAAACACATTCCAGTGCTGGAAAGAAAGAGGAACAGCTGGGGGATGTGTCTCGCTCCTCTGTTCTCCCTCGTGGCACCGCTGCACATGTATACGCTACGACATCCCGTGTCCCCATGCCTTGTGCATGCGTTCTCCCTGGTGACCAGAACCTCTTGTCTCTGGCAACTCTTCGAGCGGACACAACGGCTGCAGACACACCAGGGCATGTCATTTACGTACAAGACCCGCATGAACCTTATCAGTCTGGATCAAGGGCGGGGCATCTCACCCCGGAGTGACTTGTTTATTCTCTCAACAATCGCAGACTACATGACCGATGTGCCACTGACGAGAAACTCTTCAGCAATGTGCAGAACGAATTCGAGAGCATCTCACATCGGACCGTTGTGTGTCATTTCACGTTCACGTTTGTTTCAACAGAGATGGACAGGCACACACCGGGAAAAGGCCAATTTGATTCACTGGACTCACCCGGGTGTTGGCCGACCAACGGCGGCTGTCGAAGCTACAGGGCAGGACCTGCCCCGGCTGCAACTGTTGTTGATAGTTCCAGGGTGTGTGCCCGAACCGACCGAGGTACAACCCCTGCATAATCTCTGGCAGCTAGAGAATCAGCAGACACACGTTTTTCGGCAGCATTGCAGTCTGTCTGAGATAATTTTCCATTGTTCTTCAGCACCGATATTGCGATTTAGCAGAACAAAGCGATTGCTGGTTCCTACCTTGGCTTCGTGATGTTGATCGTGTTGCATTGAGGAGCGCGGAAGCCATGAGCTGTTTGAAAATCACTCGTCTCCGCAGGATCCAGGCATAGAGTCGCAGAGGAAAACATCTCAGCCTTAAAAAAGCCATCACGAAACAAAATCTGTTTTGAACATCGAAATTGGACAAGTAATATCCAAGATACCACCACCGGCATCAGAACAAACGGCCCAGCTTTGTAAAGTTGCGTCGCGTGAGTACTTTCGTTCCGTGGGTGCAGGATCGTGTTTCATTATCGATCGTTGCGCATCGCTGCTCTGTTTTTCACAAGCACGTCCCACCACTCAAACTGATGTTGCCAGTCCAAAACCAGAGGAACAGTGGAAATTGAAAAACAATAATGGAAAGCATTTGAAAGCCCGATCCCAAGTGGGAGAAAAAGTGATAACAAAAGGCAAGCTTGCGGACTCTCTTTCTGGCTTCACTGGAAATTCCGCTTGAGAACTGCTTTTGTTCCCACCTCGAAGAAACAAGGTGTTGGTATTTCACTCCTGATGGTTCTGGGATCTGGTGGACTGGGCGCAACCGTTTGAGGGGCAAAGAAAGAGCTGGTAGATTTCCTACGTCGAATATTTTCTCTTCTCAGGGATAAATAAAGTTGTGATTGGCTCTTGTTTACACATCATATGCTTTGTTGCGTTGCAACTTTTCAAAGCAAGCGGTTCTCCTTTGTGGTATTGGGACCGTGTGACGTTTTGCGGATCCATTGTGTTGCCGACCTGGAGACTTGCTGGGCACATTTTTGGAGGGTTCAGGGAGACGTCGCCGGAAAAGGCACAACGTTCACTAACTGCCACGGACCACGAAAAGTCACGGTTCAGTTGTCGGGATTCAAGCGTTCGTCAACACAGCGCGAAAATAGACTTTGCCTCGTCCAGCCTGTGCTTTTCTGAGAACTACCACCGTTGACAAAAACTTTCAAGAACTGGTCATGCCTTCTGTGGAGATACGGGATCGTCTGAACACACTTCAAAACATCCGACAATGCTGCAGCAGTCTGCTCTCGAACAAACAGTCTTCAAATGCCTTTCCATTTTCCGTCAGATCTTTTTGACAATTTTGACAATTTTGTCAAACAACTAAGAAGTCAAGAACGCAGACCAACCACATGATTTCCTGTATCGACATGACAACGTTCCCACACATAGAAACGCGGACATCATTCCGTGCATATTTGGCAGGCATTTTGAGTCTCCACCCATTTGACAAGAAAAGATATTGAGAGAAAATTGCACGGTTCGGAACGTCGTGCTTCTCGAACCTTTGAAGAAGGCGCTGCTTCTTCGTGTTGGGCCCAGATGGTGCCACCGTGTCACCATGGAAATTTCTGACATGTCTTCACTCGGATTTGTGGTGGTGGTTGCAAAAATCTCTGCCTGACCAAACGTGGCGCGCAAGAAGTAAACAGAAATATTTCAGGGATCATCACCGTTCCTGTGCATTTCTTCGCATTCGTGTTTTACAGGCACCACCACAACCTACCGGTATTACCGACACACCTTTTACACCTTTTCCAGAAAACAGGGACCCAAGTATTTTTCCAAAAATAAAAAAATTCAAACACACATTCAACTCACATTTTGTCACGGGATATATGTCCTGCCAGTTGATCGAAGATGCCGTGTGGAGATCAAATGTTTGTTCCGCCGACAAACAGAATGTTATTTGTCTGCTGCTCACGAAATCAGACCAGAGGGTTTCGAGAAGCTCGTGAGACTTGCCGCACCCAAGATCCACGCCATTTCATCAAGCTCAAATTTGGTCGGAGCTTCCGAACCTTCACAAGATGACTTCCACTTTCATAGACTTCAAGGAATGAATTTGAACTGCAAAAAATCTCGCATCTGGCTGCTTTTGGAGAAGATCGTCGTGTTCCTTCTTTGTGAATCACATGCTGATGGACAGAGATTCCCGTTCAAATTGTAATGACTGTATAAAATGGATTCAGGGGGTTAGGATACAGAGGCTCGGACGACCCAGGGGGTCGGGGACCTGTTCCGCAAATTAATTTGGGTGCGGACAGGCAGGTGTCCATGCCTTGAAACACCTCAGCTATGTTCCCCAAAGAGTTGTCACTTTTGGCTTGGGAGACACAACCTGTGTTTTCTAACCCTGGGATTGGTTCCAGTTGGCGTTTCCTCTTGAGTTTCGTGTTGTTCATCAAAACGAAACATCTCCAAACAAGTGTGCTCAGCCTTCTCGCACAAGAAGGCACCACATCTTCACTCCTTTCTCTGTGTGTAGACCCCGTGAATCTGAAACCTTTTCTGCTTGACATAAATTTGGCATCAAAACCTTTTTGTGTACACGTAGTGGAAGAGAGAACATGTTGTTTAGCTATCCGAATGTGGAAACCATGCTGTAAACTCTGCTTTGTCGCAAGCGCCCTGCTTGTTTCCAGACCAATTTTGCTGCATGTCTCGCGAGCGTGCAGGATGGGGTGAAGTGCAGGGCAGAATGGCGGTGCAACCAACTCGAAAGACCACTTCGCTAAAACTCCAGGACAAAAAGAACTGGCACTGATGTGTGAGAACCGGGCCGCGACAAGCCAGACCAAATGCTGTGTGTGTGTGTGTGTGTGTGTGTGTGTGTGTGTGTGTGTGTGTGTGTGTGTGTGTGTGTGTGCTATGCGAGTGTGGTGTCAACAAAACTGTTGCTCGCGTCCGACTTCAACAAAGCAAACTCTGAGGCTGGCTGGTTCATCCCAATGGTTCCAAAGGAGCCAGCCATTCCGCCTTCGGTGTGGAAGGCGGGGCTCACAAACTCACGCTTTGCGACCTCCAACTATTTCTTCGAGTTGTCCGTTTCTTCTCCTGGTGTCAAAAATCCAGTGACCGCGTCTTGAATTTCGAATTCAGATTAAAAACTTTCATTTTACACGTCTCGTCTTTTGTCCACTTCTCCAGCGGTGAGAAGAACGGCCAATCTGAAATCTGCCCAAAGTTTGCTTCGATGATTGCTCTAACTCTGTTACTCTTCTGACGTCCTGAGGAAGAACTGCAATGTCATGCTGCAAAATCTGCACATATGTTTGATCCCCCGGCCAGTGCGCTTCGTTGATCTGACTGCTTCAATGCGACCACGCAACATGTACGCGTTGAAGATTTGTTTTGGGAGTCGACCTCGTCAAAGGCCGATTATATATTCTTTCATCAACTTTTCCTGCAAAAGCGAAACCAAATTGCGCACCACTCAAGATCTCTTTCAGAGGCCGGAATCTCAGAGCCTCCTGATCTGAACCTTGCTTTTGCCTGTGTCATTCTTTCACAGGTTTCGATGCGTGTTGCAGAATTTCTGGCATTGACAACACTTGTGTTGTATCTTTCTCGTGTCCTTTTCTCTGTCCAGACCTGCGGACACTAAAAACAGGTTGAAGCCTGAGGAAATGTCGACGGAGAGGCTGACATCCAGAAACAACTTGTTCTCGAGATCTCACAGACGAAACCAACCTGAAGCGTCTGGAGACACTGAGATGGGATCAGAATCCATTTCACCAGAACGTGGCACTTGGCGTTGTTGTTGTTGGAGGAAGTGAAAAAAGTTTGTTGATTGATGGCCTTGTCCTGATAGTTTGTCTGAACATAAAAAGGTTTGAGTCACGAATTTTGACTGTTACCTAAGCACAAGATGTACAATCTCCACCTTGTCAGCATTACGTTGCACCTTTCAGCATCCTTGCCCCTCAGGTTTCCAGCAAAATCAAAAGACGTGAATTGTTCTGCGCGGGTGATTCTGGAAAGGCGAATGAATGTCGCCCTTTGTCGGGGAGAAATTTTTGTTCTGGTGCAGTACGGTTCTGACCAAAAACATTTGTGGAGCAGTGGTGCAATTTTCATCTTCAGTGTCACACAGCAAAGCCAGCTCATGTACAAATCCATCTCGTGGAGAGTCTTGAACATGTTAGGCTTTGTTCACAATTGACACCAGTTCAACATCCTGTTGCAATTTTCTCATCGTCTCATGGAACAGATTTCTTTGGGGTGGACAAGTGTTATTCTTGGGTGCACTGTTCGGATTTGCTGTTTCCTCTTGGTGAATCGAACCGCACAAAGTACGAGAAAGTCCACCGCAACGCCTGTCTCAAGATCACGGCAGAAAACAGATTGTGCATCTTTGGTTGGAAAGCCCTCTGACACAGTGTCAAAATACTGCTATCTTTGTGACCCAATGTGGTCCACGTCATGGATCTGAAGAGACTTGCTTTCTGTCCTTCGACACAAAAATTCAGGCGGCGAGTTACGAAACCCCAAATCTCCCTGCCGCCAGCTACGCTCACTCCTCACTGGAAATGAAACATTGTATGAGACCAATTCACACAGAAGTTGTGCTCATCTGCAGTTGTCGGTGATTTGTCTGGGAATTATAAGGCCAGTCACTTTTGAGTGGAGCCATCCAGCCCCAAACAGCTGCCACTTCAGAGGTTCTTGAAAGCTCAAAATGGCGTGCGTAGAAAATGGGGTTCATTCTGTTTGGGGATTGTGTTTGAGTGTTCTGATGTGCATCTTGCGTTGTAAGAGCACATATTTTACTGACACATTTTGCTGACGCTTCCTCTTGAACATTTGTTCACGCTCGTTTGCTGATGGGCTTGTTTCAACAACCGCCAAAATCAACGCAAAAAAGGCGACAGAATCAAATTTGTCGGGTTCGATCGTACGCCGATATCCATTCCTTTCCCAATGACGTGGATAGACTGTCAGTGAGATGGTTGCGCTCTGTTGAACCACAGGAACGAAGATGAGGAGCCCTAATCACGGCGCGGCTTTTCAGACTCCCGGGGGCAGCGAGGAACTTTTCGCCTCTGCGGTTGTGTCCGAAACCTGGAGAAATTTGTTGGCAACAATAAAACTGGCAATTCAAAGAGGCAGCCTGCCAATTGGCTTTTTTGATGAAACAGGCACAGCAAGAACCAGAAGTGCAGCGTTTGTTGCAAACATCTGAGCTGTTCGTTGTGTTGGAAACTGAGTGTTTAGAATTGATCTGGAAGACACAGGACACATCACACCTGAAGCCCACCATACCCTGTGTCTTCAGACACAGACTAAGAGCAGCGCAATAGTTTTCTGCACAAGCGGGGACGTTCACTGGACAATTTTTGTGGAGACATCCTCAGTCTTTTCAGGTGGTTCGGCAAATCTTTCTTTTGACGATGAGAACACCCAATGTTCACGAAACCATGAGAGACTTATGGTCTTCCACTGGTGCAGTGTGAATGGGGACTTCGCGTGAGCTGACTTGGACCTGCAATCAGAAATCTTGACGTCACCTGTCTTGTGGTTCTGCATTTGTCGACAAGCCAGGAAAAAAGATATTTCAACATCCAATTGCTGGTTGTTCGAGAATGGCGAGAACTTTTCGAAAGATCCGGATCGACAAAACTCCACACCACCCATGCACTTTTGGCCGATGGCCAACAAGCAACTTAATGTCTCTCTTTATGTCTCTCATCCCCGACTGCAACACAGTACGTCCAATAACAGCTGATGTGCATCTCAGATTGTCTCAGGACTGGTCGGCTTCTGTGAGAAAGTACCTTTTACCAAACAGGGCAACTTGAACGCAAAAGAACTCAACTGAGTTACACAACCTTCCACAGAACTTTTTGGCATCATCGTGAAGAAAAAAGAACTGCATGTTTGCTTACAGTGCGCTGCAACAAAGAGTTCCTGGCTGCAGTTGAGCGGCCATGCGTCGTTGCGTGACCGTGGGGTATAAAAGCCACGGAGCTAAAATTAACTCTTAAGAATGGCGGGAGGATGCGGACAGCATTTCACGTCAAACGGTCAACAAACTAGAATCGCGCAATCCCGTGCCAATCACATCAAAAACCTGGTGTGCAGACAGGGAGCAGTGTATTTGGCAAAGAATAATCAATAGACAGACTTGGAGTGATCTTAGAATCGCCTCAACACCGAGGATACAAACATTTTCGTTTCACCAATTCCAGCAAGCACCTGCAGGTATGTCCTCAAATTTCCATCTGCTTTTTGTGTATCCAGCCAATTGATTTGACAAAACTGTGCTTGGCTCGTTGAAGAAAGGTTGTTTTCTCTTGAAATAAGATGTTATGCGTTGGACAATTGCCTGCGATACGCATTCGTCAAAGTAGCAAATTCTGAGATATACTGTCGTGTCCAAGAAAGATCATTGTTTTCCACGTGCAGTGTGAAAAACATGTATCTGCAAGCTAACCTCTTTTGTGCTTCAAATGTACTGCAATGAATTTCATTTGAAGAACGTAGCGACTTCAGACAACTTGTCGATCTTCTTCCATGGCAGAGGTTGTTGTGTCCGTTTGTTTGGCGATCAGTTTGATCCAGTGTCCCAGTCTTGGTCTGCCCAGTGGCAATATTTCTGCCAACAGTTCCGCGTTTTTTGAAGAAAAGTTAGACGGACGCTTTTTTGATGCGTGCAGATACAGGCACAGAAGGGGATTCAGAGATTTGAAACCGCCTTCAAGTTGAAGCTGAATCGCGTCGGGGCACTTGGTGTTTCTGTGCGCTCTGCGTCACAGACCAAGAGTGAGACACCAAAGGAAAATGACAAATGAAAGGACAAAGAAGGGGTCAGATTCAGATTTGATCAGGAATCACAAAGAGAAAGATGTCGTGAACGTTGTTCTTTCACCACGACGCGCCAGTTCTTCAGCTTACGAGAAGTTCACAACTGTGTGCAGGTTACTTAAAAACGCTAAAAGTTCTCTCAACACGAAGACATTTTTGTTGCGTTCAGCAAATGTTCAGAGAGACAAGGCAATGTTCTCGCTCATTCACAAAATGTCTGTCCTGGAACCCAAGGTGTTCCCGAATAAAACTGACCTGGTTCACGGACAACAGCGAGTTGTGCAAGAACTTTCTCCTCCTGTCTGTTTGAGTGTCACTGCGTGCCGGGTCATGACGGGTGAGACAGGGACCTGAAGCCAGTCGGTACGAAGGGGGAAACAGGTCAGCTGGCATGCATTGCGCGTGCACAGGTGTGTGGGCGACCACCTAGTCACCCGAGGGGAACTCAATTTGGCACGGACAAAATCTCCGCAAAGTACTGCAATTGCGAAAAGATAATGCTGGTTTGTGGTGAGCTGGGACTGAGAGTGAGATATATGGCTGAAGCATCGGTGAAAGACAACAAATATTTCGCCCCTTTTGGGATTTGGAGAACCATTTGAAGTGCAGCAGACACCTTGCACAGATATTTTGCTGTTACTTCAAATTTTACCAGCATTTTCACGGGAAGAGCCTGCAGTCGCTGTTTCAGGCCCTATTTGATCCTGTTGTGCATGCATACGGTAGCTTTTCGAAAGCAGCAAACACCATTCAAAGTGAACTGGCTTCACACAAATTTCTGTGTTCTGGTGTCTGCTCACTGGGTGTGTCTTTCCGAAATTATCAATGCGCTTTTGGCACCATCTTGTACGAGGCTTATCCCAAAACTCTTTCCTGCCAATGTCGCTTGTTTTTGTTGTTTGGTCAAGATCTTCCCACTCCCATTGGTCAGCAATGGTACCAGGTGATTGACAAACAAAAAAAAGTCAATTAGAGTGTCGCGTCGCTGAGAACATGACCAAGAAAGACTTTTGGTATCAGCCTCGTACAGTTCCCTCGTGCAACAGGCTTGGTTGGGTTCATGTGGGGACAGACAAGGTCACAGAATGACACGAACACATCAGTAACGGGAAAATCTGAATCAATCGAAGTGTCTGTCCTGGTTGTGTAACTTTCTGTGAGATGCAAACACAGCCCGACAAAGGCGCAGTTCTGACCTGGAGATGTCATGCCCTGATAGATCGCGCGCACGCCTCCAACACGCCCTGCACCCCTCACTTAGAACTGACTGAATATAGATTTGTTTGAGGAAACAGTTTTACACGGGGCCGACCCCCAAACCCAATCATCAACGCGTTTATCCGCTGGAGCTGCATTTCGGATGAGGTGATTGGTTTCGACCTTTCTTCATGTCATCATTCATGTACACGAACAACAGCGCGAGCTCAGGCACCAAAAGGAGGAAACGCGACTTCTGGATCTCGATCTCTTGAATGCAAACACGTGTAAAGGACGTGTTTTGGTGCGGAAAGATAATTACTTGTCCTTATTGTCACGCATGGGCGTGGGCTCGAATCATCTCAGGACACCGTGGTTCGGCATAAACGCGACGAGGTGATCACGGAGTGAAGTGCACAAACTGTGGCACCATCACCCTCCATGCAGTATGTGCGCAAAAGGCAAAATTTTAGGGTCAGACCTGAAAGTGTTTTACATCACCTGCCCGTGTCTCAGCTCAACAGCCCAATTCTTATCAAAACACCCAAGGCAACACCATACATTTTCAGTCACCGTTTCTCAACAAACTGTCTTGCAGGTCATCCTTCTGTCATATCTCACTTTTGCGTTGGCACTTCGCGTTGGTTTTCAAATGTGAAAACATTGAGAACCTTGTACCCACAAACTGTTTGAGTTTTGCTTTGAACAATCTTCAAAAATACCTGTTTTCTGGTCTTGCCTCCTGTCGGCAAAACCCACAACACAGTTCTTTGGTCGGTGGGAACACTTGGTGTGCGCTGGCGAAAATCCAGCAAAAACTCTCACACATTTCTCGTCTCTCCAATTGCCATACACACGAAAGGAAACCTAGACTCAACCAAATTTTGAATGCATGAATCTAAGAAAGTTGACGAACCAGACAACAACAAGTTTACCGATGATGGGGTTTACGTATCTTTTGTCGCCACGGCGCTGGTATTTATGTGGTACGCATACGAGGTCTTCAGCAGTTGGTTGAGTGAACACCTTTTGCGATTGTCATCGTTGTTGCTCTGTTCTGTGGGTTTGATTTACGCCCCGTGCGTCATTTCCTGGTTGACGTCGGATTCTTTGACACCATTTTGCGATCAGAGAGCATCCTTGTCTGGAACTCTTCGCATTGATTTCGTGTTTGCGGGATGAACGTCACGCGAACCCCGAGCCATGCAGCAAACACGACTGAACACAAGAGACGGGTGACGCCGAGCCGCTTGTCGCAGGAGGAGGAGATTCCTTGACTGAGAGACGGCACCGAGCTTCTGGGTCCAGGCAGGATTCTGAAACAAACCAATGAGAAACATCCCCTTTTCTTGCACACAAAGCATCTTTGATTGGTTTCGCCTGCAAAGCAGGAAGACAAAAATGAAAAAGAATTCGGCATAACTGCACAAAGACCGCAAACTAAAACGACACCTGCCGAAGTTTCGTAAGAAATTGTCGAGCAAAAGAACATGGGAGTGCCATGGAGAGCGCTGCAAAACCGACATTTTCCCACAGAAATGAAAAGAAATGTCCTTATTTGTGTGTGATAAACTTCCGATATCAGCTTTCTGGAAGAGCTGAAAAGTACCTTCAAGTGATGGCATAGAGAGGTTTGTTTTCAAATTGGACACTCTTCGGCACTCGTCTGGTTTGAACATTCTTTTCTGTCAGTTGATCTTGTGTGCGAGTTGCAACCAAAGAGAAGTTGGTTGTCTTTTTTTTTTCTTTACGTTTGCCTCTTTGTCGATTTTTCTCCTGCTTTTCTCACAAATCTACAAATCGACAGTTGACACACAGAAAAGTGACACACCAAGCAGAGTCAACCTTTGCGTTTGTCGAATTGGTGATTGGCAAATGACGTCCGAAAAGAACCAAGTGTTGTTTCGACGCAGATTTTTGCGGATGATCTTGGTGTTCAAGGTTTGGTCCCGTGTTTCACGACAAGCAGGCAACGACAAAAAAGACTTTTTGTGCACGCCCAATTCTCACAGATGTAATTTGTTGAAGACGATAGAGACCGATCCTCACGCTTCGTGTTGTGCTGTCGATGTAAATAATCTATTCAGAAAACACAAATTTGTGTACGAGCTTCATCACGAACGCATTGAAGATTGGCAACAGTGCGGAACAGATTTACTCCACCCTCCCAGGTTAAACACTGCTCTCATGCGAGAGGTATTGAAGCTTTTTCACTGGCAGCAAAACACATGCACACGAGAGACGCAACGGCCTGGAACAGTTTGACTCCACCCAGCCAGGTGAAGTTGTCATCACACAAGAGTGCGTGTTTCAGAGTTGGATGATTCCAACAATGAGATCAGGTGCGGAGAGGGATGGGGTGACGCCGGAAGTGGAGCTGAGTAAGGAAACGATGCTAAAACCTTTTGTCCTTGTCCTTCTTTGCTGAAACTGAGCAGCAACAATCGCTTCATAAACAAATGAAAATGCGCAAACTGGAAATGACAATCATCCACACCAAGTCCACTGTTCATCAATCGCAACATGTTTGCAAGTTGTTCACGGAGGTGATGGGTTCGGGACAACGTCTTCCCCCCCCCCCCACACACACACACACGATGCATAGGGAACTTATGTGACTTTCCGGGGCGGGTATTGAGAAGGCCAAATCTTGCTGAATGAACAGAGCTGTTCCAAACAAGAAAAAACAATGAAACATGCCCAGTGTTCCTCAGGTTTCATCATTCACATTTGTGATCGCGTTCTTAATTCTGAGAGGAGATGAAGGGAATCAGTCATTCCAAAACTCTTCTCAACGCTCCAAAGTGATATTTTTGCTGACAACCCATCTTTTTGGTCTGAACAAATGCGTCAGGAGATCTGTAAACAGAGACACTGCTGCATTTTTGCAACATCACCGGAAGAATTCGCTGAATTTGGAGCACAAGGCAGTTGTGGACGAAAAGAAGCTTTTGGGACCTCAAGGATTGGCTTTTGGGTCAAGATGCGGGTGTTTTATTCTTTGCACCGAAAAAATCCCGTTGGGTGCAGGAAAAGTACGAGGTAGATTCGGAATGTTGTGACTGAATCCAGAATGTCAGGCGAGATTTTATGTGGTTGAAGAGCAGAGGAATTTGCAAAGGCATCATCAGCTCAGTGGGTGGCTTGTCGGGTCGTTGTTGACAAACCTGTTGTGCAGCCCGCACCTCACCGTGCGACGTTCCGACGACTGAGGGTCGGGATGACATCCCAGTGCACAGCCTCGCACTGTTGTCATCAGCCGCCTTAATTAACACTCGTGTGCACGATATCGTGCGTTTTACTTGTCAATTCCACATGATTTGCAGGCGGGGAAACGCGCAAGGATGTCCTCGAATGTATTTTCCCCAGGGCTCGGGAAAAGGTTGGTCTGCGAGGTAGTGTTTTGGTCCTCGCATGAAAGACAATAAAATGATGTGATCCTCCTGAACCCACTCTTGTTCAGTAAAAGCGAAACCGGGCTGCTACTTGGAGTTACATGGCAATTGAACTTGTGCGAGTTTTTCGTGTGATTCCGCTTCCGCGGCCCAACTGATTCGAATGAAACGTGGGGTCCGGTTGGCGTTCTGCTGAGGAGAAAAGTTTTTGACGGAAGAAGAAGAAAAGTTTTTGACGTGTTTTCGACGTCAACTTCTTTTCACATCCAGTGAAAAATAAGACAGCGCTGCTCGTGTTCTCACTCAATCTGAAACTGCTTTCTGTCTTCTTTTTGTTGCAATTCCAGCCAAAGTAGAATATTGGGGGCGCATAAAACTTGTTCTGTGATGCACCAAACTCTGAACTGAATCCAAGTCGCTGTTTTGTCACGGATCCTTGCGTCGCATCAATGGAAGCTATGAGACACTCTGATCACACAGGCCTCCGATTCGCGACACAAGAGAAATAATCAATTCATTGGGTTGCAACAATACAAAAACACAACGCTTCGAACAAAGTGGCAAAAGGATCGGACTGTGTAAACACCCGATGGACACCTTGCACTCAGGTGTGGAAACGAACATTGACCAAATGGTAAATTCCTCAAGATTCTGTTTTCCACAGCGCAGTCACGACTTGAAGATTAAAAAGTACCCTGCCCACACAGCAAAAGCGTTCCAAGTAAACAACCATTTTTAGCAGCAAAAGAAAAAAGATGAAGTGGTGGTGTTGGAGGGACGACATACCTCGGGATGTGGTTCTGTTTACTCTGCCAGGGGGCCTGCAATTGGCAGACAACTGAAACCCCTGCCTACAAGATCGGCACTGCGTAAGTGCGGAAAAGCAGATTCTCTGTTTTGGGTTCTTGGGGTCAATGCGCCTTGCACTCAGAAAACAGACATTTTTGGACTCAGCCTCAATACATCATAAAGTTCCCGGCTTTTGAAACCTCTGTCTGCAGGGTGGGGCGTATTTTCACGGACGTCGACCATGACGGGCCCTCGGGTTGTTTGTTGCTCCTTTTATTTGTTGTTGAAAACCCTTTCCATCCAATTACCCCAACCGCGGTGAAACCAGAAGAAAGCAACATTGAAAACACTTCGTCCTTGAATGACCACGCATTCGTCTTGTTGAGGCTACGGCCTCAGAGACAATTTTTGTTCCGGACTCGCATGAAACGCTCGCAATTGTGGTCAGTTTGGTTGAAAATGAGTGATGTTGCGCGTTCCAGTGACAGCTTTTGGACATCACCATTTGAGAAGTCACCGAAGACATTCATTGCCTGCAATTCATGCCCTGCAGGAAGACCAAATTGCACAGAACATTTGACCAGCAACAAGCTTTTCGAAGTTCGAGGACATTTTAAAACAAAAGCTGCAAACAAAATCGAAGACATTTGGGAAAGGAACAAGGCACATTGGGGAGGTTCAGCATGCCTTTCCTTTCCACACGCGCAGTACCCCAATTGCCAGATTTATCAAAACCCAATTGTTCCCTGAGAGCCATCACAAGTGACCAAATGGTATCTGTGTCACTGATCTGGCAGTTGGAGCTTCTCGGAAAAAGACCGTACTGATGCCCACAGGTGTGTTGGACTCCACTACGTGCCCTCACAGGGAGCCAGTGAAATTGAAGAATTGCCATCATCCACTCCTTCCGATGAAAGACAATCTGACCCCTTTCCTTGCTCAACTGAAAAATTGACTGCTGCGTGTATTTTTTGCACAAAATTGTCCACTGTATCATTCTCCTCTGCTTCCACCTGTTTCAAGTTTAGCTGGATGCAACGCTTGGTCATATTTTCTCAACGCACATCTGGAATTTTAATGTTGGCAAACACGCGCACACGTCCTTCTGACCAAATCAGTGTGAGAAGTCCACAAGGATATGTTCGGCACCTAAATGAAAGAAACCTACGATGTTTTTCATTGTTGATTTCTGTTACGTATCTCACGTGAACACAGTTGTGCACGAATTTTGTTCGGTTCGTTCAAATCATCCACAGTGTCGTGTCTCACGTTTTGGAACAAAGCACCTGCAGTAGACTCAGAAACAATAGAAGCATTTCATTCCTTAGTTCACGCAAACCCACCCAGGGAAGATAAAGTCCCGAGCTGAACCCCGCCACTTGATGTCCCACTGTGATTTTGAGGGATGACGTGTCTGCCAGCTCTGGTCTTCGCTGCGCTTGATTTAGCTGAATGTTCTGAGGCGCTCTGCCTTCTGGACAATTTGCTTGCCAGTGGCGGTGCATGCTCAGCTTCAGTCATGTGCTTTGAAAACCAGGTGGTTTGTCACAAGACAGATTAGGCTTGCAAGAACTCGTCAAACGAAAAGGGCTGAATGAACAGAAAACAAATGCGATTGAAAGTTGTGAGAAGAGTCGGCTTCTCAACTGTGGATTGCCAACAATCGACACTAGAGCAGGGAAATTGCTTGGCAAACACACACTCCCTTCAATCGGGTGCCGCCTTGTTTTTGTCAGCTCAACGTTGATGAAAAATGTTCAACAAAAAAACTCAACTCCTGTTGACTTCCTTTTTGTGCACACACACAAGATAAACGAAGGTGCCTTCTTCTGCATTTCACGGTTCGCCTGACTGACGTTTGTGCTTTCAAGTTCCAAGCATCGCATCTGATGACGTCTTCGTTGAATGTTAAATTTAGCTGGATCTGCATGCTCCAAATGCCACCGGCAGAGAGACAGCCACAAAAAGTGAGCCCTTTGGTGGGGACGATAGAGACAGGCAAACGATTAAGAACAGGACCGGCAGGTTTTGTTGAGCAATTCTGCTGGTCAAAGCGTGGAAATCCTTTGAACCAAACATCAAAAGTGGAAATTCACCAAAAGCAGTTTTCTCTCGCTGCAGGATTTGTTGTTGCACCCAGACAGAAGGAGAAATATTTTTACAGGTGAAATGTCACAGTTTTCGATGAACATCTGGCGTCAAGTTGGCTTCTGCCAGTGGTCGATATGTTTGGTAACTACGAGAGAAGTCGACACGTTTTGTTCTGGGCAAACAGGAGCTCATTTCCTTTCTGTCAGCATTGAAAGGTGTCTGGGGCAAGGAGTGTGCGTGTACGAACGAGGTGTGCGTGGGGACTTTTCCGTCTGTTCTGATGTTGACCGATAGTTACTCAAGATATGTACAAAAGCAACGGACTTGCTTTGAAGAGAGAATCTGACAAAAGACGTGGGCAGCTTTTGGTTGAAAACGTTCTTGGACAGACAAATCGTGAATCACCTCAATGCAGTCGATGGATGTTAAATTTGTCACAACGGAGGTTTAGCAAACACGTCAGCTCCTTTTCCGACGGGCCCCAGTTGATTGTCATTGGCTCTTAGAGTTGTTTTGGAATCCTAGTTTGGTATCTGTGTCACCGGTCTGGCAATTGGGGCACTTCACGTGTGAAATTTAAGGCGTGCTAACCTCCCTATCTTCTTAAGCCCGTTCCCTTGGTGTATTTCCACAGAGAGTCGGAAACAAGCTAAAACGTTTGAGGTGTCGCAAGACGCAGCAGCAGCGGCGGCAGAGGCAGCAACAGCAGTGACAGCTGCGGCAGCAGCATCAAACCACAAAACAAGTGAGTACCACATGCGTGAAAAGCATTTTGACTACATTCTTTGATGAGACAAACGTGCTTACCAATTAGCGGTTCTCTTCCCTCTCCAAAGTCGACGGGTACTCCACAAAGTTTGAACTTGCCGCCTGACAGAAAGACATCGCAAAGGTTCGCGTTCGGCGTTTTTGTGAAAATTGTTGTCGAAAGCAAGAGAAGGTTTTTTCAACACTGTTTTCTGTCCCACTTCTACCATCTTTCCTTTTCAATTTTGCTTGTTTTGTTTCTTGCTGCGAAGACTGCAGAATCCTCTACGAGCAGAGCAGAGAAGCCCTTTTCGTGGCAAAGACTTTTCTCCCCAGATTTCCTTTTCTTGGGCAAGTGGAGGCCTGGACGATTCATTCTCTCTGCTTCATCGGGTCCAGTGAATCAGACACGAAACAGTGAAACGAAATGGTGAAACGAACCCGCAAAATGTTCTTTGGAACACCAAATCACCCACGTTCGATGTTTTTGTCGCGTACACGGTTTTGGTCTCAAAATCGAGCGTCAAGAATAAAGCGAAGGTGAGCGCAGATGGCAAGGGACAGTCTACTGATCGTCTTTTGAAATATGGACAAAAAAGACTCCGCGTAACCCTTGAGATGCACGTGTGTGAGTTTTCCTGCTCAACAGAATGTGCTCAGCCTGAAACGTTCACCAGGATGGCCGCCTTGGTGGTAAACTCGCCCGTGTGTCAAAATGGAGACCTGCGCACGAAGTGTTACTCTTCGTTCTACAACTGTGGCATCTTGTCTCGCTGTTTGACCCTATTTACGACACAGTGTGCGAGTGGTGCTTCTCACACTCAACGGAACATGATAGCATGTTGAACATGTGTACATTTGAGACAAGCTGCCATCATCTTGTAGAAATGGCATCACACACCTAGTATTGTGTGAGAAGCAGCTTCCCACCACTTCAGACTCAAACATTCACTCCAGTTTCGTAAACTCAACTGTCATGAATTTTTTCATCTGGCGTGGTGGGAATAGCGCTTCTCACACTCTACCAGGTGTGCGATCCCTG
>JAAUXT010141058.1_pt1 | contig 21549 bp, 32 predicted proteins | sample 7278171 | NCBI WGS metagenome assembly JAAUXT01 (sample SAMN14350112, study PRJNA611818) | marine sediment metagenome | isolation source: surface marine sediment (1.8m) | place: French Polynesia: Moorea | collected 2018-08 | reverse complement strand
AGTCTTCAAATTTTATTGTTGTTGTTGCCCTGCATGTTGCATTCATGGTTGTCTTCTCAGAAATCCAAATGAAGTTGTGCATCATCAAAATGAACCGTACTTTTTCGGGAGGAAACCGTTTCATTTGAAAACTGCCTCGTACGAGATTTCCGAACAAGTTACTGAAGCACAGAGAAGCACGCCACCTGGTAGTCGAACTGCAGCGCCTCCTGCACGCTCTCCTCCGCTTCCTCCAGGCTCCGCTTCTGCAGTTTGAGCGTCGCCAGCGCCACGTGATACTCCGCACTTGGTCCCCCGTTCTCGTCCAGAAGGTGGTGCGCCAGAGCTCTTTCGGTAAACTGCAAGGACGCAATATTGAAGAACAAGAACTTTGTCGACCGACTGTCAACTTTGCAGGGGAAGAATTAGATCCTGGCAGAAAAGAAAAGAAAACTCTTCGAATTTCCAAAGCTTGAATTGTTGTTTGCAAAAATTATTCACTGACCGGCATCGCTTTGGCATCCAAGAGAAATTTTGTTGCAATCATGTAGATGGTTTGAGCTGGAGTCACCGTCTCGTGCAGTTTTGCGGTGGAAAGGTCGGAAGCACTCTCGTGGCCAGGACTGCGCGTTCGGCTGTTCGGACGGGATCCTGCGTTTTCATCACTTCTGCTCGTATCTGGTAAAAAATTTAAAAAGCTTGACAACTGCGCTTTTTCTTTCCAGATTACGATCTCGACTCACTCAGACGAGCACACATCGAAATTTAAAGTTTCATCTGAAATTTTACTTGGGTCATTCTCTGGTTCTTTCGAACCGTCCGTCTCCCCGTCTCCCGTCTCTGCTTCGACTTTGTTCTCCCGTGCCGTCTGCAATTCAGCCTGGTCAAAAAAATTGCAAAAACTTTGGTCTCAATTGCGTTTTGGGGCTTCAGTGCGTGGCTGACTTCACCTGCGAGACAGTCTCAGTTTCAAACCTCTTTCGAAGCTCGGAGTTCAGCAACGGCGGCAGCCACGTTCAGTCGGTTGGCTTCCATGAAGGCCATTTCTGTGCCGATTTCATTTCCAACGCCATCGTAAAACAAGCCTGAAAATTGGAACAAGTATTGTTGTGTTTCGGGGACACGTAAGAGAAGAAATAGTATCTGCCCGCTGCACTGAACGGCACGAACCCAGTAAAGTCCAGGCCAGGAGGCTGGTCGGCTCCAGCGTCGTCGCTGCTTCGAAGAATGTCTCGGCCGCATCGTGTTTGTCCTGCATCGTGCACACCACTCCGTACAGCAACAGACCCAGAAGGTGTCGCTGGTCGACACTCACACACTCCTTGAAGCATTCTTCAGCCTTTGAATGGACAAAATCAACAATTTGTGGTTTGGACAAAATGCGTGTGATGGCTTGGCTATCACACCCAGATGGAAGACGAATCAAAATGGTCGCAATCGGAGACGCTCAGAGGTGACCCTGGTACAACAGGTTTTGATTTCCGTCACAATCGATTCACATACCTTTGTCAAGTCGTTGATGTACAGGCAGAATGTCCCATAGTCCACCCAATGATCTGGATCGTTCCGATCTCTCGCTATTCTCTGAAAATTAAACAAAGAACCAATGAAACACACAACAACGAACACACCAATCTGCTCCTCCACGACGAACAAACACGATCAACGGATGACACACCTCTTGATAATATTTCGCTGCCATTTCGTAGTTTTCATTCACTTCAGCCTCCCTGGCGAAGTGTTTGAGTTGCGCGGAGTCAGTGAGAGGCTCGGGCACAGGAGCCTGATCCTCCACCAACAGCACCTTGTTCAACCCGATGTGCATCTGATCCACCAAATACACATACAGCTCGCTCAAGAAGGTCTGAAATTGAAATGATGTTGCATTAATGCAGTTTGTTTTCACGACTTCCGCCACAGAACTCGTGTCCGCTGGAGAAATCCAAAGAGCGCACCCACCTGAAGTTCGTCGTTGTCCGAAAAGTTAGTTGTTCGGAGATATTTTTCTCTGACGATTTTCACGACCGCGTGCTTCAACTGTTCTTTGAACGCGAAATATTTCCCTGACGCGTTTAGTTGGTAAATTAGTTTTTGTCTTCTGAAAAGGGAAACCAAATGCACTTCTCTCAACCCGTTTCTGTGCTGGCAATGAAATCAAGATTGATATCTGTTGGTTTGAAGCATGCACTGAGTTTCAGAACTACATTGACTAACCTTTCCTCTATGGTGTCGTGCGTGACGTCCACTTCACCATCAGAGTGGTACAGGTCTCCGAAGTTTTCTCTGAATTCTTGCAAAACCATGTTGGCGACGTTTCCGACTTGATTGTGAAAATCCTCAACTGCCTGACAACAGAATTTTAAAGTTTTCGTTTTACATTTGAATGAAAACGTTTTGGTGTGACAGCACAAGCGGTTCACACTGTTTTCGTGAGGAGACCAAGGGAATGCTTGCCCTTTGAGCACCGTCGGTCCTCTTTGGAAACATCGGTCTTGGCGGAATGTATTCAGCGACTCTGCTCAGAGAAGAGACACTGGTACATGTACTCGTGCGAGTGCGAAAGGAGTGACCAAATTCGAATGAAAAAAGCAACGTTTTGGCTCTTCCAAACCAAGTCGCAATCATTTTCATTTTAATCGAGCTTTATTTGCCACTGCAAGGCAAGTCGCTTTCACCTTTTTGCGAGGTCCTCCGGTTGTCTTTTGGGAACGAGGGGTCTGTGCAGCTTGACCTCGATCACGACGTACGACTTGCTCTCCACGTACATCTGCCCCTCCACGTTCACCGCCGCTTCGCTGCCGTCTGGCGCTCCCTCAGACGCCTTCGCCGCCGCTGCCTGAGAGAAGCAGAGAATGTTGGTTTGCATGTGCTGTTCTCTCAATGTACTCAATGTACATGTGCTCCCAATACTCCCAAGTACAGAGCACGTTCAACACATCATCTCAAAAAATCTACAGGTTGAATGATTGATTCTACAAATCTCCAATTTGAGAAGACAAATTCCTCAGAAGATTGAGTGAAAAAAGTTTCTTTGGGAAAAGTGATGTCAAAACGCCCGAAAAGCACCAATGATTCTGTGCAGAGTGATTCATCCCCACAGAAAATTAACAAGTGGCCACAAACGAAATGAACAACAGGATAGCCAAAATAATCCTGTGATTGTGGACAACGTGGACCTGGTGATCTCAGGTACGAGTTTGTGAAATTGCATCAACAGCGAAATGGGATCCATCAAAAGCAAACATCAAATGTGATTGGCACACGACCTACAGATTGTCAACTTGAATGCTTGTGCTGTTCTGACATCAATGCCAAACCTGGCGTGTGCCATTGGACATCAAAACCCTTCTCATTCCACAACACTCAAGAAGATATCTGCAGACATGTACAACGATAAACTTGCAATATGTCCACAATTCAACAACATCCACCCACAATGTCTGCAATGACAAAAGTCTGCATTCGAACGAGTGTTCTACTCGTACCTTGTCCCCATGTTTGTCGTGTTTTTCCTTGCCTTTACCTTGATCCGCGACTGGCTACAACCATAGACAGCATATATACTGCAACAATCACTATACTTGGCTGCACTATCAAATTGTTAAAGTCTGTTGATGACAAAAAACAATTCATCAAGCGATATTTTCAGTACCCATCATCAAAAGGAGATTCAGGCTCCAAAACGACCAGCAAAAACACTCAAGTCTACGTGCGCGAGTGTCAACAGGTTTGTGGTTGGAGACCAACAGACCTGGACAAACTTTTGGATGCAGATGTGTTCAGTGCAACAAAGATAGTAGTTGGTCTCTTCACAGACGTGCAAGCCTGATGTTCGTTTCACGCAATTTTCAATGCAAGACAACAAATTCAGTTCACAACAATTCACAAACCTTCGAGTCCAAATTCGCAGTTGCACCACGCAGAATGGACGCTTCTTTCTGTGAGAAATTTTTAACTCCTGAATTTATTTATCTCACTTTCCTTGTTTGCTCTGATTGTTTTCAAGACGCACAAGTTCCACAGGACACAGACTTGACAACATATTGTCGTGAGCAATGCAACAAAAGGAAATGTACCTTGAGGGTGGCAACTGCTCTGGACGGTTGCATCGCCGGCTAAAAGTTTGTCGGAGAGGGCAAACACTCAGTGAAGTGAAATTGACAAACTGTGTGATGTGATCAAAATTGCTTTGTTGTCTCGTGGCTCAAAATCATCACGATGAATCTCACTCGCAAGAAGTTTCACACTCCACATTTTCAAAACAGTGACAAATTGTGATGTGATGAAAATTGCTTTGTTGCAGTGTGGTACAAGATCACCACTATGAATTTCACTGCCAACAAGATTTCACTCCAAAGTGACAGCATTCTTCCGAGACGTGCATTCAGGAGAGTGAGACTTCCAGTTCAGTCCAAGAAACAAACAGGTGCACTGGAAACCACACACGATGCCAAGCGGACAGACACAACAAAAAATAGCTCACCCCCTTCTTGGCTTCTTTTCCTTTGGTTTCGTCTTTGCCCTTCCCAGCGGCTTTCGGGAAAGGGGAGTTGGTGTTTCGATACAGTATCCCATTGGCGATGCGATTGGCCTCTTCCGCAAGGGATCCTTTGCGACCAGTCTGTCACGTACAACAAAAACAAAGAAGTCGTATCTCAGTATGATTTCCCGACAGGGCACGAAAGCCTTGTGGGACATCACAGGACACGAGTTCAATCCCTGACCTTCTCGTTCATTTCTTGGTCGTTGAATGCGTACATTTTGTAAGCACCCCGGATTCGTTGCACTGAAAGAAAATCGAGAACAAACACCCGTGGCACAAACTCCTGCAGTGAAACTCTGATCTTCCCAGCGCGTGAGTCGCAACGCAGAAAAAGGTCACGTTGTTTGTTCAGGTGTGGGGAAAATGTGTGGTTTCGAGCCTAATTCCAAGAAGACGCGTTTTCCACCGGAATGCAGGTGACCTTGGTCTGCTTACCTCCGGGATACAGCAGTGGAGCCAGATTCACGTAAGCGATCCCGTGATATCCGATGTACCCCTCTTCCTCCTGCCCACACAGTTCAGACCGATCAATAGGAAAATTGAAGAGAGAGAAGAAGCGTTTCCAAAAGATCAAACAAGCTGTTGCAGAAGGCAATTCCGAACATGACGGTTCTGCACTGACGTGTGATCGTTGTCAAACATTTCAAAACAACAGAAACAGAAACTGAAGAGCTGTTCATACCTTTGTTTTTAGAGCCTGTGATATCAAATTTTCCCTTAGAACTTAGTAATGTTTGGGTGCTCTGTCATGATAACACATTCAACCAAATTTGAAAACATCTGGACTCTCACCTTCTTTCCCTTGTTTCCTGAAGGGACTGGGGTTCTATAGACTTCCACAGGCCAGTATCGTGACTTCGCAATCTTGTCTTGAAACCTGCAAGAAGGCAGAAGAAGCAAGAAAAAATGTTTGAAGAAACGCAGCTTGGAGGCTTGCAAACTTCGGACAGAAGAAGTGAACATTGTCGGAAATCAAGTCTTACGATTTTGTCGCAGATTGATCAAAAAACCATCGTCTCTCTCGATTCCAGACTGCCCTCATCTTTTCCTTCTCAGCATTGTTTCTATGTTCCCTGTCGTCCTTGCTCTTGAAATCTCCATCCTCGTCTTCGATTCTGTCACTGGCCAAAAAACTGAAGAAAAAAGCGCAAGTTACAGAAAATGCATTTTTCAGACCGCATGCATACGAGTACTTGAATTCCCTGAGACACGAGAACGCGTGTAGAGAAGGGAGTCATACTTGTCATTGATGTTTGCAGCGTTCCCTTGTGCCACTCCTGGCAACGCCCACTTTCTCTCTCTGGCCTGAGCGTCCTTATCCGCACTTACTTTCAGTTGTCCTCCAGCAAAAACCACGCAATTGTCTTTCTGCAAGCAAAAGAGCAATACTCGCGTTACATCGCCCTTGTGAGTGGTGTTTCGCACAAGACAGTTATCCACACAGATCTCGATTTTGCACGTCTCGCTCACCTCGGCAGAGATTGGCAGAGGTGTTGCAGCCGTGAATGTGTATTGTGAAGCTGTCTGAAGGGTCCATGCTTCAGGAGGTGAGTACAGAGACTCGACTGTGAAATTCATCAAGTTTGTCTCCTGCATTTGCTCTTCTGTGAGGAGTGAGTCGTTCACCATCACAGACACATCAATTTCAGGCTGAAAGAAATCAAAGAGGATCTTGGTTTTTCTCTTGGCTTTGGAATGACCGGGACTAATTTTGTCAAACAACAGAGACACAAATTCACAACCTTTGGCTGGTCTTGAGTCTGCTGTTCCAAAGGTGAGCCAGGAAGAGCGTGAATCGTCAGAGTTAAATCGCTCCTCAGATTTCCTGAACAGGTAATTTTCCATTTTGAAACAACTTAGCAGTCACCAAACAACAGAGTTTGTGTTGTGGGACAACCGAAGAATTTGAAGGGACATGACGCACCTTTCACAATTGAAAAGAGATCTATGGAACATTGTCCCAATGCAGCTGTCTTTTCTTCCTTCTTCTTCTCCTTCGGAAGGATTTCCACAACAGTCACTGTTCAAACAGAAGGCCAAAAAGTTTTGGCGTTGTCGTCATACTTTGAGCAAACCGTTATTAGAGACAACTCGAACTTGTGGCATGAGCCTCGCTACACACACCCACGTACCTACTACGGGTCTGCTGATGATCTCTTCTATGGCAAGTGGATGATCGAACGAGACACTGAGAGTGCTGTTGAAGTTGAACTCGGCTGGTGCATCTGGCAAACATTCCACCTTGGTCGATTCTCCCAACACTCGGTCATTGAATTCCACTTTAACAACGGCATTCACCGTGTCCCCTCGAACTCCTCTCTGCAAAAACAAATTTCGCAGCACGGGACTCAAAGCTGGATCAAGATCTTGCTCAGATTCACGAATTTATTATCAGCACGTTTCAAAATAGATCTAGATCTATCCCTTGTTGTGAGAGAAAACACCGCCAGTTGGACGAAGAAAACGCCAAATAGACACACACATACCAAGTTGCGCGCTCGTATTGCTGTGATTGTGATCTGCTCTGGGGGCCGCACTTGCTCCTCGTTGGAATCCGCCATGTTTGTGAATCGCTTCAGTCAAGTGTTGGTGTTCTGCAACACTTCGCAACCGCACAGCCAATTTGCGGTTTGCAGAGTAGTTCACACACAAATTATACTTGATAAACTAAGTGTAAACTGGAATTTGATTGATAACAGCAGAACAATTTGGAAAAGTCACTTTTGTACAACCGTCCAACAAAGCGTAGTCGTCACCTTGGCAACCACTAACGTTATTGGTAGAAATTCTGCAGACAAATGCTTCCGGTCAGTGCGCCGGCAGGTGCCCTCCTACTTCAGGAAGCTTTATTTCTTCATTGTGAATTGTTTGCCATCAGCTCGCGACTTTGAATTGTGATAATGCGGGCTTTAATACAGAGAGTGACAAAAGCAAGTGTTTCAGGTGAGTGTATGGAAGCAGAGCAATCATTTTGTTGGGCGATAATAGACACGTTTGTCAACAGTGTGGCGAGTGATGTTTGTTTCCAGCAAACTGGATTCTTATTTGCTGAATTGGATTGACCTCCTTCTATCAAAAACGAGACAGTAGCCAATGAAATATGGCTGAGCCCACCAATACATTGGGTGTCTCGACGTGAGCTAGCCGCGACGTTTCACTCCGTGTCACGTCCCATTCCGACGCGAACGTACGTAGTATCTATTGGCGTTGAATTTGTTGCAGTCGGAGAAGAGGTGGTGAGCTCAATTGGACAAGGCCTGTGCATACTTGTGGGAATATCAAGAGATGACACACGGAAGGACATCGACTACATGTAAGTCGCCGGAAAACGAGAAGCCACAATAATTCATGTATCGTGTTTGTCCCGTTGCACAACGGACTGACCACGGAACTTTCTGTTGCACAGTGTCTTACGAGGCGCAATATCCAGCCATGTTCGCAAAACAAAAAAAAATCTTTCAAGGCTGTCCTTGAATGCCCGTCCCCTTTCAAAGTGCAACACCTACCCCGACACCACGACAAAACGCTGCAAACAGTGTTTTTGTTATTGGTCGTGCGTTCCTTTTCCGAAGGGTGCGGAAGATTCTTAGCCTGAGGGTATTTGATGATGAACAAGGCAAACGATGGAGCAAATCCGTAAAGGACAGCAACTACGAAATTTTGTGCGTCAGTCAGGTTGGATTCCCATACTTTCCTTTGTGGAATATATTTTCAAAAGAATTGCCACGTTTGTGCGCAAGGTGCCTCACAGTTCAATTTTTGTTTTTTTTTCACAGTTTACCCTGTATCATGTCCTGAAAGGAAACAAACCAGACTTTCACAGTGCCATGGGCGCAGAGCACTCGGAAAAATTCTACAACGAATATTTGGATGCACTGAAGAAAGCTTACAGTGCTGACAAAATAAAAGGTAAAAACTTGAGGCACATTTCCATTCGAGCCCCACCACTACCACCCAGGAACTTTGAACCAATCACCATTTTCTCTTTTTGTCTCAAGTCTACTCGGTAGAATTGCGTTGTATGACATTATTTTCAAAACTTGTGTTTTTCAGACGGAAAGTTTGGGGCGTACATGCAGGTACACATTCAAAATGATGGCCCTGTTACAATTCAGATTGAGAGTCCTGCACACCAGGTTGGTTGAGAACTCAAAAGAATCGTTCGAGTGTCAAAGGTCGCCTTTGGAGTTGCACACCCGTTGCTTTCCATTTGGACTCTTTGCAGGCGCAAGGGAAGAAAGAAAGATCTGTTGCCAAAAACCCAAAGGTTCCTTGTGGAGCCTCTGCCAGTGCCGAGGCAGATCAACTTGCGGACGACGTGGAGAAACTTCAGACATCCTGATGACCGCCGGACTCGTGTGCTGTTAATTTTTCTCAAAATTTGAGAAGGCAGGGATCATGTGTTTCGTCCGAAGGGTGCTTTAATTAAACAGGGAGGCTGCAACGTTCCCCTACTTTGCGTTTGCAGTTGTTGATTTGCAGTGTTATTGCCACGGCATTGTTGATGCCGGCAGTAAAAATCAGTGTTTCGAGTGTCTGGCAACATGACACGCTGAAGACTCGAAAAATTCAGTGCATGTTGTCTCTTTCGCTCCAACCTTTGCAGATTCGCAGTCGACTTGAATGGCCACGTTGAGAAGACTGCCAAACTTTGAGCTCGTCTCTCGCCACGTTTTGTGCCCTACAACGTTGGGGGTGAGCGTGTGTGTGTGTGACTGAATTTTCAAGCCTTACTTTTGGTAGAAAAGGTTATTTATTACATTGCTTTTCTCCAAGTCATCTCTTTAACTTTTAAATTAAAATACTGCATAATGGGTATGTACAATGTCGGGAAGAGTAATTCACTTCGCGTCAAACAGCCATGTACAGCGTCTGCTCTCGAATAAACAAGAGTTCTGGTTTTAGATATGTTGACTCATTCTGACAATGTAACTCACCGTACATTTTACAAAATCTCACACTCAACAACAAGGAAGACTGGTAAACAGCTGCAGAAACGAAATTCAAAGACTGGAGTCCTGCAGTAAGAATTGCAGCGAAATGTGTTTGTGCCCCTTGTGTTGAAAACTTATCAGGTTGCGACAAAAAACAGTCGCACAGATTGTGGCTGATGTGGCAAGGGAAGGTCAAGAGTGGCAACAAGATAGCATTCAAAATGACTGTCAAAATGACAAAAATCGCACTCGAAAAGCAAGACTGCACAGAACGAAGCGAGGTTCGGGAGTGGGTTTACTGCAGGCGTGCTGCAAACTCTTCCCGGAGGTCCTGCAAAATGGGCAAAGGCACTATTTTTGTGAAGACGGTTTCCGTAGGACCCCTCGTACGCGACACGCAAGTGTTCTTCGCAGTGAATGTTTGTCCCAGACATGTCTGCATGCTGGGAATGGAATGAGACTTTCTGCTGCTTTCTTCCTCCGCGAAAAACGGCGATACACTGCTTGTGAGTAACCGGATACGAGGGGTTTCACGATGCCAAAACATGTTGATATGATCATCACACGAAAAAGGGGCAACAAGAAGTGCACGACAGCACAAGGGAAATTCAGCACTTTTTTTTAAAAGTGACGCGTTTTACTGGATTCGCAGTGGAATGAAGACTTCTCAGACAATTACACGAAGGATCACCCGCTTTTTTCACGCGTCATCAGGAAGCTTCCCATCAAATGCAGCACACTCCAACAGCTGAAAGTCGGTATTTACACCACGTCAACTCTTCAACCACGACAATCCTCGCGCTCTCATCAGCGTAACATCGCACGAAAGTCGTGAAAGTGATTCACTGCAACCGACACGCGACAAAACACACGAAGTGATCAGTGGGCTCATTGCTTCTCTTTCTCTTTCTTTGACTTCTTGAATATTCCCAGAACGCTGTGCCTCTTTTTGTCCGATTTCGGTGCAACTGGTGGAGCTGCATCTTTTCTGTCCAGACTGGTCGTTTTCGAGATGAAGTCGGCCGACGCAGTGGGAGGCTTGGCGCCATGCGGCAGGGTTTGCGCGGCGCTGACGTGCGGCAGCCCCAGTCTGGGCGCGGGGTGCAGAGACGGAACGCTGTGGCGCTGACTGTTCGGGGCTCCGTCGCCGTTCGTCATCGCTTGATCCCCGCGTCCGCTGGCCACGACTCCTGGAGGTCCGTGCGGCAGCCCAACTCGGGGAGGAGACGGGTGCTTGGGCTGGTCCCCGCCGGCGTCGGTCTGTCGGCTGATTGGCACAGCAGGAGCGCCGTGAGGCAAACCGACCCGAGCAGGTGGCGGGCCTCGGTAGCGGTCCTGGTCTGCAGGACGTGCCATCGGCCCACCGGGCATGTGTGGAAGATGCGGCGGCCGACCCAGCTGGTGATCCTTTGCCTGGTTCGTGAACAAAATGTGCACGTGTTGTGAGAAAATCAGGCACAGCAAAGAGCGTGATGTGAGATTTCCAGAGAAAACTCTGAGAGTATCGCCACCCCTTTTACATTTTTGGGTACTAACTTTGATTGGCGACGGCCCAGAATCACTGCTAATCGGACGAGCTCCTCGTGGAAACTGCAAATTACCTGCAAAGATCAGATGGGAGTGAGAATGGGGAAAAACACAAGAAAGAAACTGAAGAGAAACATCTAAAGAAAGAAACAAGAGCGAAACAACCCCGAACCAATTCACACGTGCAACAGTTTGACTCGCGACTGTTTCAAATGGAAACTTCATGAACAAATGTTCAAAAGATCATTCGCACGTTTGTGAGGGTTGAAAACAATCAGGAAGAGGGTGAGGACAGAACGAGCGCAGGCTTCCAAAGAAACTTCGCAGAAACACATCATGACAGAAAAGAAAAATCGTTCACGCAGCTTGCCATTGAACCACAATCTTTGGCAGCAGGTCAATTGAAGCAGAAACTACAAACTTTGATCTGCAAAAACACAAGCAAATTAACAGTCGACCGGACATGTCCTTCCACTTTTTGCATTTCTGAGCTCAAGATCCCAATTAAATCCTGTTTACTCCCTGAAGGAAGATGTCTTGCCGTTGTCTTTGTTAGTACTGCTTCAATTCAATTGTATGTCAAACCAGTCTTACAGGAAGCGTCCGAAGTGCAACTTGTTACAGGGAAATGGCGTCGGAAACGCGAATCTGTCCAGTTCGAACGGATATCGTTGCATAATGTGATTTCGCTCAGAGCTATTCGCTTCTCACTCGCTCCTGCCGTTTCACCCACCAAAACAACGGTGAAAGGGTCGGAAATGTGTGCACTCCAGAACCACCGCAAGAAAGGCTGCATTCTTTGTCGTGTGAATGTTGCAGGTGTCATTTGGTGTGTCGGTGAAATGATGCAGGAGTAGATGGGTGATGCTGCTGCTGCTGTTGGGTTAGCCAAGCTCTCCAACTACAAGTCACCAACTCTACAAATTAAAATTCAATGGTCGTCTCCTCCGAGCGGCCTCCAGGCCCCTGGAAGCGACGCCGCGTGCAGCTGCAGCTTACTGTCGCCGTCGGCGCGAGCGCCATCCGTCCAGGTGGGGCCGCCTTCATAGTCGACGCTGTCCGGTGGTGGTGGCGGCGGCGGCTCGTTGGGTAAACCTGGGGCGGCTTGTTCTCCTACACAAAACGTTTCTCAGTGAAAGGGGGACCCAAGAGCGACAGTCTGCATTTCCAAACATTTGTGGCAAACAACTCAAAATCAATCCAACAAACTCCATGAATGTTTCTGACAAACGGCGCGTTCCTACTCTTTCTCTTGAAAGCCTTTCTGTGAAAGAAAATTTGCAGAGGGGACAACTATATATCTAGGCTAGCACTTGCACGCGGTCACAGAGGTGAAGAGTAAAACGCCTATTTTGGAAAGAAAAAAAACCCACACGCTTCAACCAACCTGCAGGTCCTGATCTCCAGCCGTCTACTGACCCTTGGCCGGGAAGGCGTCTGTCACCTGGCGGGTCCCTGACCGCTGCGTGCGGCGCCGAGGACCCTGGTCTCTGCAGAACCGGTGCAGGTCCACTCGGAGGCCTATTCGGGTCCGCATGTCCTTGTCTGCCTGGCTCACTTATTCTAGAGATGTGCGGGGGCTGTGCGGGGGCTTGATCAGTGCTGGCAGTAAAAGGATTGCCGGGTTCCATGAACGGGTTGTTTGCGGAAGCGAAAGGGTTGGTGTGACCGGAGGCGTTGGGTGCGCGGGGAGGTGGGTAGTCGGGGCGCTGGAGGACAGTGCTTGGAGAGGAAGGGGCTTTCATCGGCTTGGGTGCAGTGTTGGGGACGGAAGGAGGAGCTTGCTGTTGGGTACCGGAGTGGCGCGGCGGAGACGTGGTGGGAACCTCCGGGGGGCCAGCAGCGCTCAGACGCGCGACGTCCCCGGCAGCTGCGCTCGAGCCGTGGCTGGACGCCGGACTTGGAGGCGCCTTCTGCGGGCGCTCCGGGCTCTCCGCGCCGCCGCTGTGTCGACTGCTGCGCGGGCTCCCAGTCTTCCCTTCCACATTCGACGTCCGACTGGAGTCACTCGCCGTGGGACTCGACGGCGCCTTGGATGGGTCGAAGTGCGTCAGCTGCTCAGCGGGCGACAAACCTACAACACAACTTCCACACGTAAACTGTCAGGCTCCAGGGGTTTCATAATGAGGTTCAGATCTGTTAGCCACCACTATCTACATCAACAAGGAACGAAGATTTCTACGCAACTACGTTCACGCAGAATGTTAGTAAGGCACGGAATGCAGTCACCAACACTTTGGATTTTGGGCGTGGTGTCGCTGAACAGGTGAATAAAAAAGAATGGGGATTTCGTTTGTTCTCAATCAACCTGAACATTTTTCAAGTGGACGCCTCTCTCATGATGGACAGACCGTGGAACTTCATGATCTTGAGCTTCACTTTCAGAACTTTCGTAATCAACCCAGCCCCACTGGAAGACAATTCTCGCACGACACGAATCAGCAAAGGCTTCCAATGAAAGAAGAAACAGCGAAGTCAGACGGGACAAGAAGTTTCGTAGCTCCAAGAAAGAAACATGTTTGCGTTTGGGATGTCATTGAAAAACGGAGACGGGACAACGAAGGACACGCACATCAAACAAACCATTTCCCAGCCCCTGAAAATTAACCACTAAAAGCCTTCCTTTTTTGCCTCAACCAACCAAAATATTTGACGCATGAATTGACCTGACCACGCACCTAGCGGCGCCAAATTCTCTCAACACTACGTCACATAAAACCGTGAAAGCAGCCTGCCTTGGCGCACACTTTGTTGCACACAGACACAAGTAGCATCGCAGGAAATCTGACCCACAAATTTTGTTTTCTTGAACCGCCCAACCAAAATCTCAGACGAAATAATCAAACCAATCTTGCACCTTCAAAACTTTTGCTTCTCCTCAATAAGGCTAAAAGGTAAGCACACTTGACGTTTCAGTCAAAGACAAGTTATCTGAACAAGCTTTCGCACAACAATCGCACGAAGTTACCAGGATATTCGAATCATACAACAGCGCGTACTACACGTTTTCAATATTTTAACTGCCTTAGACTGGCGAGAAGCCTGGGATAAGTGTTGTGCTTTATTCCGCAAGCAAAAAACAGTTGGGGACAGAGATGAACACATTTAGCATATTTCGGGCTCTGCAGCCATGGGACACCAAACAGCAGAACTTGTGCCAGGTGAGTTGTTCGTCGACAATCACCATGAGTCGTCAACAGAGTCGATTCTGCGCAATTTTCAAGCCAGCTGCTTGAGGCAAACCAGCCATGCAGAGAGACAAGTTTTTCTTTCTCATCTTCGTGCAAATACTCTGCTCGAACAGGTCGAAAAGTAATTTTCTGAACGAACACACACGAGGTACAATTTTTACGTCAAATCGCTGGATGCAGATGTCATATCTCTTTCCCCACACAAAACTACATTACTTGAAAACAAATACAGCGGAGAGAAATATTCGAAGTAAATTTTGTGCAGTGTTCGTGGACAAACTGCCAACTTACTTGAGTCGTCACTTGCAACTAGAGGAATGGCAAGTTGAAAAGTGAAAGGTTAGAAACGAATGCAACAATTAGAAACAAAAAGACAACTCACAATTAGTACACACACCAAAATCTGTCAACTGATCACGTCTAAAACTTGTGTTTCAGACTGCATGTGAAAAACACGCACACATTTGGAACACACATGCCAAAAGGGAAGGGGACCTACAGCGTAAACCCAACGAAAGCTGTGCATCCTCATGGGGTTGTGTTCAAAAGGGACGTGTATGTACAACCCGGAAGAATGCTGTCTGAGCTGGTGGCCACTGTTACTCCAATCTAGTCAACTGTTTTATTCTAAACTTCATTTGATTGGTTCATTTTGTCGCACATACCCTCATTCGTCACAGAGGAACAAGTGTTTTGACTCGTGCGTGGCCCAGTTGCAAGACGACTTCGTTGGCACAGCTCTGACTCAAACAAAACAACTTTCAAACTCACCAGCGTAGAATTGGATTTTGCTGAGCCACTCGACCATGCTGTTCTGGCTGCTCGCCGTGAAGAGGTATTCGGCGCCGTCCGACAACTTGAGGCGCAGCACGTTCTTCTTCTTCGTGTAGTCGTTGGCGATCTCGCACGTCGCGTTGTGAAGGATGATGGGAGGCGCCGCCGCGTTGTTCTCTATGAACGCTGCACACGAAAGAATAACGCGTCCCGCTCATTCAAAAGTCAAGGTCGTAAAAGCTTCATCTGTACAACTCTACATCTGTACAGCATCAGAAGATATTTCAATCGAACGCTTCAAACGCTGTCATGCTGCGTCTATTGCAGCGCCTCACCGTGTCTGTCTTTGAAGAAGCAGAGCAGCTGGCCGCACAACACGGTGTAGTAGTTCTTCCACGAGCGGATCGTCGCCTTCTTGCCGCCTCCCTGCAGTTCCTGTTTACGCTCCAACATGCCTTCCATCTCGGACGGTGGCATTTCGGACGGCAGTTTGTACTTGTCTTTGAAACTCTGCGTGTGGCGCCTCGTCTTGAGACTCAGCGTTCGCTTCGGCTTCTCCTTCTTCCCGGACTCCGACCTGAAGCAAACGCACCGAGCCGACTGTACAACCAAGTGTGCAGTACGGTAAGAAGCACGGATCTGTTTCTTAACGGCTCGAGTGTAAGAATGGATAATTATGTCTTTGACTCTTACAAAAACCTTACATGAAAAGGAAACCGGACGGGTTGGGCTTGGCAACTTGTTTGACAGACAAACGGGGAGAAAAACATCAAGTGTCGATTGATTTGATTCACACGAAAAACCTACACATGCGTTTAGTTTTCAAATCTTCAATGGGTGTCACGGATTGGAAACCACAGATGCAGTTAGTGGAACACATGAAGTGGAACACAAAAAGTGGGAAACAATTTCAAAGGAAATTTAGTTTGTCGATTTGCACCAAAAGTCATTGAAACATGCAGTACCTCCAGTAACGAATGACCGGAACCTCCAGATGTCTGGACGGAAACACGAAAACAAATCACAAACCCGCTCACACTCTCAAAGGAAGCTCTTCGGGAAGGAGTGAAGGATTTCAAAGGAAAATCCAAACAAACACGTAAAATGGTAAAATTTCACTTTCAGCTGTCAGTTCGTGTGTACTCATCACTGCATGGTCACTGTGTTGGCGGGTTGGGCACTCTCACACATGGACGTTCACTCACTGACCTGGACACCTTCGCCTCGCCTGGTTTGGCGGCAGCGGATTTGTCTTCGGGAGGACGACGCGTGGGTGAAGAAGAGGGACTGGACGAGCGCGCCCGCGAATCCACCTCCGACGTGCGCTCCCTACTAGCATTCTCTCCTCTACAAACCAACACATAGCGCTGAACCCGACCCACACACACACACACGCGAGCGCAAACGTCCGTGCTCGTACCTGCACTCAGCATTCAATCTCAGACGCCACACAGGAACATGCCCACAGGTTTGTCAAGATAATCCATCAGGGACAGTTTGAGAATTCCCAATGATTCGTGTGTGAGTGCGAGATATTGAAGGAAAAGATTCTGATCATTACAGCACAATGTGGCTCAAAATTTCAGAAAACATTTCGTGGGAAGGTGGCTGGAAAGTGTACAGCTGATGGGAGACGACATATGATTCCAACACAAGGATCAAACGAACAAGCACATGCACAAGGAACTAAGTTAGGATCTAAGACACAAATCTACAATGCCACGACATCGAACCCCGTCGGGTGACAAAACAATGCGCCCCGCCACAGCCTTTGAACAACAGCACAGGTGAAATCTGGCACCAGGGGTCCGAAGTGAAGTCTGCCAACTCGTGACGAGACAAAAGCAGCGCCGGGTGTGCCGCGCCCATCTCGGTGTGTACCTGAAGCTGGGCGTGCGTCTGATCAGGTCTCCCACCTCCTCCGGCTTGAGGTGCCCCGGCAGCGCACTGACCGTCTTGTTGTCATGCGCATCACCTTCCGATCTATTTAGACTGGGCGTGCGCGTGACCAGGTTCGACACCTGGGCAGGGGAGAGCAACGCTTTGGGTGACGGTGGTTCCTCTTCCCTGCAAACGCAACAACTCAAAAGTGCTACATGCTTACAAACAATCCTATCAGTGCGTTCTCACAATACAAGTTTTCCAATCCACAGAATACACCAAGCATGAACCAAACTAGACAATGCAAAGTGCGCTTGAGTGACTGAAATCTAATCCAGTCCGATGACCAACCAGAAATTCAAAACCTTGGGACAATAGTGTTGAGTTTCTGACCCAACGAGTTCAAAGATGCATGACACCAGATCAGTTTGCACACAAACTCAGCAAAATCCTAATCTCACACACAGGCCCATCTGTGATGCGCACCATCTGTGCACATCAAGATGTTGCGTCAGGTTGGATTAGTTTTGTGAAATGCGCAAGGTCTTCGATTTACCAGTGTATCTAAGCAGTATGGAAGGCAAGCTCAACCATTAGATTTCTACACATCTGGAAAATGAAATTTACTCCAACTAAAGTTCTGACTTGTCTCAGTTTGCTCTGCTTTACCCAAAACAAATGACCAGTAAACCTGAGCAGTTTCACATTTTATGTGGCAATATCCGGTGCCATTGTTACCCCTTCCCGTCGTTACCCCTTCCCGTCGAATTCTCGACAAGTAAAACAAAGATCAACGAGCCTGCGGCCACGAACACAGCGAGATTCAAAACGAAACGAGAAGTCGAAAATTTGCAGAATTTTTGTTTGTCGGTTTGCTTCCTCCACAGGGGCGGGGTGGGGGGTGGGGGCGAGGGGGAACCAAACAAGTTGGTTTGCTCCTGATATTTCTCAACTGGGTTTGGGTACCCCCTCCCCCATAAACCAACTCTGGTTGGTTTGCTCCTGGTTTTTCTGGACAGGAGCAAACCAACTCGGTTTGGGTACCCCCCCCCCCAAAAAAAAAAAACCCACCGTGGTTTCAATCTCGACAGACAAACACGGGGTGCTTGCACTTCGCCCGCAGCATCGGTAGGCCGCGGGCTTCAAAACACGTCTCCCAATCGCCCACGGATAAAGCAGACTCAACTTTTATTTTGCACCAACCTCGGAATTCTTCAACTCACAAAAAGACAAAAACGTTGCAACTAGAACTTCAAACCAAGCACTGTCAGGTTACCACCCCTGCACTCGCCCACTGACGTCGAGCGCCACCCTGCGGCTGACACTCACCCTCTGGCGGCCGACGTGTGCAGCCGACGTGCCTCCTGCTCCGCCTCCTCGATCTCGCGCCGCCGCTTCTGCATCATCTCCTGCGCGCGCCGCTGCTCCTCCTCCCGCCGCCGCTCCTGCAACCACCGACAGCCTCAGTTACAGCCTCGCGCGACTCACCACATCCTCACAACGGGTCAAGTGCAAACTCGACAAACATTTCATTCAAACACCTCATCCAAAAATGTCACCTGACAACCACGCACACTGCCAAGTTCACACCCAGTCATTTCTCAATTGCGCTGCACGAAGAAAGTGCCTCACACCACATCATGCAACACTACGCCCCCTGAAATTTCTGAGCCATCCAGTGGCCGAGCTCAAACACCTCAACAAAGGGTACAAATCCGTGCAAATGACGATGAAGACCAAAGCTGCGGTATGTCAGCGTGACCTGCATGATCCGTCGGAAAACCTGAAACTTGCTTGGCCGTAAGTTGTGAAAATCTGTGAAGTGAACGTCAACAGCTGCAAACAGATCGCTACTGAAATTCTAACTCCCAATCTCGGGGGCAGAAAAAGTTCTCTTTGGTCGTGCCTTTGTTACCATGAAGTATTTTGCGACAGATTTTCGATGTGAAGGTGTCTTATCCCACATGTCAAACGAATGTGATGATCAGACTCAAGTTCATGCGAAGCAAAGCTCTTTAACTACCTGGAAGCACCATGCGCGAGATTCAAGAGACATACCCGCGTCTTGTTGTTAGTACTCTTTCCCTTTTGCATTTTAGTGACCGACTGAAAGGTTCAGAAAGCACTGTTAGGATGGGAGAGCACAACAGAAGACAAAATTGGTTTGGACAAACAGAAACGACTGCAAGAGGTGGAACGAGAATTGACGACCGACAGACAGTGACAACAGCGACAATTTACAAGGATCATGCAATGGACGACGAAGGAGCACGTTTACAAAGGCAATCACCAGCCACTGTTAGGAAAGGATGACTGCTGCTGTGAACACAAAGTTTGCGTCGCTTACAGGACAACAAAAACCACTGAAAAGAACAACAGTTATTTTTGACAAGCTCGAAGCACTAAATTATCAGATGAAAAGTTTTTCCCGGAGACAGCACAACATTGTTGAGGTTGAATGTACCAAGATTTCGGCCATCTTCTCTTGATCTGATCTCTTCTGTCGTTCCTGAAATTGGGTTCCGCATTACACCACTTCTTACAAAATATGTACACTTTCTTACGAGCAAGTCACGATTCGTATAAAGCCACACCACACCGTTTCAAAGCACGATCAAACGGACATTTGATTTTCTTAAAGCTAATGAATTCATCAGATTGTTATTAAAATTAACATTGAAATCACAAGGTGAATGGGCAAATTATCCCACGAGGAGACGGGAAGAATCGCTACCCAGGGGTGGGTTACATTCACAAGCTCACGACATTCCATTGACCGCATATTTGTGGCAACACAAACCTCCAGTAACCGCTGTTGCTCCTGCTTTTTCATCTCATCCATGCGCTCCTTCTCTCGCCGCTTCTCCTCCTCCAGCCTGTGCTGTTCCTCCGCTCTCTTTTGGTCCGCAAACGCTTCCTCCAACTGCAATCAGAAGGTGAATTGATTTCCATTTGGCACTGTGTCTTCTCCCAAAACTCCGTTTCAGTCGCGATTCGTGCGTCGCTCACCAGAGTTCTCCTCTTTATCGCGTTGAAACGCTCTTCTTGCGCAAACACCGTCTGTTCGAAGTCCTCGTGCTTCCGCAGCAACTCCTCGACCACGTCGATTGAATCCCCGACGTTCTTGTCCTCGAGGATGGGTTCGCGGCAGCTGAGCCACGTCTCCAGTTGGTCCATGTCTCGCTTCAGCTGCTGCAGGTCGAGGTTCTGGTCGTACAGCAGTCGCCGCTTGTTCCACGTGCTCGTCAAATTGTCCAGCAAGTGGTTCAGGTGATCTATCTTCTGCTGAATCTGAAATAAATATTCAAAACATCCCATGAAACATCTGAACTGACAGACAGCGTTGTGTGAAATCTGTTCTCAAGGCTTTCCCAGAAAAAATGGCACTGATTGGAACATCATCATTGCTTGAACGCCCAATGTTACCTCATCGGAGAGGAAGTGGCCCTTCTCGATCAGGTTCTTGCCGGTCTGTGTGAAACGCGAGAAATCCTTGGCGCGCGTGTCGATCTCCTTGCGGTGCTCCTTGTGCAGGTTGATTTGCGCCTCTGCGCTCGCCACGTCCTTCGCCAGGTCGTCCGACGTGATGATCGCCATCATCTCGTTACACCACGCGCTGCATAAACAACAACAGTCCGTGTTTTCCCTCCAACTCTGCCAGCAAGCTCAAAACACTGGGTCGACCCACAAATACCTTGTGTTTTGATGAAATCATATTGTTCCCTCCGCTTTGCAAGAAAACGATCGACACTTACACGAGTTCCCTGTAGTCGTTGAAGTACATCTGGAGATTGAGTGCCGACTGCAACTTGTCCTTTCGCTGTGCGGCCTTCTCGAGCAGCAGGTTCCAGGTCTGCACCATCTCCTCGTGTTTGCTGTGGATGTGTTCCTGTGCGTCCGGGAACTGCTCGAGCAGCCGCTGTGCGTCCTTCGTCACAGTCTCCACCTGTTCGCTGATCGCCGCCAGGTCTTGCTGCAATGAAAAAATAACGCCCGAGGTCACTCCGCTGTGCGCGCTCTTTCCCGCAGTGTCATTGACCCCAGTTGCTTTCAATTTTTCTGCACATAAGACCAGCGGTACTCACCTCAAAACCGTCGTGCTTGTCTATCAGCACCTGAGTGGACTCTCTGTCCGACCCGTAGTTGTCCGAAGACACGACGACTTCCTTCTCCTGGATCCAGTCGATCGCGTCGTCAGCGTCGCGAACAAACGAGTGAACTTGTTTGGCACCGATTAAAGCCTGCAACAGAAAGTCACACAAACTGAGTCATTTCAAGGACATTTTAAACATTGTGAACCTCTTGTAGTGGACTGTTTCAATGTGGCTTTAGACCTTAGTGTTGCACGAGCGCCTCACTTACTTCGTGTCTGGCCTGCGCCAGTTCCCTGACTTCGAACCACATGGTGTTGATCTCGTCGCACTTTTCTGTAATCTGGTCGCTGCAGCTGTGGCGCCCCTCGACGAGCGAGTCCTTCATCACGTTGATGTTGGTCACGCGCTCCTCGTTCGCCTGCAGGTCGCGCAGGAAGTCGTCGAACTTCTGCTGCAGCAGCTGCAAACACAAACCGTCGCTCTTTTCAGACCGGCGCCGTCTTTGTACGTATCAACATAGAGACAATCACCCAATACCGGACCACCCCACTTTTTTTGACAAGTTTCAACCAAATGAAAAAAATTCTTCTTTTTATTTGATTCCAAAAATACTTTCAGACATTTTT
>JAAUXT010014696.1_pt1 | contig 21551 bp, 30 predicted proteins | sample 7278171 | NCBI WGS metagenome assembly JAAUXT01 (sample SAMN14350112, study PRJNA611818) | marine sediment metagenome | isolation source: surface marine sediment (1.8m) | place: French Polynesia: Moorea | collected 2018-08 | reverse complement strand
TGGCCAGTCTGCACTGAGGCGGACAAAAGAATCAGCTAGTCAGATATTGTCTCACATCAACCACCCATGACTGTTGCCAAACACGCTGAACATGCAGAGTGCCAGAATATATTGTTAGATCCTCGTAAAGGCTTCTGGTAGAGATTGAGACACTTGCGAGTGAGCAAGCTCATTCAATGCAAATCAGATTGAGCTGTGCCACGCGTACGCGTGTTCGACAGTGAAGGTCTTGTTTGGTTTTGTTGAGAGGATTGAACGAAAATCAGCTGGGTTTCAATGCCGAGTGGGCAATTCTCACCAACAGAATGGGGCCCACTGCACTCCGACCCACAAGGTGCAGGAGGACCCACATGACCACGACGTAGGTCCTGTCTGGGGAGGTTATTTTGGGCTTGCGGCGCACCTGTTTTCAAAGCCCTGCTCTCTTTTTACTTTCAGGTTTTGTGAAGCAGAACCAGCAAAAGTTGTCGACTTGCTTGGAAAGTCGAAAGGAGAAACTTCTTGGTTGTGAAAAGCACAAATTTGATGTTGCACTGCATCAAGGTTCAGCGCGCCGAAGTTTGAGTGAAAGTAAGTGCATTTGACAGTCCTCCAATCACTACGAAACAGCTGCAAGAGGTACACACCGAATCTGTGTGAACTTCCATCTCTTTGAGTACACAGCTGCACGTCGTAGATTGAATTTGATGGTGATAAGCTTGAACGGGATGTCGCGCGTGCAGCTTTGTGCGGTGTGATCATCAAAGATGTGCTGTCAATCATCGCAAATCAGACATCAAGATGACTCCTGCGTGCCGGTGTCTGCGGTGAAACAGTTTGTTCAACAAGCTGAAAAATGCACTTCTGTTCACGCCCGATGAACCAATAGGTTGTTTTGGAGCTGAGTTTCGTGTCTAAAGGTGTCCTGTGAAAGCAGTTCTACTATCTGGATCCGCGGGAATCTGGGCGAACTTGCACAACAGATTGAATGCGTTTTGTTCCGTTGCAGGATATGTCGGGAAGACTGCAGTGGACGTGATTTTGTTGTCTGCTGATGACGGGAAGAAATCCCTGGTGCAAACAGCCAAACGTCTCAGTGCAAGGGTTCGTGAAGAACAGTTCAAGTGCGGTGATATCACGCCCATCAGTGTCGACTCCATGTTGCAAGGTAAACTCCCAGAAATCTCGAAGGCAAAATGCACGATTGATTTGGCAAAAACACAGTCATTCCCAATGCTGTTGGAACAGCAATGCAGTTTTCACACTCGCCTGAGGCGCAGTGAATTGCTCTGCTGCTCAGATGTCGTGTGTCTAACTTCAGCTCTTACCCTCACCCACCCTCACATGTTGGGTGGCAGATGTCGGGTGGGGTCACCCGACACTGTCGAGTGACATAAACATTTTTACTGTTGGGTGATATCAATATCAGATGACCAGAAAGGGTTACCTGACATTTAAAGTTTATGTTGGTGACGGAATTTATATATGTACATGTATGGTGACCCCCTCCCCCCACAACCCTCATAAATGTTGAGTGAGACGAATACTCCGGCGAGTGTCACGTGCTGCCAGCATGCTGTTGAAGTGTACTAAAGCAATCGTCGTCACACGTGGCATCGTCACTACAATCACAGTAAAAATACTGATATTGTTTTGCCACGTTCACGGTGATTGCGTTCATCAGCACATTCGTGTTCTGTTCTCTTCGCACAGACCAGAATGGTTTTCCCGATCCATCGCTCATTCTGAAGTTCGGCCGAGTGGAAAGTTTGCAAGGATACCTTCCGTGGCAGATGCGATTAGCAGAAATTCTGTGAGTAATTTTTGGACATTCTTTCAAAATTTTTGCGCCCTCCCGTGCGTGTTTCGGGTGACTGACAAAAGTTCGGGTCAACCGTCTTTGACGCCCGTTCGCACTTCTCTTGGGTTTGGGAATTGAAGAATCCACGAAGACCGTTTGCGTCGTTTTTCCAGATCGTGATAGTGTTTTGAACATGAAATGACACAAGCGGCACATTCGAGGTGACAGACAATTGTGCTGTTTGCCTTTCAGATCATTACCGAGCCACCGCGGAATCGAGTATTCATCATTCTATCGCGCTCTGCAGTCGTTCGGCAACATAGACATGCGCTTCGGCAAATAGACATTTGTGCATTGATCACTGAACGGAGAGTCTGGTGGACTTCGGGCTCTTCTACAGCCAAAAATTGGTTATCTGAGGACAGAACGCGTTTTGTCCCAATTTGAAATGTGTCGCAAGTGCAGTGTACCTCATCGGAACACACCAGTCGGTTCGATTTTGCTGACTCGTTCCAAATGAATTTTCATGCAAAATGGTGGTGATTGTTCCTGAGACAAGATGCTTGGGATTGTTGCAAGTTTGCGAAGCTGGATCACGAGAAGCAGGAGGGGGGCATTGAGTAACGTGTGTTCATGATTTGATTTTGGAGGCTGGGAGATTCGTCGCTGTAACCTTCAAAACGGACAGCCAGACACCGGCAAGAGATTTTCTGAAAACGTGTTGGCTGGATACTTGAGACCTTTGTTTTGAGTTTTTTCGTTCGAAAATACCGGTACTTGAACGTTCGGTTCTCGCTCGAATGATCCACGCACGGATTTGTTGTTATGATGCTTGTTGATGTCCACGTTGGTTCATCTCGGTGCAGATGTCAGAAAAATACAGTTCCAAAGGACAGGATTGTGATTCGTTTCGTACGAAACTCGTGAAAAAAAACCCAAGTCGCAGAATCACTTGAATTGTGTTTTGGGGTTGGACGTGTTGTGATGCTTTTGGTCTGTTGTGAGAATGTGAAAGAGGAATAAATGTGAGGTAAGCATTAGCATCAGGCAGCTAGCTGTGTTTGTTACGAAGCGGCAAAGGCGCACCAAAAGTCTGGAGACGAGAACTGAACTTGTGCTCATCCGCACGACCATCTCGGGACAGATGTCCATCACTCCGCAGCGTCGCTCGGCGTTCGAACCAGCCAGGCAACTCGGCCGCCTCGCATTTCTCTGCGTGGAGACGGCGCCTGATGCGACGTGCTCAGAAGAACAATCAAAGGTGAGAGCTGACAGTTCGTTCCTTTCTTTTGCTCTGCGCTGCGCTTGGTTCAGTTCTCGTGTGCGAGAAAGGGACTTTTCACTTGTTGAGCAACAGCTTCACAACGTACGTTTGTTTTTGTTTTGTAACAGGCGAAGAAAACGTGTTGCACGAACGTAGTAGCAGGTGCGAGCGTTTCTGAGGACGTCGAAACAAAGGTGAATGTTCGTTTGAGCTCTGGTACCACGGAATCATCTCAATTTTGTGAAGCCCAGGATTCGTCTCCCTCCGATTTCAACATATTTGCTTTCCAAATAGGCCATATTTGCTACAAAAGTCATTTTAGTTTGTTTTTGCAAACTTGTTTTCTACATTTCGTGAGGAGAGGGCAAATAGGTAAACAAGAAAACCTTTCCAGCCACTTTGTTTGCGCTTAGGATTTGAGTTTAAAATCATGAGGGTAAGCCGTGGGTCGAGGACCGTGTTCAGCAAGAAACTGATGCGCTTGGGCCCCGTTGCCTCTGTTTGCTCTGAGGGTGTATTCAGAGGGTTGACTTGGCAGTTAGTTGTCGTGAGCCCCTTGCGAAGCAGGGTGGGTTCTGTTGGTGACCAATTTAGAATGGTATAAACCCATCTTGAACCTTCCGTTTTGGCAGAGAAGGGCACCCCACCAGCGCGAAGCATCAAAACGAAGAACTTAGAAACTGAAACTTCTGGGGTGCGAGAAGCAGCGAAGACAACAACAAGGCAGCAAGAAACAGGACAAGCTGCAGCAAACACGCAGGTAGACTTTTGATAATTGTGTGGATCAAAAAAATGGTTTTAATTGGAAATTGGTTTCACAAAACTTGACAGATGCGCATGTTACGAACGAGTGAATGTTTCTGGTCTGGCGAATCGGGTTGGATGGACTGGTGTGCTGTCAGACACTAGTTTCGTTCTCTGGTTCTGTGGACCTGTTGCTGAGGATTTCGCTGTTCTCCGGTCAGTTGTGAGGTTGATTTTTCGTGGCATTTTGTGCAGTATTATTTGGCAGACGTTGCAATGAAACCGAAACCAATGCGTCGACTGTGACGCAAGCAGCCTGTCTTCGTTGGTAGGACGTCTTCCCCACGGAACGTTTTCTGTGGACAACTTGACGAATCTGAAAGAACCAACCTCGCAACGATTGAAACATTTTGATCTGAATTTTCCCCAGTCACACCGACGGGCAATGAGAGGTTGCAATTCATTTCATTTTGTTAGTGTTTTTGTCAACAAGTTGTTCCAGGGGAAAACATTCCGCTCATTCCTTTTGACAATCAGCACTCCCCGTGGAGCGACAAATGAATCTGTTCAGGAACGTCTAAACTTACGTCAATACTTTCAGACTTGTCCAATTTTCCGAAGCTGACCAAAGCAAACAAAGAACAGGGAAGGGCCGTCTCTGCAAGTGTACTTTGTGTTTGAATGTTTCACCCTTGTCGGGTCACAACCCAGGGCAAACACAGATGATGCACAGACATTTGCATATGCAGAAACATTTTTCAAGTGGGAACACACTGGTATGCGCAAGTCTACCCTTCACCCGATCGCAGCGCGGGGTCTTCCACTTGTTTCCTGAGTAAACGCACCGTGCCCGCCATGGATTTGGCATTTACCCTCCGTGGAGTTGTTTGCATTGTTGTCACCCAGCAAAGAAAAAAGAAGGCAGTCAACAGAGCAAAAAAAAAAAAAAAAAAAGGGAAAGAAGAAAACTCGACAACAAAATTTCATGTTGACACAATGTGTAGTTTGGTCGCTTTGGATGCAAGAAGATCTGGTGGGGAACGGCAAAGTAGGCTGTCTGTGTGTGTGAATGACGAAGTGACTTAATTTTTACTGCGCGCGATGATTTTGGATGCCAGTTGGAACCATGAGCGCTGTTTGTAAATCCTTGAAATTGAACACCAGTAAATTTGAAGAACATCCTCCGTCGTCTCGTTTGCACTTTTTTCAAGACAATCGCGGCGCTCATTGTCATTCAGATGGAACGATTTTGTTTTTCAGGGAGAACGATGGAGAAGACAACACTGTTGATCTGCACACTCTCTTTCCTAGTCAGAAACTCTTTTGCTGCTCGTAAGTAAAATACGTTTGGTTTGGAGATGGGAGGACAAAGGTTGGACTCGACAAACCTGTCCTGTTCGGACTTTTCTGCTGCACTATTATTGCCAGCGCCTTGAGGGTCTCTTGTCACGAGAGGCGTGCATTGGTCAGTTTCATAGTGAACAACAGTAAAATGTTTCAACTTTCCTTCCGGTAAAGTTCTTGCCGATCGATTCTGCAGACTTTCAGCGTGCAGCGTCACAATATTTTGTGCTGGGACTTGTCAATTTGTTCATTGTTCTCACCCTGTGATCATGATCGCATGTTTCGCGCATTTTTGTGTGAATGAGAATGCTGTTTTCCTTCTGCTGGACGGTTCACAGACTTGTGTATCGTTCGTGCACTGAACACATGGCTGTCCTCAGTTTCAACTGATTGTATTTGTGTGTGCCGGAAAGTTTTTACCGTTCTTCGTGCACGTGTGCTGTTTCGGTTCACCGTACTCAATCACGATGTATTCAGCTGCGAATTGTGTGCAATGTTGTCCTTCAGTTGTTCTGCACAGAGCATGGGAGGAAAGAAATGTTGGTTTCTTGTTCTGTAGAGGCGGACTGCACGGCGGGCCAGGAGTACGTCTCATCCACAGGGCTCTGCAAATCATGCGACGCCGGGAACTACCAGGTTCGCACACTTCGTTGTTTCTCAACTTATTTGTATGTCTGCGACAAGAGACCGTCGTCTCAGATCAGGGGATTCCTTATCCGCTTCCGTTGCTTGTGCAGAACAGGTGAACAGTCAGACATGACATCAGAGCAGAACCTTTGTCAACAACAAAAAAAAAAAAAATTCTGGAGGCTCTGCATTATCCGGATTCGTGGTTCACTGCAGGATCAAGCTGGCCAAGCATCGTGCATCAAATGTCCGACGGGGACGTACAACGGCAACACGGGCAGCACTTCCAGCTCGGCGTGCACCAAGTGTTCGCAGGGCACCTTCAACAACCAGGAGGCGCAGACCAGTTCTTCGGCCTGTCAGACGTGCGCTACGGGCACCTACACGTCCACCACCGGGGCCTCCACCTGCGACAGTGAGTGCAGTCAATACTGGAAATGACAAATTGTGGTTCATTTCGTTGGTCTAGTCTTCTTGCGTGCAACCAAAACCCAAATCGCTGCTTGATACGGAAAGACCAAACTGTATGCAACTGACTACTCGATCTCATTCAACGTCGGTTTCTGAGCCAGTTTTCCTTTATTTCGACCAGTCTGCAACGCTGGGTACCACATGAGCGGAAGCACGTGCAAGTCATGCAAGGGAATCGGGTACCAGCCGTCGATCGGCCAGTCTAGCTGCGACGACTGCCCCACCGGAAGCACGAGCTCGATCGACGCTCCGACCTCCGTCAGCAACTGCGACAGTGAGTGGCTCCTGCAGAGACATCACAGAGTCAGAAGCGAAGGCCAAGAACAAAGACGCAAAATTTTGTTGATTCAAACATCGTGGGGAAAGTGTCAGACTCGCGGGTTTTTGTGGGTCGTCGTTTCGACAGGAGATAACCAACGGCATACCTCCGACACTTGCAGCTTGTAATGACGGTTACGCGAAGGTTGGATCCACGTGCACCATCTGCGCTATCGGGTCGTACAAGAGTTCGTCAGACACGTCGTGTCAGCAGTGCTCAGCGTACCGAGCCTCCTCCTCGACCACCTCCGCGGGAGCCACCGCCAACACCGCCTGTCGTAAGTTGGTGCTGCAGGATCCAGGGTCAAACTGCTGACCGGGCGGGACAAGCTGCCCGATCACCCTGAGAAAGATTTGTCATTTCATCCTCCAAATCCCGTGACAAAAAACAACCTGAGGGCTCAGGTCTAACAACAAAGTGTCCCAGATCAAATGGTTGCTTCACGGTGCTGCACCACTGGGAATACAAGTGACGTTTTTGTTCCAGTTTGTGCCGAGGGTTACGAGCCGACGGGGAGCGCCAGCCCCAAGGCGTGCACCGAGTGCACGGCGGGCAACTACAAGGACGCGGTGTCGGACGGGGCGTGTCAGGCCTGCACCACCTACAAGGCGAACACGAACACGGCGTCCACCGGAGCGACGTCCACCGATCAGTGCGGTCAGTGAGCTCCGTCTCAGTCGCCGACTCAATCAATTTGAATTGCCGACAAAACACTTCAAGTATTCCTCTCGGAATTTTGAAAGATGCGTTTGTGTATTTCAGTTTGCGCCGCCGGCTATTATGAGGACGGAACAACTTGCACGAAATGTCCCGCTGGCCACTACAACAATTTGGTTGGTCAGTCCAGTTGTGTCAAATGCACAGCGCTGGGCAGAACCACCACATCTGAGGCTACAGGCGCGTCAGCGGCAACCGAGTGCAATGGTAGGACTCCAATCCCGTTCTCTGGACAGGAAAATGCTTGTTTGTTCCTTGCTCCTTTTGATCGTTCCTCCGCCAATAAATCTGTATCTGCCTCGAGAAAACCACGACAAATGTCCAAAACTGCCGAAGATGACCAAACTAATTGTAGTCTTCCAACGACCAAACCTAATCCCAGAAAATGAAAGATTGATCAGTGGTTTTGTTCGGTTTTCGCCGTACAGCTTGTGATAAGGGCTACTATGGAGACACGGGAACAGGAGACTGCACTGCTTGCGCCATCGGGGAATACAAGACCTCGGCCGACACTGGAACAGCCACGACGGCATGCTCGAAGTGCTCCGACCTTGACGCCAAAAAGACCACCCTCGGCAAAGCCAGTACCCTCGCGGACGACTGCAGTAAGGAAACGTGCCGAAATGTACAATGAATTGCCGACTTTGCAGTTGTGAACACTGAGAAAAAAACGTACAAATGAAGAGAATTCGAAAATTCATGCCCTGAATGGTGCGGAATGTGCATGACCGTCCTGTTTGTGTTTCAGTGTGCGATAAAGGTTACTACTACACGACTTCTTGTGTGGTGTGTGAGGCGGGATCGTACAGCGACACGGTGAGCAATGATGCGTGTACGAAGTGCTCGACCGGCATGACGACGGCAACCACAGGCTCCATCAGCAGCTCCGCCTGCGGTGAGTAGTCACACACACACATACACACACACACACACACACACACACACACACACACACACACACCACCGCCACATCACACAACACCACACCACACCACATAGGTATTTGTGAACTCTGAAATATTTTCGTGCGGAAGCAACACAGTTTCTTCTTTTGTCTTGTTGCAGTGTGTTTGGCGGGATACTACATGAACAATGCGGCTTGCGTGGCTTGTCCCGTGGGAACGTACCAGGAAAATGTCGGCCAAACGAGCTGTCGGAATTGCGACACTGGAAAAACAACTTCAGCCACAGCACAGACGGCGTCAACTGCATGTGGTGAGTCAAACTACGAAATGGCAAAGTGAAAAACTTCAGGTTTACAGAGGTGTGAGTGAGCTTGAAATGTCAACCCAAGAGAAAGACAAAATCTCTTTGAAATGTCCTCACCTCTGTTGTTGTCACGTGCAGTGTGCGGTCCTGGTTATGGAACAAGCAAGTGCACGATCTGCGCGACCGGCACGTACAAGTCATCGACCGGAGAATCCGACTGCACGGCCTGCTCCACTGACAAAACCACCAACGGAGAGGGTTCGACCGCCTCCAGTGACTGTGGTAAGTAGCCGTGCCTGATCTTGGAGAAATAGCTTTGTGATTTGGAAGTTTCCGTGTTCAATGACAAGGAGGAAAACGAGACATTGACCAAGAAATTGGATAGTCTCTTTTTGGGGAAGAAAATGTTGCATTTCTGTGTTGGAATCACAGATCACAAACAATTACCAAGGATGTTGTTGCGTGTGCAGCGTGTAAACCCGGGTACTACTACACGAGTGGCACGTGCACCGCGTGCCCGGTGGGCGAGTACTCGACGACCATCAACGCGACGAGCTGCAGCTCCTGCCCGACGGGCCTCACCACGTCCAGCACGGGCACCGCTTCCCTCAGCTCCTGCAGTGAGTCGCCCATTCGCTCTCTCCTGCGATTCGCTTGATATGCGCTTGGTATGTTCGACAGTTGTTGCTGAGGATCTGCTGCTGTGGAATGCTTCGTCAATGTATCCAGGGGAGTCCCCCCCCTGCGACTCCAGAGGAAAAAGTTATTCACATTCATTTCGTTTGGCTGCAGTTTGCGCTGCTGGCTACAGGACTGTGAGCACCTCCACGACGCCCGTGACTTGTGAAGCGTGCGCCAAGGGATCTTACCAAGCCCAGACGGCACAGACCAAGTGAGCAGACAAGATAGTGCGCGAAAGAGAAGACTTTTCAAGTGTACCATGTGTTGTATTGGCGGTTGTCACAGCAATGTTCGTAATAATTTTCGGTGGTGATTTCAATGCTTGAAGACGCAACCTGCGGGTGAACATGAGTTGACCATTTCAGCTGCGATGTCTGCACAACCGGCCTCACGACGCCTTCGACGGCTTCAACTTCTTCGTCAGATTGCAGTGAGTGCGTCAGTCCTGGTTGTGGCTTTGACCAGTGTTGTTCGCTGGTTGCCAACAGAAAATCTGATCTTGAAGTTCGCCTCACAGCTTGGCTCTTGATGAAACCGAAGTATTTTGGTTCATGTTATGTTTGCAAACGTTAGTTCTCAGATGCATGGCAGGTGTTTTTGAAATAGGGCGATCTCATGGCTGGCGATGAGGACAACAGCAAAGCAACGTGTTGTTTGCTGCAGCCTGTTTCTGAACTATGGCCTTGTTTCTCCAGTCACGTCGTCAGCGGCGGGCAACTTCGGCAACTCGTCGGGCTCGTACGCGTGTGCCATCGGCACGTACCAGCCGCTCGCCGACCAGACATCCTGCACGTCGTGCAGCAACGGATCGACCACGACCTCCACCGGCTCCACCAGCTCTTCCGCCTGCCGTGAGTAAAATTCGCGACGCAACAAGCCCGGGGTCTGCACTGGAACGGGTTGGTGAGACGGTGGACGGGTGGGTGATTACAAGGCCAAGACAAACTTTACTTCACGACCAACCTGGTTCATGGACAACCTTATCATTCCGATCATTTGAATTCACAGCTTCATTTTCTTTTTATGCTCGTGAATGACACTTTTTCGTCAAGCAAATGAATCCAGCTTCAGCCTGTTGCAGGGCCAACGTGACTGTTTTCTGGCGGTTGTTTCTTCAGAGTGCACGACCGGGTACGCGGGCAGCGTCAACTCGTGCACGGCGTGCTACTACAACACGTACCAAGACACCGCCGGACAAAGCGCCTGCAAACTGTGCAGCGACAGCAAAATTACCACGACGCTGGCAGCAACCGCGAGCAGCGCTTGTGGTACGAATCGGGACAGTTATGTTGGGTTTTCCTATGGATTTGGGGTGGGATCTGAGTCTGACCCAGCGTTTTCAGGGCTCTGGGGTCACCACCAGACGTGGCCAAAGGTTTCAGGGTTAGGGAGTGGCCCTCAGAGCAAGCAAGAGCTTTCACATGGCTGCTCGTGAAAAGTGATCTTTCTGTTGATGTTGGACACCACACTCTTTTCAGTGGACCAATCCGGCAGCACGACGACCCGGGTCGGCAAGTTCACCATCACGAACCTGACGTACATCAGCGACTACGGCTCCACCAGCACCACCAACTACATGACGCTCTTCACCGCCCTCTCCACACTGGTGCGCGAACCCCGCGGTGCCCCTGGTGTTGATCCTGGTGTTGAGCCTGCAAAAGAGCCCAACACAGATCAGAGGAAAGACTCGGTGTTGAAAGGGTCACCCCAAGTCTCGGATTGTTTCAAAGTACGTGCTCATTGAATATTGTACAAACCCCTTTTCTTTGTTTCAGTTGAACACGGTTTACTCCAGCAAATCTTCGAACTTTGCCCGAGTCCAGAAAATGAAATTTTCGTAAGTAGCATATTTCTTGTCATTGGAATTCAAGAAAATGTGGCCATGCATGTGAACACCTGATACTTGTGCATTCCTAATCATAATTCAGTGGCAAGTACAGACGACATCAGGTGTTGCACCAAGAACCAAGGTGATAATTGCGTTTTTGCTCGCTGCACTTGAGGTCCGGGAGCGTCAAGACAGAGTACGACATCGTCTTCAACGGAGACGCCGACCTGACCAACACGCAGCTCGAGGACGCGCTCAAAAACTCGCTGACGAGCGGCAACAACCTCGGCTCCTACACCGTCGACACGTCCACCGTCGACGTCAGCGGTCAGTGGCTCGCTCTGTGCGCACAAGATATGGAAACCTGTCAGACGGTTCCTTTTCCCTGTTTGGTTCTTCCTACTACGTTCATGTAGTTCCAGATGATTGTTCGGGGTCGATCTTCTTCACATTTTGAGTCAACACAAGCCCCACGATCCTGCTCGATCACTTTGGGTTGTCGTGTGAACCAAGCAAAGCGCGGGACCCTTGTTGAACTGTGCGAAAATGCACTGAACTCCCGCTCCATGAATCACTTTTTCTTCGCAGACCAGGGTCTGGGATGGCGCGCGATCCTGGGCATCGTGCTCGGTTCGCTGGCCTTCATCATCATCTGCATCCTGATCCTCGTGTGCATCTGCTTCTTCTGCTGCCAGCGGGACGGTCGGGACCGGTTCTCCCGCCGCGGGGGCAGGAGCCACTACGGACACTACTACGGGGCCAGAGACGGGTACAAGGTGCGACTCGAGCGCCCCTTACACTGTCTCGACTTTTTGCGTGCAACTAACTCTGTCTTCAAAACTGAAAATCCGAAAAACCACCTGCCATTTCTCTGATATGTTGTGAAATGATTCGCGTCACCGTGGTTCTCTCACGAGTCGACGTAGTGAACAGAAAAAAAACAGCAGACCGTGGTTCTTTCTCCGCAGAGCTTTGACCGGACCGGCAGGAGCGGCTACCCACCGGCGTACGACCCTGGCTTCAAGCAGCCGTACGTCATCCCACGCGCCTACCCAGACTCGCTGGGCAGCGAGAAGGGCATGAACATGCCCAACCCGAACCTCTACCACTGGCGCCAGAGCAACGGGTGGCCTAACTACGACTACGGACAGGTGAGAAACTTTTCAGACTTCGCCATTCGCTGAAACGCAGGTCATCATGATCACGCCGCCGCGAACTTCCCGACATTGGCGCGCACTGTATCCCCGTTTTTGTAGCGCTTGCCTTGAGTGTGTTGGTCAGATACTTGTAAGCAGTACCTCTTTCTTTCCGTTTGTATTCGAGCTGCTGGTGGAAGATTTGACCATGTTTTGCTCTTTACTAAAAATGCAGCGGCTTTGGTAGATTAGTTGTTAAGTTAATGTCAATTTTCTTTAGTTTCAACGGCTTGCAAGCAACCGATATTACGACGGCAGAGACAGATACCACTTTGTAGGTACGCGCGCGTTCTTTTCTTTTCCTCAAAGCAATGCGCTGAACGTTTGCGCGGGAGTTGGTGGAAAGGAGCCTCATCTCAGCTCGTGCGGTTCTCGCAGAAGAGTATTTCATCAAGTTGACTGAGTTTTTCTCCACTGGACCGCTAGATACACAAGTACAAATGTCACTTTTGACCTGTGCCCTGGGATACAGCAAATGATACGACACCTCATTCTCACCAGGTTACCGGCCGTAGAGAACCAGGCACCGGATTTGATAGGAAGTACGACAACATGAAGAAGGATTTGGCAGGGGGCGCGGGGCGCCCGTCCCGTCCCCCGGGGGGTCGCGGCGGGGAAGCACCCCGGCGCGGAGCCTCCCAGGCCGACCCCATCTACTCTCAGAATCCGTACAGACCGTTCGACAGGCAACCCAACCCATACCAGTGAGCGTTCGAGGCTCCTTCTTTGTCAAAAAGAATTTTTGGGTTTGAGTTGTGCAATGCGTTTCGCGTTTCCCGATTTTTTTCCGCAAAGAAATTTTTTACCAAAAAGTACCGGTAATGCGAGACAACGTGAATGAATGAGAGAAGTGTGCGAAAGTGAAGAGCCCCATGTGTTGGGTTCATTGAACATGAAGAATCCCACGGCTTTTCAGAACACCAACAAACCGCAATGTTTTTTGCCTGGAGCATCCGTTGTTCTTGTTGTTTTTTCTTGTTATTTTGTTTCTGTTGTTGTTAATTTGATAAGCATTCGCAAAACCAAGAAGGATAAACTTTACCACATCAGCATCAGTGTTTCGCAGTTGAAGCTTGGGAAAGTCGTCTTGGGGAATTTTTGTATGTGAGGTTGTCAAGTGCAAAAGCAAGCCATGATTGACGCAGCAGTGGGTGAGCGAGTGACACGTATGATTGACTTTCGTGATCTTCTTTGTACAGAAATGAAGCATTTTATGGTAGGCTCCGTGCAATATTGTTTCCTCAGACATACGTTTCGGATTGTTGTTGTTTTTTTTTATTGTAAATAAAGTAGCAAAAATTCGTGACATGTGGAATCACACTTCGCTGTCAAAATTTGGGGTGTGACCAAAGCGTCCTTAGCACGAACAATTTGGACCACCAAACCAAGAGTTGAATTTACGAGCACTTGTGAGGAACTCGTTTAGTTTTCAGAAATAAACTTTTTTACTTTTGACTTGCTTGACTGTTTGTAAATTGGAACAGCGTCCTCACGACGGGAGCGAATTTGACAATTTCTGCTTTTGAGAATGATCCGCAATGATGTTTTGGAAAAAAGAACCATCAAAATTTTCGCTGTGCATCAAATAGAATTTTCTCTGTGCCACCACCCTTGAGCACTTCGTTGCACAGAGAACCCTGTTCAAAACTTTTACTCTTTCTCACTGGGAAAGCGCGTGTCCTTCGTGTGCATGAGCACCGGGTAGATCTGCCCTGGAAGGGTGCCGCATTCCCCCGTGTTGAAGTCGCACCCAGTACGAGGCACACCTAACAAAAACATGTTTTCCAGTACTTGAGGTCCCAGTAAAATTGTGGTGCAGACACACCCTTTAGTTCTGTTGATGTTCTTTTTCGGCACAACAAGTTGCGTCTTTTACACAGGTGAACACGGTTTGTCACATGTTCTCACCAGTGTGCAGTCACCCTGTTCACTTCGGTCCCGGCTCTCAACAGCTCTTCTGCATGTCGGCAGATCTTCTGCACCATTCGGCAACAATGGGCCCCGTGGCCTCCAGCCTTGGATAATGAGGGGAATCCTCATGCCACAATCCAAACTGGTCGTGCAGAGCTGCAAAGTTCCAACAGATATGCAGGATAATCCATGAAGTCCTTGCGTGGTTTCCTGCGTGCGAAGCAAAAATGATCAGCAAAAAGCAGACTTTATACTTTGTTCAAAACATGACGCATCTTGAAGCCACGGAGGTCCAGCTTCGACAAAAGGCTCTGTCACGATGCCCATTTGTGATGGCACAAGCAACACAGCTCCTGAGATGCAGTCCCTGGTGACAACCTCGTACATTCTTGAGTCCACACAATTTGACCACATCTGTTCGCCAAACCTACAACACTGAGCCCTCAGATATTCTGACCTGAGCTCTAGTGAAGCAAGTGGGTGGCAATTTGTGGTGGTGGTGGTGGTGGTGGTGGTGGTGGTGGTGGTGGTGGTGTGGCCATCTGGATCACCTGATCACCTGTACTCCGAGAGAAACATCGGCTTCTTCGGAGATGAATTCAAACGGGATCCACTCATACCTGCAGAAAAGGGTCAGGTTTACGTCGGAACATTGAAACAAACTGCTTGCGGCCTGGATCGCGTCCATACACTGCTGCAGTGTCTGAGGTCAGATTTTGTCAGATCTTTGTTGTCTGTCCCCATAAAAAACAACGAGGTGAATCAAGGGACTGCTTATCACTTCGCACGCTTTGCATGTTGTGTCCAAGGACTCGAGTCAGAATATGTTGGGAAGAGATATTTGTCCTGGAGGTAGGTCCACTTCAGTGACAAGTCTGCAAATATCTTCACAACAAGACTCGTGCTCGTGTTGCACAACAGGGCAAGGACAATACGAGTGTAGCCAAGGTTAATTGAAACAAGTGAAGTCCAATGGGGCCCATGGTCCTTGTGGGTCCTTGGTCCTTCTGAATCCCCAAGCAATAAACCCTCTGTGTTTATACCTTTTTGATGTTGGAATTGAGTTCCCCCCAACAAAACGAAAAAAAAGGTTTGCAAGGCAAACAAACGTCGTGACGGGTCATCTGACCAGGACTTCCTGCTGCTTCAGGTCCATGAGCGCACACAGGCACCTCTGGTACAACGAGCCCAGCGCTCACGTGGCTCATTCCACTCGAACTTTGGCCTCAAAAGGAGAGTGCGGAGATTGGCTCATTTTCCTTACTTGCCATTAGTTGGTGTGATTTACAAATGAATGAGATCCCAAAGGGAAACAATAAATGCGTCAATGAACTCCAGCAATAGCACATGAGTCCGGCTGAGGTTTTTAACCGATATGTCAAGAGAATGTTTGGGAGACGAGCATGTCCATGAGAACAGCAGTACAAAAGGAAGTATGAATTCAAGAAATCTGATTCAGTGTGCGCTGTTTCCATCTAAGACACACAGTGATGAACTGCGTGGGATTCTTCTGTTGCCTTTCGAGTCGATTCTGATTGTCACTCAGGAAAACAGGCCCCATGCAGGGCCTCGAGGCAATTCAAACGTTCGGGTTGCTTGTTCGAGTTGTTCATTCAGATTGTTCATTTGGCTTTCTTGTTTGGGTTGCCTTTGCCAAAATGGATTCGACACCACCAACAACAAATTCCCAAAACTGTTTGCAATGAGTTTGTTGTCCGGTCTGAATCCCACCTCACAAGCTCCATCTCAGCACGCACGCGTCTCAGCTGACACTTCTGACACCAGTTGCAATGCGACTGCCTGGGATCAGCAAACCCAGAACATGTCGTGTGGATTTTGAGCCCTGCGACTGCGCCAAGTGGCCAAACCCGACGGCCGCTGCATGGGATATCATAAATTTTGATGACACTGTTCTGATCGGTAGAACAAAATTGAATGCACGAAGCAAAAATTCAAGGAAAAGCAGTCCGCGTCCTGGAATGCTGAGTTCAATCGTCGGAATGACAACGTTCTTGTGTGTTGAAATCCTTTCCCTAAATTTTTCAATTTGTGAGGTCAAACACAGCAAACAACTTGGTGGTCTGGCCTGCCTGGGCATCAATGATGAACATGTGACACTGCAATCGTGTTCCTGTGTGTCGATGGTACTTTGTGTCCGCAGTCCACAAACATTGACTTTCCTCGTGTCTGGGAGATTTCGGGAGACAGCGAAGATATCAACGGGCATCTCAACAAAACAACAACATAAGAAGAAGGTCCAGTATGCATGTTCTGAAGTGACCGTGTCCGGACGGACTGTGGTTCTTTTTTCCCATGGATTTGACGAACAAAAGCAGAAAGAGAATTTTTCAGAGTTCAAGCTTTTTTGTCCCCGAAAATGTTTGCTGTTTGTTGGGGAAACATGCGGAGTAAACAAAGTAAGGGGGTTGAATCGTCATCATGCTTTGGGTACTTGCCCTTTTTTGGGCGTGAAGAAAGACCCTGCTTTCGATATGAAGAATGGCGGAGAAATAAGCTTCCTCGCCAATATTTTCTTTTTTACCGTCTTGATCCTGAAACAACGATAGAGAGATAAGAACTTGAAAACATCGGAGAAACCGTTCATCTTGAAAGGTAAAACGATTTACCAGTATCTTCTTTTTTGTGATTCTAGAAGATTCTGATTTTTCCGGTGAGCTGTTGTGATTGAACTCGAATGAAACAGATATTTTTCAGGAAGGTCCTGCAATTGCGTCGTGATGAAGATATTTTCACACGGAGTGTTCTCGTGCGCTTTCGCTGTGCTGCTGTTCGATTTAGCGGCCGCCCAAATCAGTGAGTTGTCGCTCATCCTTCAATTCTGAATGAACACCGAGGGCTGTGACAGACTTTTGTTGAGTTCACAAAACAAAGACATTGCATTGAACGAAACTTAAATTTCCTCTCGCAACTCGACAGCACTCGTAGCTTGACACTGCATTCTGCACTCACAGGCTGCTCAGCAGGCCAGTATGACAAGTCTGGAACCTGCACTGTTTGCCCAGTTGGAACCTACGCCGCAGCCACAGGTCAGTCATTCATGCAGGAACCAAATGATCATTTCAAGAACGACTTGCACGATCGCAGTAGCTCGTACAGGCTCAGTGTTTGATCATCAGGCGCCAGGACTGCGTGTACGAGCTGCGAGAAGGGCAAGTACCAGGAGCTCACGGCCCAGACATCGTGCAAGACTTGCCCTAACTCGGGGACCACGACATCGGGTCTCGGATCAACCGCCGCCAGCCAGTGCAACGGTGAGAGAACAACTCAAACAGTAGATCTACGGAAGAGGATTCCGAAAAAGAAATCATTCTTGACCAATACAGCCAAACTGAAGCCTGTGTTTGAACCCGCCAAATGTCAGTCATATATGCTTTGAATGTGCACAGTATGCATCGCGGGTTACTACGGGACGGGCACGACGTGTCAGCAGTGCCCCGTGAAGACGTACTCGGCGGCGGAGGGCGCGACGCAGTGCACCGACTGCGCCTCGGGCAAGACGACCAGCTCCGTCGGCTCCAGCACCGCCAGCGCCTGCGGTGCGAGCTATTACAACAGCAATTTCTTTGCACAAGGAGCAAATTATTTTTGCCGTTTGAAAACAATGTGCTGAAAGAAGGTCACTAGAAAAAGTCACCTCAGTGACCACGCATCACCTTGCTTGGCATGTTCAGAAAGAATTATCATACAGCAATTGAGAATGCTTGGGCAAGTGGTTGGATCTATGTAAGGTTCAGCTTTGACAAACACTGAAAAGAGTTCAGTTGCTTTATCCACCCTGTTGTAGTTTGCGACCAGGGGTACTTCCTGTCTGGAGCGACGTGTGTGCAGTGCGAACTCGGCTTCTACAAGGAGGCGATCGCGAGCGCGACGAGCTGCACGAGCTGCGCCGCCGGATACACGACGCAGAGCAAGGGCGCCACCACCAGCACCGCCTGCGGTGAGCGCACCAACACCACTCTCACACACACACATGACACAGGAACACACGTGTACACACATGTACGTGCGCGAGCGTGCGTGCGTGCGTGCGTGCGTGCGTGCGTGCGTGCGTGCGTGCGTGCGTGCGTGCGTGCGTGCGTGCGTGCGAGCGAATGCATACTTGGTTTTTCACTTTGTGCAACAAAAGCATGAGACTTGTGGTACAAAGGTCTGGTGTTCATGTGGTCTCCCATTTTCAGTGTGCTCGGCGGGGTATTTCGGCAGTTCGGGCACCTGTACCATCTGTCCGCTGGGTCAGTACTCGACGGCCGTCTCGTCGCTGTCCTGCTCGAGCTGCGCCGCTGGCTACACTACGGCGACCGAGGGCGCGACGTCCGCCGCCGCCTGCGGTACGGGAATGTGTGTCCAGATGAAGAGGGGTGTCCTGCAAGGGGCGGGCAAGCCGGACGATGAAACCGTCACAGACCGTTGTTTTCATTCGTGATCACAGGGTTCTCACAATAAATTATTCAAGTGCTCTGTGCCAATGCACGAAACGTCTTGTGGGAGTCCTGGTCATCTTACCGCGTTCAGTTCACGATCATTTTGGAATCTGGGAAACACACTCACAGATCTTTACCTTCCTTGCACCACAGTTTGCAAAGCAGGGTACTTCGTGGACGGAGGCACGTGCACGGTGTGTCCGCAGGGTCGGTACAGCACGATGACCGGAGCGACGTCCTGCTCGTCGTGCAGCGCGGACAGCACCACGACCAGCACGGGCAGCGCCGCCGCCTCCGAGTGCAGTGAGACTCTGATTCTCAGCCCACGAATAACAGACTCTTTCTGTTTGTCTCTTTCTCCTGTCTTTCTACCTGTCGCACTGTCTTTTTCTTGCCAAAAAACCACCCGCAAACATACACACACATACACACACACACATACACACACACACACCCTGAGTTGTCATTGGAGGGTCACCATCCTAGCAGTGGGTGTGTCAAGACACGTGTTTTCTCAACGTAACTTGTTTCAAACTTTTTCCCAAGCATCAAATTCAAGGCTCTTTTGTTTGCTGGGAACTGTTGAAAGAATTGAGCAAACTTCCACAATTTACGAAGGTTGCACCTGCAAAACGAGAATTCTGCTTCTTTGTGCCACACTGCTCAACACCGGCGACGGAAACAGGACAGATCCAACAAAATACATCAGAAGTGTGTATGTGGATCTTCTGGTGGTCGTGGTTTGTGATTCACGTGGCAAAAATTCTTGCTGTTTTTTGTCCCTTCTTTACCTTTTTGTCCGTGCCCTCGATCTTTGGCTTCAGTGATTGGTATCCCAACAAAGCGCACGCAGGCGCGATTGGCCCCAGTGGACCCGTGTCTGTCTCACTTCTCTCTTCTTTCCGTAACTCAAAGTTCCTCTCCCAAAAGTAACGCCAATTGTGCTGGGTTGCTCACCGGTCCCGGCCCAGTTCTTCGGTGATAATTTCAGCGATTCTACCTTCACCCCAGAGTGTAAGGCGGGCTCCTCGGGCACATCAGGCTCCTGCAGCACCTGCGCGCTCGGCTTCTACCAGGACTCGATTGGACAGACGTCATGCACCGCGTGTCCCAGCGGGAAAACCACCACCGCCACCGGCTCCACCTCCTCCGCCTCTTGTGGTGCGTGCAGACTTCACTCCGCTCTTGAGCGAATCAGCCGTTCATCAACTTTGAGAGAAAGATGTCGGCTCACCAGTCTCCAGACGATTGTAATCTGGACATGGAAAGCGACTGTGATTCCACCGCAGTGTGCAAGGCGGGCTACACGTCGAGCGGCGTCACCGACGGGACGTGTGCGGCGTGCGCGCTCGGCTTCTACAAGACGTCCACCGGCGCTGGGACCTGCAACAGCTGCGGCAGCGGGAAGACGACTGCGGAGACCGGCTCCACCTCCGCGTCCAGCTGCGGTGGGTTGTTTGGGTCAGCCGAGCCTGAGACCCGTGAGATCGCCAAACGGTCAAAGCAATCGCGACTTTCTTTCTTCGAGCCCTATGTCTGGTTCCAAAGGCTGTGACAAACAATTCTCTCTGAATGCTAGTTCACCGGAGCTCGTTTTTGGATTATGTCTCTGGTTATTTGCAGTTGTGGGCACGTGCACTGCGGGTCAGTACGGCACCGCGTCAACGTGCGTGGCGTGCGAGTTCGCAACGTACCAGCCGAGCGCGGGGCAGGGCAAGTGTCTGAGCTGCCCGAACGGCAGCAACACGACGACGACCGGCGCCAGTGCGCTGTCCGGGTGCAGCGGTGAGTGCAACCGCGTTCAATGGACGCACTCAAACTTTGGGATGTGGAGTTGCTCCAATTTGAGTTGTGATCAGAACAACACTCGCGACTTGCTCTGCCTTGTTCACGGCCAGGTTGAAACAGCACAAGCTGCTCAAATGTCCTGAAATTCACTCACGGTGCATTTTGTTTCTCTGCTCGGTGTACAGTGTGCGGGGCCGGGTACTTCGGCAGCTCGGGCGAGTGCAGCGCCTGCCCAACCGGCTTCTACCAGAGCGCGACGGGACAGACGACGTGCGTCAAGTGCAGCGACGCGTACACATCGACTCAGGGAGCCACCGCCTCGTCCAGCTGCGGTGAGCTGCGTCACTCTCACAAAGTTCATTCAATGTCTTTGGATCGCCAGGTCGGATGAAGGCGCTATCATCCATCAAAGGCGACTGGAAAGCATAAGTCACTCAGTGGCAGTTTGCGTCGTTGCAGCGAAGCGGCCCGACAACTCGGAGCGCTACTACGGCAAGTTCAAGATCGTGGGCGGCGCGACGTGGAGCTCGGACCTCGACAACGAGAACTCGAACGCGTACCAGGCGCTCGCCGCTGGACTCACCACGCAGGTGCGGCGGACGAGTGTTTTATGCTTACAAGACACAAATGACGCAAAGCAGGCCCGGGCTGAATCTACTGGTATTGTTTGGTTCGGGTGGGAGGGCCGAATACGGAGTGGGGGAGTCCTAGCCCATCTTCAATCAAAGTGCAAATGCGAGTGGAATGTGGCGACCCAGAGGTTGATCTGAGCTACACGAGAAAGCACCTGTTCTAGGAAGATGACCTTGGAACTTGACCCAAGGAATCAACTTCACCGAAGAAACAACCTGGCCCAAGGAACAACCGAAACAACCTGACCCAAGGAACCACCTGATCCAATGAACAACCTCCTGTTGCAAGCTCGTCCTGAGTAGTCTTTTGCATTGTGATTTCAGCTCAACAAAGTGTACGCAAACACCAGTGGCTTTCAAACAGTCTACAACTTCGACTTTTCGTGAGTGTTCTCCCCTCTTTTCAAGCAATTTCAAGCAAAGTCAATCTGACCTGCATGTGAACAGTAACTTTCACCGCTTTGCTGTGTTTTCCACCGGATCTTTGGTGTCTCACGAAGATGAGCTTGGATTAAGATTCGGATTAAACAAGACGTCGTACGGTTGAACGTTTATTGTCCGAAGTGTGCATTATGGAACATCCTCCTTTCACAGAAAT
>JAAUXT010069929.1_pt1 | contig 21552 bp, 13 predicted proteins | sample 7278171 | NCBI WGS metagenome assembly JAAUXT01 (sample SAMN14350112, study PRJNA611818) | marine sediment metagenome | isolation source: surface marine sediment (1.8m) | place: French Polynesia: Moorea | collected 2018-08 | reverse complement strand
TGAAGTTCCAGTAAAAACCAATAAATCTCAAACCTTTGTCCAAATAAAGAAAGAAAAATCTATGACCTCTTCCTTGAGTTGGATTTTTTTAAGAAACAATTTCTGTTAATGCTTTGGGGCTTTTTTGGGGTAAGGTCAATTTTTTTCCAGGTTTTGTAATATTTTTCCAGGTTTTTGCCCCAAAACCCCTTGTTTTTCCAGGTTTTCCAGGTCTGGCCCTGTTTTTCCAGGTTTTCCAGGTGCGGTGGGAACCCTGCCACACACACACACACACACACGTACCTTGAGCCCGCTCTGCAGCGCCTGTCCCACCTTCTTGACCGAGTTCTTCGGGGACAGCAGGGTGCCCAGGTTACCCAACGAGCTCACGGACGACAGTTTGATGAGAGACTTGCGACGCTTCTTCGGCTCCTGCAAATGATAACCATGGAAACATTACGGTTCAAACTTGGGTGTCAGGAGTTGGTTCAATCTGAAAATGTCTGAGACAAATTGTGCGCCAACTCCCCTGAATTTTCGCGCACACAACTTATCAACCACCGAAAACGAGCTAAATCTGAAACAAGCTGGAAAATGGCCTCACCAAATCATCGCCGCAACTCCAGGATTCCATATCTGGATGTTCACATTCCATATTTCGGAGTAGTACACTCCTGTGGAGTGACCCCATACTTTACTTTGGATAGATTGCTCTGACTTCCTGACTTCAGCGTGTGTGTTCACCAGTGTGTCCTGGACAGTGAAATGACCCAAACCGGACCATCACCGCTTCCATGTCGGACGGCGCGTCGGCGACGCCCAATTCACACCTCGCGCGTCGATTGACTGCGTTGCGCCCCAGCACCAGTCATGACGCAACGCAAAACGCATTCAGTGTGAACCTCACCTCATCACGCTCAGTGATCAAGAAACCACGGTTCCCTCAAACGCTACGTGTGGCTAATTGACCTGCGCGTTGCATTCGCGGCCAATTGACACTCATCCATTGGTGAGCAATTTACACCGTGCGGAACTTCACAAGTTTGGGCCGTGATTTGCGCGCAGTTTACAATACCAGCGCAATAAACATGACTCGATTCTGCGCATCATTCGCGGTCCTTTGTTTGTTGAGGGTCTCAAACGCAGTTCTCAAGGGAAACTCGTTGAGTTTTATCTGCTCCACAAACATTTACATTGTTCTTTACTCGGATGAGTCACTTTCCCATTGAAAACATCGCCGCTGTTTGTTTCTCTGAGCTGAGTGACACTTCCCAAACAGTGCACGTTGCGTTTTGTTTCCAAGACATAATTCCTGGTGCACGAGGTTTTCCCCATCGAACCAAACGCCAAGTACCACACAACTGCAGCACAAACCCAGCATTCCCTTTTCCCACAAAGCTGCAACAGGCAACTCAAACGACCTGGGGCAAGAAAAGTTTGCCAAGCAAAGGTGTGTTTGGTGGAGTTTTGGGGTGGGGGAAGCGTTTCATCCACCGCACAAAATATGTGATGGTGGGAAACTGAGCGTGTGGCGGGGGGGGGGGCAAGGAGACGGTGGAATGGAATGACAGGACAAGTTTCCCTGACACAGATGTCTGGCCATTTTGGGAACAGACTTTTCATGACCCGACACTGGTTGCTCTGGGTTTCAGGTCCCACCTAAAATAGCCAGACACCACTTGGTAATGCCACTCAGAACCTTTTTGGGTGTTTGGCCATTTCAGGTGCGACTTAAAAATAGCCAGGCTTCTTATTCGGGGGTTTGGTCATTTTACATCAGGACCCCCCCCCCCAACTCTGCCTGAAACTTTTCCGGTGCGACAACAGAATCAGTTGTGCTGGCTGTGCGTCCACCGCTACCTTCTTCTTGACTCGATGAAGCACACTTTTCTTCACCCTTTTGAGAGGCGGGAGATGTCTGACGTCTGACGGCGGCATCCGTTTCTGACGGAACGGAACAGTGCAACGAGAACGTTTACTGATGGGACAAAATCTCCTGACTTTTGCGCTCACAGAATACCAAGTGGTGAGAACAAAATTGCAGAAGACAATCGAGTGGAGGCCTGGCGGACTGGTGCAACACGACCCGCGGCCGCGTGAAGGGCCCCCTTCCTGTGGCAGTCCTTATCTGCTCGCTCCTGTGACATGTTTACAAACACAGAGCAGCGCCCCGCGGGCCTGGGGATCCTGGGGCGACTCCACTTCGGACACTTCACTTCACCGCAGGACGTCGAGCGGGTCACACCAGGCGGGGGGGGGGGGGGGGGGCCACCCGGTGAACGGGGTGGTCAGCAAGAAGAGTGTGGCCGAAGCTTGCGCTCAGTCAACTTTGCATTTCCTTGTTATGATTATTCCGTTGTTGTTGACCACAGCAACTGGCATCCCGAGAGCCACTCGGTGAAGTGTGACAGCACCAACACGTTTTTGTGTGTCATGTCAGGAGACAAGAAGCATTTTTTTTATGTTGGGTAACCTGGGGGGGGGGGAGGGCTCCACCCAACAGTAATTTGGACAGCAATTGTCACTGATTCTGGTAAATTTGTGGCGGGTGGAGGGGGTAGGTTCCGGGGGACACTCGACATTGAAATCTGACGCGAAAGCTCCGAGGAGTGTAAAAACACTAGAATACGGGTGTGTCAAGTGTGGTGGCGCTGCATCTGCAGGTCCTGAAGTCGCCGACAGCAAGTAAGACGCAGCATAGTCGTGAAAGGCTCTTGAAACGACGTCACACGCATGCGTTCGATTCACACGTGCGTCCAAGCGAGGGAACCGAAATGGCCGACTGCGCCCCCGTAAGGCAGCAAGCCGCAAGCGAAAATCTGACCCAGCCAATGGCAGTGTTCGATTTACACGTGCAGCTTGCTGTCGGCGAAGTGGCGCCACTTCGTCCCTGGCTTGGCGAAGTGAGGGAAGTCAGCAATTTGGGTTCACTCGGCCGCCGCCACACGAAAATCGAACGCGTTCATTGGCGCGCCCGATGTGACCCGCGCGGCAGCGGGAGATGCGGTACTCACGTCGAGGGAGATGTCGACGCTGGAGAAGCTCGCGAGGCTGATGTTGTCGTCGTCCGTGCGATGGCGCTTCCGCTTCCGCTGCGAACAGAGAGATGACGTCGGGTCAAAGGATGCAAAATATGAATCGGGTCAAACAACGCAGGAAGAGAACGTTGGATTTTGTGTCAGCAAGTAAGTAGTCTGATTGAAAGATGTTTGTGGAGTTAGATGATATGGAATTGGTTATTTTCGTCTTGGGCGCGGTTGTTTGTGAACGGAGAATCGAGAAAGGTTCAAATTGTGGCGACTCAGCCACGGTGGCGGACAAAACGACTGCTACATCTCTGCGTGCCCATGCACGTTTCAGTGAGTGGCCTCAAGCCACAGGTCACGACACGGAGCAACTGCGAAGTGACCAGATGACGTGACCACCACGGCGCCCGGGGGGATGAGAGGAACTCTGCTCCGTCCCAGGCAACAGAGGTGTCCCCCAGACCAATCACAGTGACAGCTGCAGCCAAGGACTCAGGGCCGGGACATCAGAGCTCAGAGTCTGCACACACACACACTGGACGGGTATTCGAGCATTTTCTGAGCAACGGACCTCGCGACATGTGAAGGACTCCGGAGACGGTTCAGGGTACCGAGCACATCTGTGCATACTTCATTGTCAGAGAGTGATTGCGTCACGAACCACACCGGAGATGCACCCTGGCCGCGCAACTTGTTTGCTTGCCGCGGGTGGTGTCCACATGTTGTTGCACAGCATTACTCAAGGGAGAAAAAGACGCTTCTTTGAGCACCTGACCCAACCCCCTTTTTGAATCAAAACGCGAGCCTTTCTGAACATTCTTTCCAAATTTGCACTCTTAAACGTGGGATCCTATTCAGAATTCAGAGAACCACCGCAACGATCAATCGCCAATCAAGGTATGTTCCCACCGAGAGTTCAGTGCTCCAATTGACAGACAAGCGAACCAAGACCTCAAGAAAGGCTGATCTAATCGTGTGTGGACTCAGGTGTTTTCGAAAGTCTCCATTCTACCTTTCCAAAATCAACAAGCAACAACACCCCGTGAATCACTTTCATTCCGGTTGCATCACAGGTAAATTGGAGAAAATGGAAGTTGGCAGCGCTCTGACGCAAGGCCACGCCGGGCCCGGACCCTCCTCAGGTGGGTTTTCCCCTCCACGGGAGGGGACAGCAACCCGCAATCATCACGCCGTATCCCACGACCAGCGCGCATCAGCGCAGAGGTCAAAAGGCCTCTGTGATTTTGAACGGAGCCCATTGTCGTTTTGAACTCGAACATTGTGATTTGTCAGTGAAGCCGAAATTGTCCCGTCACTTTCTGCTCCTCACAAATCTGACGAGGAAAATCAAAATTTGAACGAGCTGATCGCACAGCAACCAACTTTGCATTTCAATGATTTGTGACTGCACAGAACTGTTTTCTAACGAACAACTTGGCTGTGACAAGACTGTTGTTCCTGTTTCGACTTGGAAGGAAAAAGCTTAAACATTTGGAAAACCCGCACATGATTCGACTCCAAACAGGAACGGATGTTTGTCGAGGTTTGTGTCAACACGGGGACAAACGAGCGAAATCCCGAGATCACTTTGCAGCGGGAAACGTTTCATTCTGCGATGAACGAGCTCGTTTGCGGGCACTTCACACGATTGCTTTCTTGCAAGTTCGGGTTGCACCTTGAAGGACTGTCCACATCTTCCATAAATACTCGTAAGTCCGTGGAAGCTCGTTCAAACAGAAGAGAACCCAACACAGAGCCTCCCTGTGAAGGCAAACCTTTCAAACTCAACCTTTTCAAAGATCGAGTCCAACCGAAAAGAGATTGAAATCTGACCCCCCTCAAAAGCACGTGGTCTCTCACTGTTCAACGTCAAGTGCGATCGTCCCACTGAATCTTGACTTCCCAGGAACGATACTGACCATGACGGAGGCGATATCCAGCTGCAGCATGGACTTGCTCTTATCCCTGTTCTTCAGCATGCTTTGTCACCGCGTGTCCCAACCCGTGTGGTGATGATCTCACTCTGTGGCAATGTTGCAGTTGAACACGATCCAAGTCTATTTGTCCTTTCCGAATTGAGGCTATGTCAGCATCACCGTGCACACACACACACACACAAGAGCACCACACACAGAACCACAGAGACGATTTTCAAATTCCAGCGCCACAATGGCAAGAATGCGGCCGATGCAAACGACGGTGCTGGGCGAGTTTAAATGCCCAGGTCGACACAGGATGCGGGGCTCCTTTCACTGGGCACGGCTCGCTGGGCTCGGACCCCCCGGGCTGTTGAAGAGAATTGACCCGATAGACACTCACCATGTGGTTCGATTGGCCAATCAGACCCGCTGCCTGGCTCCTATTCTCCCCTCCCCCCTTCGATTCGTATTTGATCGGTTTCAGAGGGCCGCGGGCGCCTGGTACACGTTTGAATATTTGCCCGTCGGCTCTACACAAGCAATTCAGTGATAAGGGCTGCATAGATCTGCATGTTCATCAAATGTAAATCTGTCTACACTGAGATAGAGCGATGGTCATCACTGGTGGGCCCGATCAAGTCCCATCCAGATAGGCATTGCTCAATTCTGCGCCTTTTTTGCTTTCCTCAGCTGGGGGCCGCTGGATCAAGATTTACAATGCAACCGTTGAAAAGCAATTTCTTCAATGTTCAATTGATCACAAGGTGGAAGCAGGCACCTTGTATCTGTCGACGGGCCTGGTTAACAGAACACGGAGAACGAACCAGCAGAAAGAAACCGTTCCGACGCATCAGCCAAATTATGTTCAAATTCAGTCAATAAAGGGGTGATTCACCTATTCACAGAGAATACACGTATCTGTTTACTGTTTGAATGAACTGTCTGAATCTTGTGTGCGGAGCCCCATCCCTTTGTGGCTCTGAGCCATGACTGTCAACCCTGAGGACTTTCTTTCGTGCGTGACAATGGGTTCAAAAACGAATTCTCTCTTCAAACACGCCGGCGATTCAAACAAGTATTTCACGCTGGGAGAGGGCGACAAACCAGAAAGTCAGCCGTATGGAAAAGTTCTTGATGCATTTCACCCGCTGCACAGACAAACGCAATTTCTGAACTCTCAGCCAAAACCCACGTCAAACGAAGCCTCACACAATTTTGCGCCTTTCGTCGTTTGCCAACGCGCTCAAAATTTGAAATACCGAATCCTTTTCAACGGCTGGGCAATTTTTCCGATCTCTCATGTTTCCGAACTTGGCAAAGAAAACACACTCAACCCGACGGCGTCAGCTCTGAATCTCGGGCCCATCCCCAGGTATCGTCTCGGTCCTTGAATCAACGGGCCCCAGGGAACCTTGAGTGGAGCCCCGTCTCCCTCTCAGGTAAGCGAGATGAGGAAACTCGATAAGAGGCATCACAATGCGCGCTGATTGCAATGTTCCACTGCGAGGACTGCACAGTTGACTCGGAGAGGCGGCTCCAGAAGGCGGTTCCTGCGGACCACTCCCCCCCCCCACCACCACAATCTTCCAAATTTTGCAAGTCAACCCTTTCCTATTTTGGTCCTCAGGTTGAAAATCTTCAACCCACTTTCACGGGGCTTGGTCCCACGAGACCAACCCCCTGGATCCGCCCCTGTGAATATCCAAGTTGGGGACAATTATCCTGGTGAAATCCTGCCCCCGACAAACCCACCCACAATTGATGAAAAGGCTGCGGACAACGACAGGTCTAAATCGAGATTTTCACTTGGAGCCTCATCACTTCGACGGGAAAAATTTGAAAATGTAAAGCACGTCGGGTGATTAATGCAGGATGGATGGAATCATGGCAATGCATTTCAAACACAAGCCAATTTAGGTCACCAGAGATGTGGGAAAATAGAAAAGTTCGGTTCGTGGGTGTCCAAGAAACACAAAAACATCCGCACTGATGGGCACGGGCAAGTTCTGACAAAACACGGGAAGGAATACATTGTCCCCAATGAACAAGGACACACGCAAGCAGTATGGAGGTGTGCGTGTTCTTCCGTGACATTCCGTTGCAAGATTGTTTTTTTCTCGCAAATGGATTTTTACTCTTCCTCAAGAAGATACCACAGATCTCCTGTCATCCCGAAAATCACTGCCTCTCGTTTCTTCCTGGCGTGGTTTCGTTTTTGCGCAAGAACAATTTTGGACAGCAAAGAAGAAGCAGACAATGCACAGAAAGGTACAGGTTCATCTTCACCAAGTCCATCACAACCAAAGATTGTCACGTCAGACGCGCCAACATCGGCCAGGAAAGGACTGCCAACTTTCCTTGGGAACACAGATTGACAGTTGGGCCAATGGGCACAGTGACCACGAATTCCACCACTGCACAAGCCAATCAGAAGGCTTGTTACAATAGGTCTGCGATGCAGACTCAATTGACAGAAATTTTTGTTTGATATTTCAGAAACAAAACATGGCCTCTTCTTCCAAGACTTTCCTTGCTGGGGTTTGCTTGCGCGTAACGTTGATGCGTATCTTCCGGTTCCCACCGCGAGAACTCTGGGCGGTCGGGACGAGCACAGCTCCTGCTTTCCTTCCCTGTGGCGCAGTCTTGTTGCAGCCCAGAAAATCAACAAACACTTTGCACCGCAGACACTAATGTTCATCTGTATCGTGTTGAAGCAACTGGGCCTTCAGGTACAAAAGAACAACCGTTTCCTTTCTTTTTCAACCAGTATGATACCACCATGTTAAAGAAAGTCCGCAATGGTGGAAACCTTTTTGTCATCACAATCCAGGGTCTTTTGCGACTGTTCCTGCTGCACGGATCGCCGACACAGCTGGATGGAGCAACAAACTGACGCTATCAGCGTGAAGACCGGGTCACAGAATCGCAGCTGGTGTGTGTGTGTGTGTGTGTGTGTGACGCCGCGCCGGACCCCTCCACACTCGTTTCCAGCCCGTTGGAACACACAAATTATGTTGTGTGTGTGTGTGTGTGTGTGTGCGCCTCACCTTCGGGGTCATACCGGTGCTCGGGCTCTTGAACATGACATCGTCCAGACCGATGCTCGATCGCGAAGAAAACGTCCTGGAATTGCAAAAGTAAGTGACATCAAAATGAGAGGTGACAGACGGGGAGGGTGCACTGAGCCTCGCAGTTGGAGATGTAAGATCTCTTCTGGCAAGAAGTTGACAGATTTGCAACGAAGGATCGACCTTTGAACTTTCCATGGTCACGTCAGCCAAGAGAGACAAATGCTGACACGCACACAGTGACGTCCTTTGGCTCGTGTTTTTTTTTTTTTTTTTTTTTGATGTAGACCCAGGTCGATCTGACATCTTTTGGTGGATTCTACAGACTCTATTCTGGTTTGGAGTCCGCAGACTCGAAAGACGAAAAGTGATTTCTGAACCAAAATCACGTCCCGTTGAGGTCACCTCAGCACTGATTGGAAATGTCAAATTTGAATGTTTAATTTTCAGACCAGATTGTAGATCTACTCGGTCAGGGCCGTTTGTGTGACGCACACAAAACTTGACAGGACCAACCGACGTAGATCTCGCTGTCATCACAAAGAGCTTCAAATCTGGATCCACAATTTTCAATAAAGCTGATCTTGTTCGGGCCCCGTGTTACCTTTGCAGGTTCATTTCAGAGCAACCTCTCCTGGCAAGTTTTGGCGTTAACATATTGTCCATCTTTTCAGCGCATAAAACAGGAATTACTGTGGTCCATTCAAGCTCATTGAGGCAAAAATTCAACAAAAAGTAGTTTAGTTGTTTCAAACATGGCGCAGCTTGATGTGTGTTGACCAATCAGCGACGAGTAGCGGATATCAGTAAAGTGCTGCACAAATGAGTGTTGCACGCACCTTGTGAAAGATGAAACAGGTGTAGATTTCGGCCGTCCTTGACAAAGTGCAATTTTGGTATGTTAACTTTGTCAATATGTTAACAAATTTATCTAATTGGTTTTTCCAACTTGTTTCTGTTGCATCATTGTTTAAAATGTCATTTCTACAAGAACGCGCGTCTTTTGTTTTCACATCGTTTTGCAATGTTCACATATTTCCAGCGGGAGAACCATGGTAGTTATGTTTTCTCGGATTTCGACAGCAAATATTCGATATGTCTGGGAAATCACTGGCGTCGACTGATGTTCAAATGCAGTTAGTCAGGTAGGCCATGAGTAGATCTTGTTGCTGTAAGCCAGCACGCCAGATTGGGTGTCGAAATTTGTCATGATCATCGTGCACCCTTTGCGCGGAAAGTGCTTTTGATACGATTTTGAGGGTCAGTGTGGCTTCCTCGCTCAAACTGAATTTGCTCTCTCACACATCGTTCTGCTTCAGTGCACCAAAGCCCGACTGATCTCTGATCTGGATCTTTCGCAAGTACGAAGACGTCGACATCAGGATGAACGCCATGTACCAGACTCCGGCGGTGGAAGGACACGACGTCGTGACGCCGACGGCAGAACGACACTGCGTCGTCTGTGGAGTCGCGTCGGAGACGCCGGTGTCGCTGCCGTGCACGACGTGCGTCTGCAGACCGTGTTTCTTCGACACACACAAGGACGTGAGTGAGGTGAGGCTTGCACCCGGACGCGTCAAGAGTTGCGTCCCTTGATGCGTTGTCTCGAGGATTTTCGTCGGCATCAGGCACGGGACAAACATGGTTCGCGGTGAGGTATCTGCTTCGGACAAACAAGAGGCGATCCATCGAACGAATCAGTGCTTTCCAGACGTGCCCGTTTAGTTTGTGTGATGCGGGAAAGAAAAACCTGACAGAAGTGTACGTGCCCTAGAAATGAGATTGATCTCCTTGGGCTGGACCGTGCAGATGACACACACTGTGATTTCCCGTCTGATTTTCAGGACTTCCGGACGTTCTTGAATTTGAAGAGGCCGCAGAACGCAAGAGCGAACTTCTTGAGCGAATTCAAACAAAAGAACGACGACAAATATCCCAATGAGAGGGTAATGTTCTCTGCGAAAGCAAAACAAAGAACAACGCATGCAAGAAAGAAATTGCAAGATTTCCAGCAAATTTTAACAGTTCTTCGTCATTTCAACACAAAGGAGTGAGTATACTGACTGGTGCACTTTTGTCAGTGTTCACTATGCCAGGTGCGTCTTGCAGGTTTTGCGTCAGGCGGCGACGCGTGCGTGGAACGCGCTGCCTCTGACGGCGCGACGGCGCTACGCGCCGAACCAGGGCGACTGCAACAACTACGAAAAGCAGCTCAGGGTGAGTGCGCCGGTTCTCACCGCAAGCCCGTTCGTGTCCTTCGCTGTTTTCTTGCAGTCTTCGTGAGGGGCACTGGTGAATTCAGCCACACAGCGCCTGCGGAACTGTGCTGGAAGCAGGGGTGTGCACGCACAGAACCGGTCGAAACACTTGTGTTTCGCTCTTCCCATTTGTCCTGCATGTGGCAGGTCTCTTGGTGATCAATCCTGTCTTGCATCACTGTGCACTTCCATGAAACTGTGTATAGTCCTGTGTTTGTTCAAAAGCCAATGATAGATCCATGGCAGTATTCGGTGTGGATTCGACCGCAATGGGGTCCATAGACTTTAAAAATTGAACCCGAAGAAAAGATAAAAAAAAATTCGATGACTGGAGCGATACAACTTGCCAGTTGGATTCGCCACCGTGCGCAGCTATTTCAACAACTGCATGTTTATGGCAGAGGGTGCGCTTTTAGGAGTTGTCGTCGAAGCCGTTCCCGTGTCCGTGGTGCGGGCGTGGTCACCAGGGGACGCAGTACTGGATCCGCGACCCGCGGGGCAAACCGGGCGAGACGTGTGTGCAGCCCCGGGGGCCGGAGGAGCCGTCCTTGCAGCGAAAGGCAGCACTGCCACATCCAGGGAAACCATCCAGGACCGGACACATCCGTGAGGTGAGAACTTCAGCCGCTCTTGGGGACCACGTTTGCACGTGCCGGTAGATCGGGAGAGCGCAACACATGACAAAAAATTGCACGTTCTGTCTCTCTTTGCGTGGTATTCACACCTGATGTTCTGAAATGTAATTTCCGGTGAGCCTCCTCACAGAATTGATCATCGGTCGTCATCGACCTAGACACGGCAGTGAATCCTTTGCGGTGGGGTTGAAAGGTCTCGTTTCGGTGACCGGTGTGTTGCAGGTCGCCCCGTGTGCACGCGATGGAAAGAATCAGCAGGTCGGCCAGGCGCCAAACGCGACATCGTCATACAGTCACAGCGGCGAAGGTGACGTCACCAACAACTTCTGGTCAGAATTCTCCAGCGACGCCACGTGGCCTGAGAACAGAAAACACGTGTCGCATTTGGGCAGCGTCGAGCGCATGTCGGACGGGAACGAAATCAGCAGCTCCAGGAAGAGAAAACTGCCCTTGTGTGAAGACATTGAAGCTGCAAAGAAAGTTCGCTCTGAGGAGGGTTTTGAGATGTTTGCGCAGGCGGAGAACGAGACGACGCCGGAGAAGCCTCCGGTGCCGGCGGCGGACGCGGACGCAGCGTCGAGACGCGATGCGGTGCTTGGGACGCTCGACAGTATCTCAGAGCGAACAGCCACCGAGAGGACGCCAAGACGCGAAGTTGTCAAGCAGAGAATAGAATGGGTGATGAACAGGCGAACACCTCCCGATGGCAGTGATCAACAGTCTTCATCGACCGTTGCAAAAAGGTCACCACCCAGCCTTGTGGAGAAGTTCATGCCAATCTTGTCGCAGGAACCAACAGCTCGACGAAACCTTGCAGAAGAATTTCGCACTATCTCCCAACCTCAGTCTTCAAGTATTCACCGTGAGCAACAGGGGTCGCCTGGCGTGGGAGCGTCGTTGTCAAATATCAGACATGCATCTCCCTCTGGTGGCAGTGGTGTGCGTGAGCAGAGGCCGCCACCTCGTCACAGAAGGTGGTTCGAGAGAGACTCGGACAGCAATGACGATCAGTTCACGTTCCTAGGTCGAGAAAACTCGCCGTCTCAGGAGGTGGCGCCACCGCAGAAACGCAGCGAGTTCCGCGCGAAGGACATGCGCGTCATTCGCCAGCTGAGGCTCGGGGCGGCGGCGGGCGACGACGACGACAGGCTCGGCGGAAGCGGAAACAACGACGACCTCTTCAGCAGCTTCGACGACAGCGGCCCGTTCGACGCCGACCTGCCCGGAAACGTGGATCTGGGACCCGTCTTCGACGATGACGTCACGCAACCGGAAGTTGATATTTCACTCAGTGAGAGTCCGCTGCATTGGAAGGGAGCGGAATCAAAGCAGGAAGCAGGACTGGAGGACGAACATGAGGCTCGTCGTGCAGGAAGTAGCGACTCCTTGAAGAGTTCCGGCGCTGGACACGTGATGATACCACGCGATCAACGAAACGGAGATGACAGCGCGCTCAAGGCGAGTAACCGGACAAACTCCAGGATGCCAGACCAGAAGTCTCTTCCATCTCCCGATTTGCTGACCATCTCTCCCTATGGATTTGAAACTGAACTCGAGTCGGAACCAAAACCGATCGGCAACAAAAGACCGTCGGGAACGAATCTGGTGGAACCGGTGCCCAAGAAAGCGCGTCCGAGCTCTGGTGAGGATTCCGCCACTGTGATCCGCACTGCAGCGACACCTGGTGACGGCGCTGATGAACCCGTGTCCCCCGTGAAGAGGTGTGTGTTCGACTTGGCTGACGCGGAAGTGGCCGCCATGAACCTGGACACTTCCGGTGGCTGCGGCGGTGTCGCTTCTGGTTCAGCCAATCGCGGCAAACAGTTCAAGTTCAAGAAACATGTGATGTCCGAAGATTTCGAGGAGGATGAGAAGGACGATCCTGACGAAGATCTTCACGCTCACATCAACGACTTGTTGGAGGGGCTTCGCAGCGACAGCAGCCGTGGTTCCGACTACAGCGTTGATCTGAAAACGAGGCTGGGCGATAAACAGCAGAAAAAACAGCAGGAAGCCTCATTTGACACAGAGGAAGCGAACAGACTCAACTCGGAACACCCTCAAGCGGATTTCCCCGCGCGATGTGCGGCTCGCGATTTCGGGGAAGATCGGATGGCGGACCTGCAGGACGTCGCCAAGAGCGTTGCGAGGGACGTGGTCAGACGTGTTGCAGGGGATGTGGGCGGAGGCGTTGGTATGGGTGGGGCCAGAGGCGTTGGTATGGGCCGGGCCGGAGGTGGGGACGCGGAGTCGTTTTGGAAGGAACAGAAGTGGAGTCAGCAGCCGGAAGAGATTCTAGATCCACAGAAACTGATGAACGACATAATCTACGACGAGGAGAGGAAGGAGCTATTGGATCAAAACAAAGACTTCATGCAGCTCCAGAAGAAACTGAAGAAAAGCGGGAAATCCATGGACGCGAAGAGCAGGAAAGCCGCCATGATTGACGCGCTTCTCAGGTCGCGCTTCAAGGAGGAGGGAGACGAACTTCCGGCTCTGTCCGAGTCCCACGCCGTCTCCTCACTCACGCAGAGGGCGAAACCGAACAAACTCGCGCCAAAGAAAAGTGACTCGGTAATCACTGGAGCGAAGCCCCAGCTTGAGAACAAACCACCTGTGTTTGACAGAGAAGTCCGGTCACCAGGTGGGGTGACCGGAAGCAGCGCAGCAGATTCCGCGCACGCGTCCTGCGGCGATCGCAAAGAGTCGGAAACGCCGGAGCAGGCGCCAAATGAAAGGGAAAGCGAGACACGCATGGGAGAGACGACAAACGTTGAGGAACCAGACAGCCTCAGTTTGAATGTGAAGAAACAAGCAGAGATCCTGGCTGCGAACAGCGACGCGGAGAGCATGTTGGCTGATTTCCTCGACTTGAGTCAGGAGCGCGAACTTGAGCGCAAAAGGTCAGAGTCAAGGTCACTTCCAGAAGAGCCCAAGGCGCCATCGAAATGGGACCGCATAGCGGAGATCGACGCCTTCCTGGCCGGGGTGGACACTTCCGACCATCAGAAGGATTCTGCGCAACGAGCCAAACACCCTCGTTCGTCCGACGGTGAGGGAGAGGCAGCGGAAATAAACGAGAGTCAAGATACGAGGCCAGCCGAACCACAAGATGTCTCCGGTGACCTCTCCGCACTGGAGCTGAGTGGGCGGAGCTTCGAGGTGTTTGACGGGTCGGGCGGGGCGGGGTTGTTCCCGGGAGGCGGCACGAGCTTCGAGGCGGACGCGGAGGACGCCGGCGCCTCGGACCTGGATGACCTGGACGACCCGCTCAGATTTAAGAACATCGTGCGCATGAAGAAGAAAACAGCCAAGAAATGGAAGACGATGGATTTGGGGGAAGAGAAGCGTGAATCAGATGTGGTTGGGGAATGTGAAGAAAGCTCACGTGATCTGGAGGGTGCTAGGGGTGAAGCTCGCAGTGAAGACCGGAAGTGGCAGGAAGACGTGGCGCCATCTCTTGACGAGAGCGGAGAGATGTTCGAAACGAACGAGGAGTTCAAGGAGCGAATCAGGAGACACGCGCGCGACGCGGGCAAGAAGGGCCTCGGCCTGAGGAGCGAGAATGAGCATCGGAAGAAGCAGCGACGCCTGTTGAAGCCAAGAGACGAGAGTCTGCTGCGACCGCCGCCGCCGGACATCACTGTGGACGGTGGCGTCCTCATCCGACCCATGTCCATCGGGGACCAGATAAAAGCGGAAGTGGCGGCGAAGCAGGTCAGGAGGGGGCGCCAGCAGCACAATGATTCCAGTGATTTCGAGCATCCCGGCGCACCTGTGAAGAGCAAGTGGAAGCTGCAGGCGGGGGACACGAGCGACTTCGAGCCGTCGACAGCATCGAGCGAGGACGCGGTGGGCCGGGAGCGCGGGAGACGCGGCGGCGCGGCGGCAGAGGGCACCACGGAGGACGACGAGGACCCGGCGGCCGGGAGGGTCCTGCGACAACGCAAAAACACCAAACCCATCCTGGACAAAAGCGCCAGCTTCGACAGCTCGCTTTGTCTGGACGACTCAGACGTCCTTGCGAAACCACCCCGAAGGGCTGGTGCGAAAACAGCGAAGGTGCCGCCGACCTTCAGCCTGATGGTGACTCTCGATCTGAAGGAACCTGTGCCGCTGGGACGCAAGACTCCAGTCGTTGTGGTGGAAAAACTGCCGAGCTCTTCCGATGATGATTTTGATGAGGACAGCGGTGAACACGAAAACATCCGCGATTTCAACATGACTGCGGAGACGGAAGTCCACGTGTCGTTTGAAGGGCAGGTAGGAGAAGCGGAGTGCGTCAGCAGAGAAGCGTTGGGCGAGAGCCCGCCGACACGTCGCACGCCGACACGTCGGTCCCCGCGTCTCAACGCCACCGCTGACAGCGCCGCCGAAGATGGCGCCACGTGCGTGCAGACTGTGGGAGAAGGAAGCATGTGCGAAGGTAACCCTGACGAGAATGCGTTCAGGCGCCGGTCCCCGCACCTTGACGCCCCTAACAACAGCGAGATCAATCAAGTTCCGGCGCGCCACACGTGTTCGCCAAATATCGTTCATCTTCATTCTGTGAGCGACGCGCACGTGCATGTGCGGCTTGCATGGGACGCTTTGCTAAAACTACCGATGGCTCACATTGACTTCGATACTGTTGTGTTTGAAGATGCTGCAGGGAGCGACACAGAAAAGGCGGACAGTGGTGACGACACGGCGCTGGAAGAGACGTCCACGTCAGTCTGTGGTAACCGTGCTGACTCTTCCCTTTCCACGGAAGTGATTCAAACGCGCGATCAGGCTGAGCAGGAGGCGGACGAGACAAACAAACGTAAACTGGTTGAAGACACTACAAACCAGCCAAACGTGCCACCTCCATCAGACAAGCCAGTGGACGAGAATCCAAGGAAACGTATGATAACAGAACAACAAGTCGTCGACCAGGATGTTCCAGAAACATGGAATAATGAGAGCGTTGCGTTGTTGTCGCCAATGTCAGGAGACACCGCGACCGCAGACGGTGTTGATATGGTGACAGCGCTGAGTGAGACACAAGTTCAGGGGAGCTGCTCCGAGAGGGAATCGCCGGTCAAGGACAAAGAAGCGGAAGCTCCACCTGCAGATGACGTACAACTCTCAGAAAGCACCGACGGACACGGTCCAGTCGAGCAGGATGAACCGGAAGTTGCAGTCGAAACTACTTCCGCTGGCCCCACGTCTAGTGGCGCCGCACGAGGCCCTGAGGCGATCGAGAGTCCGTACTCTGGGCAGCAGGTCCGAGAGCAGTACAGGACGATGATGCTGAGGCTGAAGAGTCAGTCCAGCGGTGACGACGCGGCGGAGGCGGCGACAGAGAGGAAGGGGCAGGCAAGGGGCAAAGCGAGCAGAAGACGCGACGCAGACAGTGCCCTCTCCTGGAAGCTCAACATGTCCACCAGCTCGGAAGAACCGGACGTAAAGGAGACGTCCAAAGCGAGGCAGACCAAGTTCCGGTCTGCGCATGCTCGGGAGATACTGAAGGCGAAGCTCACCCAGTTCAGATCAGCGTCCGACTCCGCTGTTGCCTCAGTCGTCACCAGAGGGGAGACACAGAGGACCGAGAGCACCAACGAGACGCAGCGCACAGCGGGAACCATGTATACGCAGACCACAGTGGGGACCAGGGAGACTCAGCGAGTAGCGGGGACCAACGAGACGCACAGCACAGAGGGGACCAGAAAGACACAGATCACAGCGGGGACCAGGGAGATGCAGAACGCGGGTAGGACGGTGAAGTCGGGGGCCAGGAGAAGAGACTGGGAACCCGCTGCTGAGAGCTCGTCTGTAGAAGGATCGTCGCTGAACGACACTATCACGGACGGCACCGGATCGACGGACGGTGGCGCTGAGGAGAAAGGCGCGGGAACCCTGCACCGGAAGCAGGAGCGTCTGAAGCCGAACCGCCTCTCACTGAAGAAGTCGCCGAAACGGAGGTTGCCGCTTCTGGAGAAGCTCCTGCGAGGCTCGGTGTCTGAGCCACCAGGAGGCAGCAGCGACGGGACGTCGTGCGCAGACACGACTCAAGAGGGCGACACCACTGTGGAGGGAGAGAAGACGGAGTCGAGTTTGAACAGGTCATCTGAGCAGTCCTCTGAGGATCTGAGTGCAACTTGGCCAAATGCAGGACAAAAGGTACAACCCGCCTCAGCAGCGTCTCGATCCCCGGACGGAAAAAATCTCACAGAGAGCCACAATCCACAGAAACGGTCGGAACCGCAAGCATTGGAACTTGAGCCAAGACCAGACGACGTTCGAGATGAGAGTTCGCAGCAAGAACTGGGAAGCACGCCGACTGCAGGAAATTCGGAGGACGCGTGGAGTCGGTATGCGGACAGGATGCAGGAAGTGCTTCCTCTGACCTCCACCAGCGACGTTCAAGACACCGGAAGTGACCTGCATACAACCGGAAGTGAGTCGATCGGCAAGGTGGACGGCGCGAGTGACAGGAAGCGCCTCCCGTCACGTCGTGAGCGATACGTGAAGTACGTGGAATCGAGCACGTCGACGTCGTACCTGGCGCTGGACACGTCGACGGGAGGCGACGCCGATGACGACGCGTCCGTCGTCAGCGCGAACACGTCGACGGACGAGTCTCACGTATTCGGGCTCCGCGCACAGGTGGCGCCGCGCGGCAGCCGCGAGGTGAACCTCGACTCCAGCTCCACCCTCTCCACCAGCTGGTGAGTGGGGCTGTGCGCTTGGTGTGTGCGTTTGGTGGCGTGTTTGTTTGGTGTGTGTGCGTGTACGTCTGCGCGCGCTTTGTGTGTGCGTGCGTGTGTGCGCGCGCGCTGTGTGTGTGTGCGTGCGTGTGTGCGCGCGCGCTGTGTGTGTATGTGTGTGTCTGTGTTTGTGTGTGTCTGTGTGTATGACGTACAGACATGAAAAGATCCGTCAATTTGTGGTGAACTGCCTTTCATGTTGTCACTGAAATCACCGCAAAACTTGAAAATCTATGATGAGAACTCAGTTGATCGCAGAGGTCAGAGTGGCGGAACTTCAGGGAAACGGAGAGAAAGATCACTTTGCAAGATTCTCGAAGAAGAACAACTCAAAATGCCTCTTTTCTGCTCTATTGACCACGATTATTATTTCTGCAGCACCCTGAACACGACCACGGCCAGTGACGCCAACACGGAGGAGATTCTCGCTGAGTTGGCCAACAACATCAACGTCGACGTCGTTTCTATGCAACGCGTAGCGTCGACCAATGACAGTAGCTTTGTCGTCAACACGAGCGACATGACAACGACGTCCGACAGCGAGTTGGTTGCAAGGGCTGCCGTTGCCAGGGCCGCGCGCAATGGCATGACGAGAACACGTGAGAGCCCTACAAAAGACACTGACGCGTTGGAAATCTTGCTCGATGTCGCTGGCGGAGACACGACGATGGAAGTGGAAGTAGACGTCACAAAATGTTCGTCGCAGGCGGACATCATCGACAGCGACCCGAACCTGAACGGAGGCCCCCTGGTGGCGACCCATGGGAACGGGCTCCTCCTGGACGTGAAGGTGGATGAAGACGAGGGGGACTGTCTGGACGAGTCTGTGACGCTGGAGGACCGGCGGCGCGATCTGCGAGAGTTCCTCGGCGATCTGTACGAAGACTCGAGCCTCAGCGCCCTGGGGCGGTGGACCAAGGCACAGCCCGACACCAAACCAGAGGGCGCAGACTCCAGACCTGCAGAGGGCGCTGACACCAAACCAGCAGAGGACGCCAACAGCTCGACGCTCGCAGAAGTTCAGATGGAAAGCCGCAGCCTTGAAGTGTCATCGTCCCCGCGGAACACTTCCGACGTTGTTGCGCATGACTGCAGGACTCATGAACACAAGGCACCACCTGGTGGTGCAGGAAGGAAACAACCAGAGCCGCAACAGACGCTGGAGTTCGCCACATCGACAGAAGAATCTCGAAAGAGCTCAAGTGAGGGATCCGTGGAGAAGGTAGGCGAAGGCCATGATGTCAAAGAGGCTCCGCCGGGCACGTCATCCCCACGTGGGGTCTGCTCTGCAGGGTCGTCCCCGGTTGATGACTGGCTGCCCGACCTCTCACCACTGCCAGAAAAACCTCAGAAGAAAAGGTCTCGTGGTGCCACTTCCTCAAGAAGTACACACAAAAAGAGAAAAAGTTCAGACAACGACCAACAGTCCTCAGCACAAAGTGAAGAAAAGGGCCGTTCGAAGAAGACTCGGCGAGCGAACCAGAAAGACAAACGAACAGAAAGTTTGAAACCGGATCAACAGAAGGCTGTTAAAAAAGAGGCCGAAGAACAAGCTGCAGCAAGAAAAGACGAAGATGGAGAAGCAGAGAAAAAGGAAGAAGAAAAGTCTGATGCAAACTCATCTGGTACAGACAGCCAGGAGCTGATAAAATCAGACAAAGAGGAAAAGCCGGGAGATTCTACCTTCGGTGGTGATGTTCCCATTGAAATCGCTCCAAACCCCGAGTCTCCCGCACCTGAGGAGGACACGAAGGACGGTGGGGTGGAGCCAACAACAAAGCTGAAAGAGGAAGAGGAAGAGAAGGAGGGATCTGACGTTGCGCATGCGTCAGCTGAAGCCAATCAGGATGCGACGGAAAGAGACGTGGTGGCGCCAGCCGCGTCGAGCGGTGAAGTCACAGTCGCCGAAGACGCAGAGAAACCAGAGGTGCAGCACGAAGACGACCCGGTCTACAACTCGAGCACCGATGTGGAGGATGAAGCGCCGTCTGGCGACCGGACACCACCTCGTGGTCAGAAGAAAGAGAGCACGACCTCTGGTGGTGAGGAAGAACTAAACGACACAGTGACACCTGGTGGTAGGGCGGAACAGAGCAGCAGCGCGACACCCAGTGGGCGGATGGAACGAGATGGAAGGGCGACTCCTTGCGGTGGCGACACGAGCGAATCTGAAGCGATTTTGATCAAGGACGAACCGGTGAGTCGAGCTCGGTGGTTTCGGGGTCTTGTTTTGATCGGTTTGAAACGAAGTTGCAATGAAATGGCCTGACGATTCAGAACTGAGTGCAAGAAACAGGTGCAAAATGTGTGGAACCGTGTTGGCGTTTGTGCAGTCGTAAGCTATCACACTGCAGCGATGCAGTGTTCCTCGTTCAGGTTCAGAGACGTCATCGCGCGCAACGTTGCCTTTTGACCTGTGTGGAACTGATGGCGCCACGTCAATGCATGTGCAAGTTCTCGACGCAACATGCATTGTTTAGTGCGTGCATGGTCGCGGCGCATGACGCGTCCGCTGATGACGCGACGTCTCTCCCGCAGCGGGACGTGCTGACGCGGGAGACGCTGTGCGCGGAGCACGGGCAGGACCTGACCATCTTCTGCGAGGCGGACGGCTGCGGGGCGCTGCTGTGCGGACTCTGCGTGGTGGCGGGAGGCCACCTCGCGCACCCGGGCGGCGTCCAGATCATCACGCTGGAGCAGCGCGTCGAGAAGCTCGCGCAGAAGGTAACTTTGCTTTGGACCCGCAATGTATTGCAGTCCTCTCTGATTGAACAGGCTGGGTGGTTGAGTGGGGCATCGAGCCGGTGTGGAGGACGCAACATGAAGCGCGACAGCTTCTGTCGGTGCATGATTGTCGTAACACACACCACGCAAAAGTGACGTTGACAGGCCTTGTGACAGCGCGAGTCTTGATCAAACTACATTGGATTCTCATGAAACAACTGCAGCCCATGGTTTGCTTCACAAACCCGGGACGGAGACTCAGTTTCTCGGACTGTCTGGACAATACTCCTCAGGGTCTTGTGAAGCGCGTCGCATAATCAGTTGCGAGTGGGCCTGCGTGCCGTGGATTCACATGAAAGGTTTCTTTTTGTCCAGGCACAGTTTGGTCTTTGGCTTTTTTTCGCCCTGATGAAGTTTGGTCGTTCTGTTTGCAGTTGGGGATAGTGGTGCCGAAGGTAGATTGAGCATCTGGATGCGGCCTGTTTCGACATCTGGATGCGGCCTGTTTCGACATCTGGATGCGGCCTGTTTCGACTTTGTGTGTTGAAGTTCTGCATTTGTGTGATTGCAGTTGCAGTTGCCATGGTGCACTGGGTGATGATCATGATTTGCTCCGGAACCTGCACTGAAGTTTCTTTTTTCGTTCCTTTGGGAAGCCGTTTGTTTTTGCGAACCCGTCGATAAATTTCAGAACCAGCTGCAGTACGTTGACGCATGTTTGCAGAATGCGAGAACTTGGACACGTGTTCGCTTGCAGACCTGAAGTGCTGCAGGAATGCAGTGTTCGTACAAAGTGCTTTTAAAAAGCACATGTGCATTTTTGTGCTTTTTTTTGACCAGCTGCTTTTTATGTGCTTTTTTGTGCTTTTTTTGGCCTTTAAGTACTTTTTTTTTCCTGATTTTAGGGAAATAACGATAAAAATGGTAATTTTTGTACATTTTAAGTATTTCAAGAGACATATTTTAGAGCTTTCCTTGAGATAATAATTCATAAAATATAAGTTACATACTTCTTAAATATTTTGTACAACCTGAAAAGAGTAAAGGTAAAATACTGTAGAAGAAATACCTACAATTAAAAAGGATATAAATGTATTTTTTTGAATTTTTACATAAATTTTTTATGACATTTCAAAAGTGATTTTTTTGTGCTATTTTTAGTTATGGAGTATGACTTAAGTTGTTAGTATTTGTCTGGTCTGTCTGTCTGTC
>JAAUXT010098920.1_pt1 | contig 21559 bp, 27 predicted proteins | sample 7278171 | NCBI WGS metagenome assembly JAAUXT01 (sample SAMN14350112, study PRJNA611818) | marine sediment metagenome | isolation source: surface marine sediment (1.8m) | place: French Polynesia: Moorea | collected 2018-08 | reverse complement strand
TGATTTGATTTGGCTCACACTGATTTGGCTAGCTTTTTCCAAAAGCTCCCAAATTGTGCAACCCACCTTAGCCCCCAAAGCGCAGTCTACACATATATGTGTAACTGGGGTGTTTTGTCCAGTCCGGCCTACACACATGTGTGTAGATGGGGTTTTCCCACCAAAATTTTCAACACAAAGAAAACTTTTTCCTAAAACATTTTTTCAGTTTTTTTTTCAAGTTGTATGGCAAAAACATAATTATTGCCAATAATTATTGCCAACTTTTGCCTGAAGCACTTTTGAAAAAAAAATTAAGAATCTTAGCAAAAAATGGAAAAAAGTTTTGTTGCCATTGAGCTGGCTCAATGTGCTCCGCACTTGATGGGCAAAACTGAAAAAATCGTCCGCGCTTTGGGGGTTAAATCACCTAAAACACGCTGAGGTTGCATTCTGCTGGAGTTCGTGTGCAAAAAATAGATTCAAACCGACAGTCTCAAGTAAATAGCAAAGGAAATAGTAGTGACAACCGAACTGATCAACAAATTGAGGGCAAATAAGATATTTTTTCGTGCTGACATTGGGCGACAATCCACACAAGTGCTCCATGCAGATGATCCAGAATGGGCGACGAAAGTTGTTTCTCTCCTGCAGTGAGCTGAGTATTCTGCCTGCGGTGTGACCAATTGCTGACCGTTTTTGTTTTCAACTGAGCCAATGGGACGAGTCTGACGCGTTCGTTCAGGTTACCCACGTCAGAATTTGGTCTGCTTTGTTCGGTGAATTGGGAAAACAATCATTTTTGTGTTCTTAGCAGACTGGTGTCCCCCAAACACGAACACGAATCTTTTCCAAAAACATACCTCTCCTGAGCGAACCCAGCACTCGTGCACATGTGGACCACACTGAGCAAGTCACAAATGCCTTCACGACTTTCTCTATTTTGAGCGCGGTTCACGCACGAGTGTTTCTTTCTGCGTGAAGATCCAAACGTTTTTATAGAAGCGTCGCCAAGAGAACACAAAGAAGCGACCCTGGGGGGGGGGGGCATGGTACAGTGTGCACAATTATTGTTCATGAACAAACACAACAACCCCAAAAGGGGTTTCTCTTGCCGGGCGAAAGCTAAATGGTGAGAAACGAAAAGAGTTCGTGCAACATGAATTATCTATTTTGGTGCACTGCTTGACAGGAAAATTGTGGGACTTGGAACACGACAAAGGAAAACCATCTGTCATGTCAGAGGGTGAGCTGAAGTTTGCAAATACCCTGCGAAAGAGCTTGTCATGGTCCGAAAAACTCCTCTGGAGCTAAAATTCTGAACGTAGCGGGAGATCATAATTCTTGCTCAGAGAAAATCGAGGCATTTCAAAGATCAGAGAAAACTTACAAGTTGGATCGCGTTTTCGGTGCTGAGTGAACGGTGCCTTGTGAGGTGGAAGGAAACCTGATGAAAGTATTTTTTTCGGTCAGGATCTTTACTGTGCATTCGCGCTACCCAGTTTGAAGAGTCATTTGCTGTGTGTCAACAATGTGAACCAACCAATCTGAATTTTGCTAATGCTACACACAAACTTAGCCCATGCAATGACAAGTGAGTTGCTCTCAGCCGCACAGAAATGTGAATGGTGAAAGACACAACCGAACAAGCGTTTGATCCAAAGAAAAAATACTCTTGCAAACTGAGTGCATCCAGATTGGCTTGAATGCAGATTTAGTTTGTCAAGTTCTCTTCTTGTAAATGTTGGGATCCCTTGCATCGAAGCAAAGCAAATCATTCATGGTAGAACAATTTTAACACCAGTTTTTGTGACACTATTATGACAAATCAGGTTATCGTGTGTGACACGTACGTTTTCACCCCAAAATTGAACATCAAAAGAGAGGGGGAGGGCCAAATCTTGGGGCGCTTCCTGCACATGAGTGCGTCTATACAAGACGGTACGATTAGAAAAACCAAAACAACGTGCAGTTTGTGCTGAATCACAAAGAAACAGGCAGGTTGCCCAATGTTGAGACAAAGGGCGACAAATCAAAGCATGCCTTGAGCAACACGCTCCCTCACTGCAATGTTGCAGGAGCACAGTGCTGCAGGTTGTTGAGGTTTGTGTAGTGCTGGACGTGGAGGTACTCATAGCCCTCATTCTCATCTCCTGATGGTTCTGGATCGGCTGGAGCTGGATGGGGATCATTGACAGTTGGTTGATTTTGAATTTGTTTTCTGCAACAAAATTGAATACCTCACATAAGAAGTGGATCTCAGGAAGCAAAACCACGATTTGGGGAGTGAAAACATTGTGCTGTTGGCAAATTTACTCTGTAACTACAGCTTGTTAGACCACACACGCCGTTTTACAGTGTGGATGACTGACCTCTTGAGACAGAAAACCACTGTGATAACAATGAACAGAATAAAAGGAATTCCAACTCCAATCCCAATCCAGACAGGAGTCAAATTTGTTGATTCTTGTTTCTTGTCATCAGGGACTTTTGCTGTGAGGTAAGTTGGTTCTGTATAACAGAGGAAGAATAAATGTTACATTTTTGATTGTGCACATGTTTCAGCAAAGTTCAATAAATCAAGACAAAATGTAATGCAGGTGATTGACCAAAGCAAGGTGGTAGCTGCTCCCTGGCCCAAGTTCCATTTTTCAGACATGTGATGGTTCCACTTCCCCCATCATGGCAGCTGTAGGTCACCTGATCACCAGTCCGGTAGGGTCCTTTGAATCTGATTCTGGTGAAGTAGAGCTCACCCCCTGGCTTTGGACATACACCTAAAGTTGTCAATAAACTATTTTGCATGAAGAGACATGTCATTATCATCAAAGGAGACAAATGACAGAACAATTTACATGCACAAAACATTTTCACTCAAACACAATATTCATATCACACACAAAACAGTTGTTGTTTTGAAAAAATGAAACTGTTTGATGAAAATGTCATTGCCTGGGTTCCCACATGATAGAGTCATCCAGGATGTATCAGCACATCTGGGATAACCATTGAGTGGTAGGAAGCAAGTTCCATATCGCTCCTCATGTTGCAACCAGCACAGGGATCTGCAGATGAAAGTCTTTGCATCTCCCGGTGTATCACTCAGTCTGAGCTCAAAAGGGCGGGGCAGGTTCAGAAACAAATCAGGGTGCAGAGTAGTCAGTCTGTTGTTACCCAGTCCAATGTGTTTGATAGAATACAGAGAATCAAATGTCCCTACTTGTACAACTGTCATTCTGTTGTTCTTCAGCTCCAGCAGTTCAAGAAAACTGAGTCCAGTGAACATTCCAGGTCTGATGATGGTCAGAAAATTGTCACTGAGGTGGAGCAATTTTAGCTGCTTCAAAGGAACAAAAGTGCCTGGCTCAATTTCAGAAATTTTGTTGCTGTCCATCCACAATCTTTTGAGTGATATCATCCAATGGAATGCTTCCTTGTCAATGGAAGAAATTTCATTGATGTGCAAATCTAGGAAGGTGCATTGAGACAGGTTGCTGAAGACTCTAGCAGAAAGTAAGGTGATGGCATTCCCCACCAGATCAACAGTCAGGGCCTCAGCAGGAATGTCCTGAGGCACCTCAGTGAGACCCCAGTAGGTTTTCCAGAAGTGCCTTTTGGTGGAGTTGTACTCATCCCTGCAGGCACCCTCCTTGGTGCAGACAGAATTTGCACCCATTGGACAGGTGCCCAAGAGCAGAGCTGGAAAAAAAAGAAATCTTGACATGAAGGCAAGTTGAGCAGAAGCAGACTCCAGAGTGGTCTAGTGACAGATGATGCAATTGGTATTGTTCCAACAGTTCTAAAAGAGTACTGGGGCTGTAGAACTTTGCTCATGACCCAAAGACAAAACAAATGTTGCTTGTTTTTGAGAGGCACATACCTTTCTGCCAACAAGGTAAATAAACAAAGTGTACTCACCAAAACACAGAAGTGAGGACTGGAACCTCATTTTCATCCTTGTGACTTGTGTGAAAAGTAGGATCGGAAATTCTCCAAAAGGAGTCAAATGATCTTCTTCTTGAATTGGATTTGACGTATAAATTGTTCGTGTGTTCAGAAACTGACAACGACACGTGTTCAGACACAGTAAGTTTTCGTCTCTTCCAGGTAACTTCCTGAAGCACCAACTTGTCCAATATAACGAAAAATAGATCCACTCGTTCCGCTCATCCACGTGTTCACGTTTGCGAGCTTCAACCCTGACTGTGTCAGGTACGGCCTCAAATGTGAGCCCTGATCACGAACAATTCTATATCGAGCTCGCCTGAGGCACGGTGTGACTTTTTTGCCTTTTGTGGCGCACTCATCCAAATACCGCTCCTCACGAATCGTCAAGGGGGAAGAAAAAAATCCCGGCATTCAGTGTGTTCTCTTTTCATTAAAACTTTTTTTTTCAATTGAGCTTCAAGTGAATGGGTTTGAACGTGTCTCATACAGTTGCACGACAATTTTCTTTTGCCAAACGCAACACCTATCTCTCGGCGGCACAGAGGGGGGAGGGGTGCAATGCACCGTTGCACAAAGCAAGCGTTGTTTTTGGTGGCTGATCAAGGGGGATACTTTCCATGAACGAGTGACATTGTGTCGCAAGGAAGAAACCGTATCTTTCCACACGTGCGACCAGCTTTCCCTGTAGTGCTCGGTACCCCAATAAACAATCTTCAGAGACCCAGTGTGAACCTGCTGCTCTCCACGCCAACCTCTGATGCTGACCAAAAAGAGCAGAACTCTCTCTGCAGGACTGAGAGTGTGGGCAGTTCAAACTGCAGCAAACCGCACCACAGGGTATGTGGGCTCTCTGTGTGAAACAGCCTGCTGTGGAACCAGGGTTGTGACACATTCACGGCGAAGTGTGCGTTCGCATTCCCGAGACTGGTAGACCTAATGTCAGACAACAATTGAGGTTTACACCTCCTTACACAGTCATGGGGGGGAGGACAAACGTGTTGAATCATGTCCTATATCTGTGACGAACCCTCAGAAAATAATACTGATGTGTGACCAACCACTCTGTCATGTTGGCATTGTTCAAAAGGCCAGTCTCAAAATATTTCCAATTTAGGAACATGTCTTGCTTGATGCGTTGCAATTTGAACAGTGACCATATTTCCCCATGAGAAATGACAAGGGTGAAAAACATGAAACACGCATCTTGCCACAAAAATAAATCGAGATCTGCTGCTTGTGGTTGGTGGAAACCTTCAAAGAGATGTCTCGATGAAAAACATTATATTGTACAAATTTCATTGTGAAGCTTGTTATGATTTGAGTTTCTAAGTCAGGATACAATTTCAAAACTGAACTGCAGTGACTAAAAAATAGCTGATTTGAGGAAATTTCAGTTGCTCTGATTTGGCTTGCTCTGATTTGGCTTGCTCTGATTTGGGTTGATTTTTTGTCAAAATTCTTACTTTTCACTCAATATTCACAACTTCAGAACTCATTTACCACACACCCAAATGGAACAAATTTGACCAAATAGAACCATTACACATTGTTTCACAACACTATCCACATATCAACCAAAAGAATTGCCCAGTATCCATTTCAAAATTTTCTGTTAAAAATGACTTTTTACCACAAATGTTAGCCCCACCTAAAAACCACATAAAAATTTTCAAAAATTAAAAATCAAATACTACCTCTCAAAACCCCCATATAATTGTGATAAAGCTGTGACCAACAAAAAGTAAGTCTTTCCATTTTCATGGAACAACCACTGGAAGTATTATCGTACAAAACCAAATGCTAAGGTGTAAACTTCATTATATTCGTCCCTTCCTGTTTGCGATGGTTTCAGCGTTTCTTTGAGCAACTGACCTTTTCTTGCAGCAAATCACAGTGACAACCAGAGTACTGATGATAAAGATGAGAAGAGGGATTCCAAGTCCAATTCCAATCCAGATAGGAACAAAATCAGTTGCAGGAGTGATATCACCAGGGATTGTCTCAGTAGCAATGGAGGTGGTCACAGTGATGGGTCCTGATTCTATAGTGGAAGAAATAGGTGAGGCTGATGCTTCTAGAAATGGATAGGTTGGGGAGATTCTAAAGGAACACATGTTTGTGCTTGACAAGAAAGTGTATAGACAACCAAGGTTTGGCTCAGGAAGCTCAAAAGTTCTGAAGTTGACCAAATTCTACAAAATGACATTACCTGTTGTTCTTGACACTGCAAATGGGACATCATTCTCTGCTGGTTCTGAAAGTCAGAATTTCTTGTGAGTTACTCACCACAACACACAGAGAAAAAAAATGATTGTTTTCATGCTCTTTGCTGCTGGTTGAATGTATATTATCCCTGTCACTGTCTGGACTTGCAGATTTAGTTTTGGTTGGAAATGAGAATCAGGTTCACATTGAACTCACCAAAACAAGGTGGGAACTGCTCCCTGGTCCAGGTTCCATTTTTCTGACATGTGATGGTTCGACTTCCACTATCATGGCAGCTGTAGGTCACCTGATCACCAGGGTTATATGGTCCAGAGTAGGGGGTTCTGGTGAAGTACAACTCTCCTCCTGGCTCTGGACAAACACCTGAAGGATAAACCACAGTCACTGAGAACAACTGACACATTCCAACAGACCAAGTGTCAAAAATTGCAACTGCCAAAATTGGCCCAAGCGTCAACAGTCCAGACAAGAGGACTTGGAACATTGCCAAACTTGCTACAAAGTACTGCATTCTGATCAAATTCCTTCCTGACATATCTCAATGTACATGTAAAACTCAAGAGACCAAAACAGAAAAAATGCACTGTCTTCATAGTGAAAGTGCTATTCAAAGAACAGAAACTCTCTGGATCCCCATAGTGCTTCGTGCTTGACAGGTACCCTGGGCAAATCACCACAAGCTGTGTCACCTCTTTCAGAAGATGTGGGGTTCAGACAAAGGGAATTGCACGGTGATTGTGGATACACATAGCTTCGTGGCAGCAACATGTTGGGAACATTACCTGGGTCTCCGCACAGGAGCGAATCCCACGAAACATCACCACAATTCACGCTGCTGGTGCCACTGGGAAAGGCGCTGGTGCCATGATGCATCTCATGTTTCAACCAGCACATGGATCGGCAGATGAAATTATTAGTTTCCTGTGAACTTGTTACACTAAGAAGAAGCTGCAACGGACGAGCCATGTTGAAGAACAAATTTGCGTCCAGAGTGATCAGTCTGTTCAAGTAAATCCCCAGGGTTTTCAATGAATAAAGAGAATCAAACGCTTCCTCTTCTATTGTTTCTATGATCTTGTGATAAAGGTGAAGACTTTGTAGAAAGCCCAGTCCATTGAACATTCCAGCCTTCACAACAGATATGAAATTGCTGCCCACAGAAAGAGTATCCAGACTTTTAAGTTGACTGAATGTTCCTGGATAAATTACAGAAATGTTGTTTTCATTCAAATTGAGGGTTCTCAGGGAATAGAGTCCTCTGAATGCTTCTTTGTCAATTATTGAAATGTGATTGGCTGCAATACGAAGACATGTGCATTGCCCCAATTGGCTGAAGACTCCAGCAGGAATTGAGGTTATATAATTTCTCTCCAGATAAACCTGCCGAGCCTCAGCAGGAATATCAGAGGGCACATTGGAGAGGTTCCAATGCGTTCTGTAGAAATATCTAGTTGAATAAGAGTAATCATTTTTACTGGCCATGTAATGTCTTTCTGAACAATCTGCATCTATTCCAAGTATGAAAACCATCTGGAGCGTGGCTGAAAGAAAAATAGAAAACTGACCTGAAACCGTTGGTCAGTTTGTTGCGCAAAAGATTTTTTGGGGGGTTCCCCCACATCCAAGCAGAAACACAACTTGGTACCGCAAAGAACCCAAAACAACTCACCAACACAGGTAAAATAGTGACGAAGTATCATTCTGTCTTCAGGCTTTAATTTCTCTGGTGTCAAAATGAAATTTATAAATAAATAACTGTGGAAACGTAGCAGTTCATACTGATTCTCTCCTGTCGTCCACCACTTCTTTTCATCTTCTGAAACAAGCTTTTCAACGGTTATGATCTCATGAGTCCCGCACAGTGACCAACAAATTTTACAAAATTGTCGCCATTTACCCAATTGTCATGAACAAAGTTGTTTCGCAGACTTGATATCATGTTCGCTTGTGCGGTCGAGTTGGGTTTGCGCGGTTTCGGTTTCCCATAGCAACACGACGCGCGACGCACAAAATTTGATTTTCCCACGCGTTCTGTCGCGTGAGCGTTCAGCTTTATGGGACATTTGGCATGCGTTTTGGCAGAGGCATTACTGTTTTCTATTCACAAAATACTTTCTCTATTTGGCAGAAGTACGATATCACGACATTTTGAGGAAGTTTCCCTCGAGTTGGTGTCAGCTGGGGCGCGGGAATGATACCCTGAGGCCGATCCTCTCACGCTCAGTCCCCACCGCTGTTTTTGGCTCTGAATTATATTTTTATTTTCGTGTTGCGTTTGGCAAAGTTTCATGGGAATTTGGTGGCTACACTGTACGTGTTTTGTGCGTTTTGGTACCCAAGGTACACTTGCCAAGAATAAAACGTACAAGGCAATTACGTCCGAAATTTGTTTGCGTAGAGTTGAAACCAACAAGGGAAACCAACAAGGTGGATCTTGAAAAACTGTTCGGTCCCAAAAGTTCCTCCGGGAAGATGGGGTATCCACTGGTCGCACTTTTTGTCGAGCATCTTCTGAACAGTTGGTTCCAAAGACACCGACAGCTCGTAACATTCGGTCCGGTTTTATTTCAAGTTGAATGTGCATATCTTCACACTGGTTCACAGGGGGGAAAAGCGCAACCCATTCCAATGCAGAAACGTTTTCACATTTCAAAGTTTCAGCCTCAAAAAAGTATGCCAAGATCACGCCATGGTGATTTTTGGCTTTCCCAAAGATGTCAAAAGAAAGGGGCTTCTGCGATTTGAAACTAAAGCTCTCAGGATCCTCCATTGCACTCCATGTTAACCAGCCCACAAGAATGGAAAGTTTCAAAAATGAAAAGTCAAAAAATACCCAACTCTATCAGACATATATATTTTGAACAGTTTCAAATAGTCTCAAATTAACACACCTCAATTTCATTTGAAAAGCACCTGAATAATTACTGAAATTCAGAAAAACAAAAATCAAATAAGTTTATGCATGATTACACACAAATGAACACAATTCTTACCCAAACAAACCATTTTGAACACTTTCATTTGTCTGATATTTCAACCCTGCCTTTGACCTGCCCTAAAAACACATATTGAATGCTACCTCTCAAACCCCCATGCAATGTGTGACATTTAGTCAATATACTTCCTTCACAAACAATTTGTACCTTCAGATATGAGGACCCATCTCCACATCAACACCCCATATTTTCCAAACTTCCAAATTTGAACTCTTTGACTGCGTGAGCCCAAAAATTTGAAGTTCACAAATTCCTTCCTTGAGCATTAGTGCCAACCTAAATTGAACCAAAACAGTCCAAAAGACACCAAAATTTATCCTTATCTTTACAATGAACCTGCTGAACACATATTTTTGGTTTGCCTTGCTTGTAGGTGCTTTGATTTTGGTTGTTTTGATTTGAGTCACTTTTTCCAAAAGCGCCCAAATCGCGCAACCTCCTCAAATCACCCAACAAGTTATAATCCTCCTGTCAACAGGGCGTGCCAAAACAGAATGACAAGTGCGAGCACACTGACTTTCAGTGAGTTTTGGCAGGGGTATGGTGTTGTCGATTCACAGGCAACTTATTGCCCAACCAAACATTGGCAGTGGCACGGTATCGTGGCAGTTTGGGAAAGTTTTGTTGTCCCAACTGAAGCAATTCCATCGAGATTCTCATGTTGGATTACAACAGGCTCACCACCATCCATCCAGATTTCTTTGTCAATATAAACCGACTCAGTTTGGCTCCTGTGAACAAAACTGCGTCTGCCTCCAATCATTTTGTGTGTCGCACCCTCTGCTGGCTAAAGCACGAGGTACAACATGGAACCGTCAGTTGGCTTCCAACCAGTGCTGATCCTCACTGTGTGGACATTACATCATGGACTTCACTGCAGTGTGAAAACCCAGGTATTTAAGGTCTACAACCATTTGTTGCTGCAAGCATTTGGAACAACAAAGCAGACTGTACAAAGAAAATGTCAATTCTCAAAAATCTCAAAGCAAAAAGAGGCCACTGACGACTCTCCAGTGATCATCAGGCTGAACTGACTGAAAATTGAGGCACACCTTTCACCTGGTGTCTTTGCAGGAATATGTCCGGAACCAGGCGGTGAGCTCCACTTCAGCAGAAACAGATACAACGGACCCTACAACCCTGGAGACCAGGTGACCTACAGCTGCCATCATGGGAGAAGTGCAACCATTACATGTCTGGAGAACGGAACCTGGGCCAGAGAGTGGCTACCACCGTGTTTTGGTCAGTCCCGTTGTGATTTGACTCCCGTTTTTGGTGTAAAATCAGCTGGGTAAACTTTGGTGACGGGAGGATACCACCCCTGCCCTGCTTAAGTTTCCCATGTGGAGATCTGCCATAGAGTCGGGGTTAATATTGTGAATTGAGTGGTGGTCCTGTTGGAGGACTGTTCACACATGTAGATGTTACACGGGAAAGAACTGGGGTTTCGATTATCCAGGTTCCAAATCAATTTTTTCACCAAAACCGTCGCAGAACACGCACAACAAGACAGACGAAATGTGACAAAACAAAAAACAACAACAAAAGAAACAGCTGTTTTTGTGTCTGGCAAACATCATGACTTGGTTTTGGAGTTTAAGTTTTTTGCAGCGCCGACTGGAGAGAGCAGGACAGTCACTGGTTGTTTGTGTCCAGAACCACAAACCTCCCCCACCCTACAATGCAGTTGGTTTGGGCGATTTTGCAGATTAGAAACAGAAAAGCTTCGCAGTTTGCAGTTGCTGCGCAAAGGGGATGTCTCAAAAATGGGAATCATGAACTAGACATTGGTCAAGTGTTTTGTGAATCTAACAAGTCCACCAGATGTGTCTGTGTTGGCATGATCTTTCCATTTGTGTTCCAAGTCCTGACAAATACACACACAATTATATTTGTTCCAACAATCTGTCTGACACAATGATGATGATGATAACTGGACAAAAAACTGACATCATATATTTTGACCAAAAAGAAATACTCATCACACATCAGGAGTCCACTTTCAGAACATGCCACAACGTGTTGCCAGCAACTTGTTTCACGCTGTTTTTGCCTCTGCATCAAACATTTTGAGCCGACTTCCCCCCTCCCTGTCCATTGTCCCATGCTGCGTGAAGGCAATCTTCAACCGCAGCCGAGAAACGTCCGACTCAATGGGAGGTTCTGCTGGTCAGTATTGTGCATCATTTTGCAAAAAACTTTGGTGATACAACAAGAGTTCCCAATCTGTAAGGTGAGCAACACGCACAACATTGTAGTTGTACCACACGACCAAGGGTGACATTGTGCTTTTCTGTTGCAGTTTCAACATTGTGTCAAGTGTCAATCAGGGGTGAAAATAATCATATCGTGTCCACAAGAGGAACTTGTCATAAGTTGATGTTCGTAAGTTCAGCTTGCCATCACATGAAAAATACATCATCTGCCAATGATACCAATTCAGGGTCAATTCCAAGACAAATATCTCTTTTGTTTGCAGGAACCATTGTTCACAGAGATGCACCTATCACTGTCAATTGCTGTAGTTTTCATCTCAGTGGTTTTACCAGTTTGGGCTGAGAGCAATGGCAGAATGAAGGTTTTTGTGGTGGATACAGAAAACCTGAAGGCTCTAGTTGACGACCAAGCTAAAATCATAGCTGAACATGAGGCTACAATCGAGAACCTCAACAGAACAACTGAGGTGCTCAGTGAGAATGTGGATCATCAAGACCAACAGATTCTCAATCTGAAGAACAGGCAACAGGAGAGCATTCAGGCTCTGACTGCAAGTGGAGGTGAGACGAAAACAAATGTAAAATAATGATGAAACAAGTATTGAATGGACACATTGCACAACAACAAAATACAACAGCAATTGTAAAACTGGCACCTGTGTTCTGATGTTTGCCTTTTCAGGTCCTGTTCCCATGGCAACCCTGAACCAAACTGTTGAAGACCAGAATGAACATTTCCAGGCCCTGGCTGTCCAGATTCAGCAGAAGGTGATCTTGTAGAGGAACATTGGAGGTGAGCAATATTTAATTCAGTTGAACAGGAGAACACAGACAGATTTGCCCATGGGCTGTGAAAACTCACTGACTCAAACAATGCTTGAAATGCAGAGCAAGAGCCACTTGGCTGCTTTTTCGCATTTATATTGAGACATCAATGACATGACAGCAATATCAGCCAACAATACATTTTTGTCCTGTCTGGTTTTTAGCTCCTCAAATTTGTTTCCCTGTTTTGTGAAGTAAAATCCTTTGAGAAGAGGGGCATTGCTCATGTTCCATTTACGTATGCGGAGGTGGGTGCGAGAATTTGGCCATTTTGGCCAACACGGCGTGCACAACTTGTAACACGTGACACGCAGATATCTTGGGTGTTTGATTTTCAGGTGGAATCGCTTTCCACGCCGCGGTCACAATATTCGAGAATAAAGAATTTTCCATGCAGCACGTGCGAGCTGAACGCCCGGTCCAACGTCCGGTGGGAAATCGCCATTTTTACGTGCGAACCCAACTTGCCACGGAGCAATTTCCGTGGCTGTCTCACACATTTCTCAAGGTTAGTTTGAGCATTGTTTTTTGACAATTTGGTGCAAGGAACATTTGTTTCTATCTGTCCAAAGTTTGCTGTTGAACCTATCTCATAGATGTAGAAAACATCACCCCAGAAACACATTGTGCATGCATTTGCCATGAACTGAATCAAGCACAATTGTTAACTAAATTGAACTGGGCAGGTTCTTTCTCATCCTTAAGACCAAGCACAGGTGAGGTCAAAACAGAATCCTTTCAATGACATGCTGAAATTGTGGCTCTGGTAGCCATCTGCATGTAAAATTCTCTCTACAAGCTCTTTTGGTGTGCTCATCCAATGGACAAAGTGTGTATCACACAAATAAGAAAAGAAATGTGTGGTATCTAAAAGTAGTGTGCAATGATCGGTCAAGCGTGTCGAGAAAACTACAACAGCATTGAAACACACGCTGGGTGCCTCACAGAAAGTGTGTGATACCTTGAGTGAAAATTTTATTGAAGCATCTTGAGAACTGCGACCACTCAACAGGAATGAATAACCACTGCACATTCTCATAATGAAATCATTGCTTTGCATTGCAAAGAAAATGCAAGGCTCCCAAGAGGCATGTGAGGAGACATAACACATGAAAGGACAAACAACAACTGTACCCAGCAACTGAAACAATGACACAAGTTATCCGCAACAGACTCGGTGAGTAGAACAATGCCCTGCAGACGACAACACTATGGTTCAACAACCACTGGAATTTTGTGCCCTCAGGTGGTTTACCACATCCTTTCTTTTGTTCTGTTGGTTCATGGAGACAGTTTGTGTCCTGAGCCACAAAATTTGTGTCCACTATATGGAGAGTCCAAAATGGAGCTTGATAAAGTTGTGTGTGTATGTGTGTCTGTGTGTGCTGTAGTGAACCTTTGTTTTTCTTGTTGAACTGAAAACTTTTGTGACGCCTGAAACATTTTTGTGTTGTGCTCTGAAGTGATGATAATCAACATGACATATGATGCTCAACTTTATTTCAAGTCAAATGGTTCTGCTTCAGATCAGATGCTGTTTCAGCCATGTGTATTAGAGTACATAGAGCAGGTGACCAGTGAACCAGGACTCTATCACCCCAAACTGGGCTGTTCCATACACCACACTGGAGTCAACATTCTGCACCCTGACCCTTTCCCCAGCCGTCAGCTCCAGGTTGATGGTAGCAGAACCTGAAGGGTCTTCGTTGGAGTTGGTGAAGCCTGCTTCTTTGAAGGCAATTGCTGCTTCACCAACCAAGATGGAGAATGATCCAGAGTAGTCATTTCCCTTCTTGTTCACAGAGAACCTGTACAAATTATATCAGACAAATTCGAAGAAAAACTCATTTTCTTTTGTGGTATATTACCAAGGAAGCAAATAGAACACTGAAAAATGAAAGAATATAAATCTGTGCATTGATCAATTTGACCTGCGAAACAAACACCCACTCTTCTCCCAAATTACAGATACTTACTGATAGTAGCCAGTGACAGGAGCTATGTAGGATCCAGTATCAAAATCAAAGTTGTTTCCAGGGTCTTCAAGCAACCGGCTCCAGACGATGGGTTCATATGAGGCAAGGTCGTTGATGTAGTCATTCAGGGAAACCAGGAAAAACGTATCTTCTGAAAAAAAAAAACAAAATTCAAATTGATGAACAGGCAGAGTCACTGAAAGTTTTGGTGGACGCAGAGCGGAATGTACTGGTATTTTTGGGAAAATGCTTTAACTATGTCTTTTCAAAAAATGCACCTGTTCTCTGAAGCTTTGGGTTGGGCTCGCGCAGGTTTTGAATGGCGATGCCCTGCTGGTCAATCAGTTCTTGTTGTTGCTCATTCAATGCCTGTTGTTGCTCGATTGTTGTCTGTTGTTGCTGAACTTTTTCTTTCAACCCACCAACCATCTCCTGTAGAAACACAAAAAACTGCTTTGGAAAAAACAAACAATCTGAAGCAGTTTGATTTGCACCCAACCATTTCAGTCAAACATTTGCTGGTGTACACCTGACCTCAAGGGCTTGAATTTTTGCCCAAACATCAACATTTGCCAATGCAGCATCATTCTTATTAGCATGTCCAGCTGCAGCAGCTGCAAATAAAACAACAAACAAAACAAGAGAGAAGAAGGCCATGCTGTTCATAGGATGTCTCAATGAAGTGTGGGCTCATATCCTGGAAACAACAGCATCTGGTCAATGATGAACTGTTCCCAGCATTGGCCAGCTGTCACCATGTGGAGAGATCTCAGGTCCTGAGGCGGATCCAAGTCAACGAGAAGGGGTGATTTGGGTTGTGGGTCAACCGAGGGCAACATTCAATAGTACAGGCAGGAAAACAAACACTGACGCACATGCAATGGGGTGATTTTGTTTGGACAGCCATATGGGCCAGCAAACATGTGTGTGAGCACGTTTTGTTCCATTTGCTGAAACAGAGATAGTGTACATACTTTTCATCCAATGCCTTTTGTTTCAAACTTATGTTCACTTCATTCCCTTGAAGTCGGGGAAAGGTGCAAAATATTTCCCTCTCTGCAGGTGGGTCAACAGTTTGTCATGGACGAGCCTGTCAAAAGTTTTGTGAGCAGTAATTCTGCATATACTTCCAACTTGTGGGTTGAATTGATGGGGCCACAAGGCTCGAAAAGTCAAAGGGCTTCTGGAGAGGGACAGCATTTCATTTAAAGCACATCATTTTGTGAGTTGGACACAACTGTTCTCCTGGGGAGAGCATTGGTGGACACAAACTTGACAACACAAACTGAGTCTCTTTTTACAGCAAACTTCCCCAGCAGAGGAATGTCAACAGGAAGTTGCTTTCCAATATGTCAAACTGGTATTGTCCAAAAGTGCTGCACTCAGACTGAAGCAGGATTTGAACCAGAAAAACACAATACCTCAACCTCCACAGAAATGTGAATCTGATCAATATTTCTGAAGGTCCAGGAAACAACCACACAAGTGCACTTCCTCTCACAACAAATCCATCCAAAAATGTCAGTGTGCATAAAGTTCATGTTTGGGTCACACATTGGAGTGATATTATGGGTCACACACTTTGGCCCGTGTCTGAGCACACCCTGTCTTGCTGAACCACAAGGAGTGATGATTCAATGGCTGATAAAGCCAGGCTCTCCCCAAAGTTTTCCTGACCTGCACCCAAGAGGGTCATGAGCCGCAAGGGAACCGCAGAGTGTGGTTCCCTGCACATTTTTTCCTTTTCTGACTCCGACTATGTCAGACAATTACTTGTCTGCTTTCACCTTTATGGCTTAATCATTTGCCAGTGGGAGCCATTGTGTGAGGTAGGATTTCAGGTTAGCTCGATATTTTTGAACATTTTAGTGAAATAAGGAGAGAAATGTTTGTGAAAGTAATTTTTAAATTGAAGTTGTAAAGTTTTTGAGTGAGGATGGCAAGAAAAGTTGGTGAATTTTGCTGGATTTGGGGGATTTTTTGAGGGATTCAGTGGGCAGCCTGAAATGTTTCTCATTTGTTTCATGAAATAATGGCTTTGATGTGTGTGGAAACAATGTAGAAAGGCATTGTGGCAATTATTTTGTGTGGATGCATTGACTTTTTGGTGGAGTTAAACTGTTTATTTCATCAAATATCCACAAAGACAAAGGAACTGTCAAGATTTTTTGGTATTGACAGAGTAACTTGAGTTGGGGAGTAACAAAACTTTTGGGAGCAATAACTCCTGCAAAAGAAATAATTCATCATTATGTTTTCATCAACATTGCGTCCACAGTTGCAAGAGTCTAAGAACCATTATGAAAATTTTAACAAACTGCGAAGAACAGCACATTTAATGGAAACAAAATTGCATCCAATATCAACACATTTGATTGTGAACACAAAGCAGAAACAGGAACAAAACATGTTTCCAGAAAACAAGAGCATCCAGCGAAACCACAAGTTACACTGGTGTGAAGCATTTGTGTGGCTTTTAATGTCAGGAATTGTAGAACAGAGATATCAGAAAACTGGATGATTGCATCAGAATACTCAGAATTTGATATTGCTCAGGAAGATTTGATGGCAGATCCTGAGGTGGAATCTCCAGATGCGTGGCAGATGTTCATCAACAAAAAACAGTGTCAAGCAACATTGATATCGTTGAGCTCAATATCCTGTTCATTTTCTTCCTCTTGTCTCCCCCTGTTAAGTGTGCAGTCTCCTGAACAAAGGTGGGATTTCATCATTGTTGTGGCCCTCAGGTTTCAGGATTTTTAGTGGGGTTTCAGGCATTGCAAAGAGTAGTTTTCTTCTGAAGATTTCCAGGTTGTCAGTTTCTATGTAGGTTCTCATTCTGGCATATTTCTGCATTTCATCTGGTAGGATCTCCAAATCAAGATTTTCTTTCATGATCAATACAATCAGACAACTTCTCCCTGCAAATTGTAGAGATTTATTGTTTCATCACAAAATCATGTTTTTCAAGACATGTCTGCTGACATGTTTTCTGAAAAGTGCAAAAATGATTCCAGGAATTTGGTCTGTTTTTCATATCATGCCAACTAGCCTTCAACAACTTCAAGATGAGCAAGGCTGAACTCCTCTTTACACCAGTCAGACTGGAGATAATTTCTGCGAAATTTTCAAAAAGAGACAAGTGAATTATGCTCTATTTGTTTTGCATAGTCAATGTTGTCAAAGTAATCTTGGCCAAATATCATGGAGTACCGTGAAACAACAGAGATGACCCTTCTGCTGTGCTTTAATGCAGTTGTGATGTTTCTGGTAATTGTCACTGTTGGGGCAAAATCTCGGGGATGGAAGCACAACTTGTAGCCAAACTGGTCAGACTCCAGAAAATCAATAATCTCTCTTTTCACCCATTCTTGATCATCCACACTGAAATTGACAACTTTGTCCTGAACATTGTCATAAAAAAATGTTCTGTGTTGCAAATTTCAAAGAGGACAATGGTTTTCATTTTCTTGAACAACACGAAAAATTGAGTGCATGTTTCAGAGAACACAGTTGCCTCATATTCTGCAAATACCTACCTGTAATTGACAAAAGCATCATAATCCATGTTCTCTGTGTCATCTATGCCCACAGTGGCAACTTGCTTTTTCTTCTGCTTTCTCCTGTTTTTGGAATAGATGTGATCAGCCAGTTTGCAAAAGTGTGTCAACACACTTATAAGAAACATCACACAATCTCAGATCTAACTTGAAATACAAGCACCTCTTCCAACAAGAAATCATCTGGCAATATGATGCTCATTGAAAAAGACAAGGGGCAAAAAATCACAAAATTGTTTTTGTAGCAAACCAGATTTTGCACAACAGGAGACAGAAATGGCAACAAAATTTGTTGATGGACAAACCTTTCTTTGTATAACAGAGTGAGAGCAAGAGCCAAAACCAACAGGACAGGAACAGCAATTATAGTTTCAATCCAATCTGGACCTGAGTCACCGGCAGCATCTGTATCTGTAAAGGGGGACAGGATGGGGAAGTGTCTTAGTGAGCAGCACAAAAGTTTATGAATATTGACATAGCATCTTCTATGTTTCGTCAGAAAATCAACAAATATCTGTCTGGTGTTTGTGACATAACAAGGACGTCGTCATTGCTGATGTTTGGAATAAACATCAAAGCTTCGGTCACGCTCCTCAATGCTTAAAGATGACACAAATTCAGGAAAGAAATTGCAATTGTGTGAAGATGTGGTACCTGAGCATGTAAATTTTCCTTCCCAGTTCCCATTACTCTGACAAGTGATGGTTGTAACATCGCCCTCATAGCAGCTGTAGGTCACTACGGAACCCAAGTAATAGGGCCCATTGTATCTGGTTCTGTTGGAGAATGGGACACCTCCTGGGTCAGGGCACAATCCTGGAAAAATCAACAAGTTTTTGGTTCTCTTCGTGTTCACACCAGTCAGAGCTGTTTGGTGAGTTTTAACTCCACCTCAAATTGTCTGAGGAAAACATCGGGCACTGGGTGTACTGACCTGTTCATCCGTCAACTGAACAAGTGACTCTGTGTTTTACTTTGCGACTTGTCAACTTACCTGCTCGTTCACACGGCAGTTACATGATGGTGAGCGTGTTCTTTGGGTGTTGGGTGAAATCCACCATCCTATGGTTCCCCGTTGCACTTCATACTTCAACCAACACATAGAGCTACAGTTCCAAATATTTCTGGTATTGTGCTGGTTTATTTTGTCATCACTTAGCCCCAACTGAAGAGTGGGAGATCTTGGGAGATTGATCAGAAGATCTGGGCTCAGTGTTGTCAGTCTGTTGTTTGACAAATCAAGAATCTTGAGGGAGGAGAGAGAATCAAATGACTCATTCTGAATTTGTGAAATCTGATTTTCATTCAATAGGAGAGTTTCAAGTTTGTAAAGATTTCTGAAGGTCCCATCTGCAATGCTGGAGAGTTGATTTCCCCAAAGATAGAGAATTTTGAGAGATGTTAGAACATCAAATGCTCCAGATTCAATGGTAGATATCCAATTTTGACTCAATTGTAGATTCAGCAGGTTGTTCAGATTCTGGAACATTCCAGCATGTATGCTTGTGAGCTGATTTCCCCAAAGATACAGTTTCTTCAGAGATTGCATCCTGGCAAATGCCCCAATGGCAATGTTGGAAATGTTATTTTGATGCAAATATAATTCAACAAGGTTGTTTAGTGAGGTGAAGATCCCAACAGGTATGCCAGACAGTTGATTTCCCCAAAGGTTCAGTGTAGCAAGAGAACTGAGTTCATCAAATGTTCCAGTCTCAATCAGAGGAATTCTATTATGTTGCAAGTTCAGTATCTGCAGTGATCTCATCCCTGTGAATGCTTCTTTATGCACAGAAGAAATCTGATTGTTATCCAGGTAAAGGTATAGACATTGAGTCAAGCGGCTAAATATTCTAACAGGCAGGGAGCTGATCGAGTTGCAAACCAGATTCACAGCCAGAGCGTCAGTAGGGATATCCCACGGAACCTCGGTGAGATTCACGCATCTTCTATATAACACTCTTCCGGAATACCAATCCCTGCATGTCCTCACATCTGGACAGTTGGCATCAGCACAAACGTGGGCAATCACAAACAAACCTGGAAGAACCAAATAACAAAAAATAAACGCCTCCTGAAATTCATGTGGTTCAACCAGTAACGAAGCAAGACCAGCAATTGAACCAGTACCGTCCTGTTTGAGAAATGGAAAGAGAACATTCTTCAGCATCAATTTGAATCAGAGATCAGAGCACAGGGAGCATCGTGGACTGTGCCGACACAAGGCACACACACACACACACACACACACACACACACACAGAAACAAAAACACACACACACAAACACACACAGACAATACACAATGTTGCACCATTCAAAATTCAAACATAGCTTGAACTCACAGATGCCGAGAATAAAGTGCTGAGTCACCGTCATTGTCATCGTCCAACCTGTCCCTTGGTTGGCAAACTTTTACGTGACAGCCCAATGGTGATGCAGATTCTGCCATTGGCTTGAAATGCTTTTGACATCCAAAATTTGTGAAGCAGGAGAGAGGTTTTTCTTTTTCATTTTACCCCAAGGTAAAATAGGCGTCACTTCGCGGGTGGCCAGTCGCCAAGAGTAGGTTCTCTTGGAAAATGTGTTCACAACTGGGGCGTTTTCAGCATTTGCGTCACAAAAATTGCCTGGTCAGTTTTTTGCCAACAGGCGTGTTCCATATTGCGACTGGCCACCCGCGAAGTGACGCCTATTTTACCTTGGGTTGGACACTGGAGAAAGTGGGCCAAGTCATTTGGGGGAACTCTGCTAGTTGGAATGCATAAAATTGTACTTGCATGGAAAAGATGGTTGGCAAACTTTTACGTGACAGCCCAATGGTGATGCAGATTCTGCCATTGGCTTGAAATGCTTTTGACATCCAAAATTTGTGAAGCAGGAGAGAGGTTTTTCTTTGGGTGACTCGCGGTCGTTTTCTTACGCTGGCGGCAAATTTTTCACCACTGGGTTCAGTGTTCAATTTTCATGCCAAAATCATTGAAAGGGTTGCAGCGTCAAAACGTCTGATAGCGTCCAAACACACCGCCTAATGTGAAAGGGCCTTATCAACATTCCAAAAGACTTGAGTACCGTGCTCGGGTGGGGACGGGTTTCGTGTTTGCTGAACAGATAGACTATCCTCGGTGATCTCATTGTACACACACAAACCCGAAGTTTTCCTCACTTGATACACAGAAAGACACGCAGAGTTCAAGAGATTTGCAATTCAAATTCAGTGGTGTTTGCTTCTTGATCTCCTCAACTTACTCAGGGCTTTGCTTCTTCAGTGTTGGTTAAGCAGTCTTATCACGTGTGTTAACCTCGCATGGGTCCCGGTGTAACAGGACCAGACAACGACCAGCACCAGACAACGACCACCTAGGACTGGACAACGACCAGTCGTTACATGGTCCTAGACACATTTTTAGGACCAGACAACGTCCATCCCCAGTGGTCCTCACCCAGTCCTAGGACCAGAGAATGACCATTGAATTAATATTGGAAGTACTTCGAAGGACTGAAATGCATTCGAAGAAAGCAATGGATTATATATGTAAGTGACATCAAATGTGTTTGATACCTTTGAAGTACTTTGAAGCACCCAAGCGCATTCAAAGTTCTAAAGCAATGCATGGTGTGTGTGTCTGTGTGTGCATGTGTGTACCTGACTTCGAATGTGCTTGAAACCTTCGAAGTACTTCGAAGCACCCAAATGCATTTGAAGAAAGCAATGCATTGCATTGTGTGTGTAAGTGACATTGAATGCGTTTGATGCCTTTGAAATACTTCAGAGGTATCAAACCCATCCAATGACAGAAAATACAAAAATGCCCATATCTCAGCAACCGTAAGTC
>JAAUXT010058426.1_pt1 | contig 21568 bp, 17 predicted proteins | sample 7278171 | NCBI WGS metagenome assembly JAAUXT01 (sample SAMN14350112, study PRJNA611818) | marine sediment metagenome | isolation source: surface marine sediment (1.8m) | place: French Polynesia: Moorea | collected 2018-08 | reverse complement strand
GCATATGCCAAAGAGCAGGTCAGTCCTACCAGGTCAATTGGTGTGGCGAATGATGTGACACGCGAATCTTAAATGGTTTTGTGCAGCGGTTTCTTTTGAAGACCCCCTCGTTTATCTGTGTAACGGTAAGATCATTCAAGGCCCACCAAAAACAGAAACTGGGTGTGTGTGTGTGTGTGTGTGTGTGTGTGTGTTTGTGTGTGTGTGTGTGTCTGTGTGTCTGTGTGAGTTTGTTGCTTCGACATTGTGACTGAATTTTGTTTTTCCCACAGCTGGTTTCAGAGGTTCCCTGTGTTTTGTTTGGTGTAGCAGAAACCAGCAGTAAAGTTTTCATTTCTTTGTGAGAAATTCTGCCCATTCAGTTCCATAACGCAACAGCAACAATGACAAATTGATGCCAAATTTCTGGCAATTGTTGGAATACATTCCAACACAGCGGGCACTGTCACATTCAACAAAGAAAACCTGATAACTTGAACAAAATATATTTGCACTGACTTTAGGCAAGAGGTGGAATGTACAAAAAAGAAGAAAACTTGATGGAGTTCTGAATGTGGCATTAAGTTCTATATTGTGAACAGTTTCCTTCCATCTCGTGTCACAATGTATTTGGTCTGCAAGTCTTTTGTACAATTTGCCTAAGTCTTCAGTGCATGATGTGCTGAAGATTTCCTTGAAGATTGCTGGGCCATGCCAATTGCTGGTTTGTGACACAGAACCACCACACTGCTGATTATGCTATACACTGTGATTCTGTTTTGTGTGACACATTTCAGATCAGCTGCTTGTGACTCTGCAATGGACTGGATTCATAAGCAGGGAAATATCTTCCACAAAGATTCAGCCAAAAAATGGAACGCTTACTCTGAAAACATATTGCAGCAAAATATTGTTGAATTTTTGCAAGGAAGGAAAGTCACTTTCAGTATGAGCAGATTTCTATTGTTCAGCAAGGCATTGTTGTTCAAATTTCAAAACTATGAATTTGAGTTGGGCTTGAAATCATTTAAAACCTTTCAGAAACAGAGAGACAGATACATTAAAAACTTGGACGAATATTGGAATTTACAGATGATTTTTAATGTCACAAGGCCCACAGGGGCATTGTGGGTGAATGGAACCCTTCAACCATCCCAGAATAGGATCAACCAGATGCCATGCCACAACAGCTTCACTTATGACAAAACCTGTTATTCTTGTCACAGATATTCCTCATTCACTTGGAAATTTTCTGTTGCTTCTGTTTTGTCTTTAAATGTATCCTTCACTCTGCTTGAATTTATCAGCAGTCCAGTAAACTTCCTGAATGCCTCTCTACCCTGTTTCTTTGGAGCAGTTGAAATATCCAGAGAAATGAGTACTGAGACAAAATTCACGTTTTGTGGGCAGCACTCAAATTTTAGCATATTTCCAACATTTGCCAGTAGCTATTTTACAACCAAAGCTTTTCCTTCCACCATTTTTCACGTGCATCTCTATTTTATAGTTATGGATCAAAATGAAATACAAACAACATTTGTGAACAAGCCAAAGTTTTACTTGTATTGTGATGTACCTATTGTCTCACATTTGCTGCAGCAGAAACACATTTTTTATGTCCACACAATAAAGATACTAATGCAATACAAGCTCATCATCACACCAATATTCAATGATAATGTTGATTACAATGTTGTGGATGGCCCTGGCTTCCTGTGTCGAAAGGTTTACCCACACAAGCAAAATTACATGTTGTCTGGATTTTACGCAATTGTTCAAACTCACTTCAGGTCCAATGAATTTGGCAGATATGTTAAAATCTGCTACAAAACATCACCAAGAGACTGGAACACAATTTACATAAATAATGGCACTGAAATAAAGCTTCCTAACAAACAATTTTGTAACAGCTTTATCTGTGCTTTTGAAATAATTTCAAACCTACATTTGAACATTTCAGTTTTTGATCTTCAGTGCGAAGGGAAACAAAGTGAAGATTGCAAGTATGCTGGTTTGACAGTGGAGCCAGAGACATGTGCAAGATGTGTAAAAATACCAATTTTATGCAAATCTTACACTGGAGATGAAACACAAAAGAGAAGTTTCTATTCTTCAGACAACTTTGTTTGGAACAAGAACCACACTATATTAGTTGTTCTGTATCACTACAGAGCATACAGCAAAATTGTTGCAACATTGTATGTTGAAACAACATCTTGCACTCCTTATTATCACAATTCAGATGGCTTTCTATTTGACAACAGGATTCAGCATTTCATGCAGAGGAATCCTTTTATAAAGATCAGATATTATCTGAGATGGGAGAAACAACACAGAGAATATAGACAAGACTCTGTTATATTTGTAAGTGTGCCACAAAACACTTGTGTAGTGTTTCAAATCAACAGATACATACGTGGCTCAGATATTGTGAAAACAGAATTTGCTGGGGAGACTTTCAACTATTGTTTGTTCAGTCAAACATTTAGCTTTGGCTTTGCCTCTGACATATTGTTTGGACCAAACCAGAATTTTTTGGTCACAGAAAGCAGAGGTGTTTTGCGCCAAAATGTCAACAACAAGAGTTTGTGGAAGTCTTGTATGTACAGGTGTGAAGAGATAAACCAAGTCATTTTGAGAGAAACTGAAATCCAAACCAAAATCTCACAGACAAAACCAGATGATGTGGAATTTTATCTGAAGTCAGAAGACAGGTTCCAGTTCTTGAGAACTGGGTGGGAACTTTGGATAGAAGAACCATTTTCATCTCAAAATTGGATTGAAATCAAATTTGTGAGCAAATCAAGCAAATTTGTGCCAACAGCAAAATTCACATTCAAGAATATCTTTGACAGTTTGTCAGTCTCACAGGTTAGTTGTTCCATCAATCCTTTCCTTGTATGTGAACTTTTGATCACTTGATCTTTGTCACAATGGTAACATAGCAACTGAGAAATCTAGGCAAGGTGAACTTCATGAATATTCCTTTTCTGTGTCACTGTCCCAGATAAACCAAAAGAAATTGGAGGTTGTTGGAAGTGATGGCAGTCTCTTGCAAATTGTTTCTGCTGTGCTCTGCTAAATCTGAGAGAATGACATGAAACAAACACCAACCTCTCTGCTAAGATTTTGCAACATTCATCAGCTTCTCAGTGAAAAAACCAACAAAACAAAACAAGAAACAACAGAAAACATTATCTGTTCCATGACCTGTAATTCAGAGCAAACGGTCTGGTAAAGTTTGGCTGCTTCCAATTACAGTATCAGCCTCTTTGACACAATAAAGTTTTTTATGGTCCTGGATTCCACTTGCTCAATCAGAGCAAGGAGGTGACAAAAGAATTGAGACTGGACCCAACTTTGCAAATTTTTGCTTGATGAAATACTTTGTTGCCATCAGCATTTTTACCAGTTTCTTTTCAATGATGCAGCTGTACTTCAGGTCAACTCAACAGCAACATTCTGCTTTCTTTGTAGAAGCATGACTTTACATGGCAACTAGTAAAATACATACCAATGTACAGCTTGGTTCTTTTGTTGAGGACAAAAATCTCAGCTTCTGTTTCTGCACATCATTCCACTTTTATGCTTGAAATAAAGGATCCAATATATTTCATTTCTGGAGGGCCTCAGTTTTATGCAGAGTGGACAACATGTGACCTTTCTCTGAACAAAAAACACTATTTTTCATTCAGGAGTGTGAACATTACTTTGACAACATGTGTTGGTAAGGGAGTATCCACAAACAATTTGAGCATTGAAATGAGTTTTGAAGATGACTGGAAGGCTCACACATTGTATCCTGTTGTAAACAGCACATGTAGGAGAGACCAATGGTTTTCTGGGGGAAAATGGGACACTTTCTATTATTTTGGACTGTATGATTGTTTCAACATTTCTTCTGTGGTAAACAAGATCAAGAAGAGCATTTTCATGTTCAGGACAAATATACGCTACCACAAGGATCTGCAGTTGTTGTGGTGGGCAAAAACCTTTGAACCAAGTCAGAAGAGAAATTGGATTTATGCAAAAGAATTTTGTGAAGAAAGAAACATGCAGTTGCCAGTTTTCACACAAACAACTGACATTGAAGAGATGATCACTGTTATCAAGTTAAGAAATGATCTACCCCCATTAGAGGCCATTTATATTGGACTATTTTCACTGCATGAAGTTGGTATTTTTGCAATTGATCGTTCGGTTCATGTGTTATTTGTTTTTTTCTCTTATTGTTCCAAATTTGCTTTCAGAGATGGAAATGGTCAGGTTCAACACCATTGTCTGTGACAATTTTTCAAAACAATAACTTTGGGAAGCCATACAAAAATTGCCCAGAAGGATGTTCTGTTCCAAAGGGTGCTCTTTTCAAGTGCAATAAGGTCTGGCCCTGGTTCTTTCCAAATGCTTGTCCCAGTTTGACGAACATTCTAAATGATTCTTCAGACATCTTGTATCCATCATCAGCTGGGAACACAACTTGCACAATGTTGCTTTTGGCAAACATGGTTCATCCAGAATGGATCAATATTAAATGCCTGGACAACTTATTGATTCACTTTGTTTGTTTTGAAAAGCTCACTCAAAGAGATCCCGTGGTGAATGTTGCCTGGGAAATTTGCAACCCTCAGCAAATAAAACTCAGAGAAAAATGCTTGAGCTTCGAATGGCCTCAAAATCCAGGGCAATTGTGGTCAAAGCCAACACGGCCTTTCAATGTCAGCAATCTGCATGAAATTTCATTCATTTTTGTGGCATTTCAATCCAATCTGCCACTGTTGCAAATGACAGACATGGAGAAACTGGTTGTTCTGAAATGTCATAAAGTGATCTTCCAGTTAAAATGCATTCATCTTGTTGAAAATGGTATGAACCACCAGCGGTATCTTGTTGGTGAATCAAATCAATTGAAGATGCAAGTGAGGACAAGTGTATTGAAATGTAGTGATGGAACATTCATCTCCTCTTATCACAGATGTGATGGGATTGTGGATTGTCCAAATGATGACAGTGATGAAGAAGGATGTTTATGTAACAAAAGTATCAGTTCTCTGTTGTTCTGCAAACAAATTGTTGACAAAGTCCAACGCAGATGCGGCCCATTTTACTACCAGGCAATCAGTGGAAACTGTGAAATTTTTGGGTTTACTCAAAACATTTCTGCTGAGTCAGATTACATACCTCTGCCAAACTGTGAACAGGAAAGTATTTTGCGGTCGTCCTTGTACAATGACCTTGTTGTTGACTGTGTTTCAAAGAGAGATGAAGAAGAACATGTTTCAATACAAATGCTGACACATGGAGAACAAGTCACATGCAGTGATGCCAGGGAAATCCAATGTTTCCGAGGTCATTCAAGATGCTTCAACCTCACTGACATTTGTGTGTATTCTCTGAGCAAGTTTAAACACCTACATCCTTGCAGAAATGGTGGTCACATGTCCAACTGTACTGCTTTTGTGTGCAACTTGCATTTCAAATGTCCCAGATCTTACTGTGTGCCTTGGAGCTATGTGTGTGATGGTAAATGGGACTGCTCTGAAGGAGAAGATGAATCTTTCTGTTCGGAGGCAGAAACATGCAGAAAATTATTTAAATGTAGGTACAGTTCCCGTTGTCTCCACTTGGAACATGTGTGTAATAGTCAAACTCAATGTCCATATGTGGATGATGAATATTTTTGTCAGTTCAGTGAAACAGTGTGTCCTTCAGGATGTGCTTGTTTGGGTAAGGCAATGCAATGTATTCAATGGTCATTCTTGGAGAAATTTAAGTATAAATTCCTGTCAGTCTCTTTCAGTAAGCTTCTAAAGCCATTGACAGGAACAAATTTGGAAGCCTTTGCGACAGTGATATTTTTGTCAATGTCATACCAGAGTGTGCTGACTGTTTGCAACCTTCAAAAACTCTCAGAATTATTGTACTTGAAGGCAACACACAACAATGTGGAAAATCTGGGAAAATATTGCTTTTGTGGCCATCAGAGGATGAAATATATTTTGCTGGACATGAACCATATATCCAGTGTTTCCTGCATGACATTTGCCAACATGTCAAGTCTTCACTACCTCAGTTTGGCACACAATCCCTTGTCAACCCTTCCAGAAAATTTTATTGTCAATTCACCTGTCATCTTCCTCTCATTGGTTCATGTAAACCTGTCTTTAATTGAGGACAGAGCCCTCCAGGATATTCTTCTCAAACTACTCTCCACTTCTGATTATGTTGTTTGTTGTTTTAGCCATGAGAACTCCCACTGTTCAGCTGAAATACCATGGTTTGCTTCATGTTCAAGTTTATTGCCAACAACACCAGCAAAAATCACTTTCATTACAGTTTCTGCCATTGTTGCCTTGGGTAATGTTGCTTCATTTGGGATTCATTGTCTGACAATGAAATCCCAGAAAATCTTCAGTTTCACTGTGATGCTTCTTAACACTGCTGACCTCTTGTGTGCCATCTATCTGGGGATAATCTGGACAAATGATCAGATTTTTGAAGGACATTTTATTCTCAAAAATAACTGGTGGAGATCCAGTGTCCCCTGCTTCTTTGCTTTCCATATCTTTTTGTGGTTTTCTGTTTTGAGTTCATTCATGCTGCTCTCCATGTCTATTTCTAGGCTAATGGTTGTTGTTTCACCAATGCAAACAAGCTTCAAGAGGACAAAGTTTGTTCTTCACAAGATCATTTACATTTTTGGTTTTACTTTCACTTTCAGTCTCTCACTCTCATTGATAATGGCATTCTTACACGCCAAAATTCCATGGAAACTATGTTCTCCTTTTTTGGATCCCACCAAACAGTCAATCACTATCTTTTGTCTTGCCTGGTTAGTTTTTGTACTTCAGACAGTTTTGTCTGTTGTTATCTGTGCCTTGCGCATTGTCCTGGTCATTAAAGTAGTGCAATCTCAGAAAAAGGTTCAGAAGTCAGGAGGACCTGATTCATTTGTGTCACTGATCATCCAGTTGACTTGTCTTTCTCTCTCCAATGTCATATCCTGGTATCCAACCAATATTTTCAATATTGTTTTTACGTTATTAAATTCCTATCCAACAAAGCTGGTGATTTGGTTGACTGCAACTGTCATGCCAACAAACTATTTGATCACTCCTCTAATTCTGGCAGGGTTTGGAATGAAGAGAATAATAAAAGAGAGTGTAAAGTGATGGAAACAAGTCTTTGGACTCAAGGGGAGTGGTGATCTTGAATATTTCAGTGGTGCCCTTGTTTTAAACAAATAAAATAGCCACACTTGTAAACACACCACTTTGCAAGGATTTCAGTCTTAAGTGGGTGTGAAAAATGTTCCATTGTTTTCCTTACAGAGATGTTAGAAGGACATTGGGGGTAGATGATGTGCATATTATAGAATGAAGCATTTATGTATTTTAACCTGGGCTACCATGGGGTAGAATATGAAAAATGTGAAAAAATTGACTTTTTCAAAAGAGGTGTGGGTATATGTGTGGGTAAATTAGAATGGTTTAAATGTTACTTTGATGTGATATTTGCATGATCTGTGATGAAGCATGTAATTTGCTCCAGATAAATACCAAGTTTGTGAAATTTTGATATGGCATTGCAACACAAATGGGATTGGCATAGAGCATGGTCAGATGAAAATTGGGATCATTTTGAGGTGTCATGAAATGAAAACATTGTCAGGGCACATGATGACAGGTGTGTTACTTTGGTTTTGTTGGATGATAGTTGAAGAGTACATGTCTGGGTGTTAGATGGACTCAAGTGTGTTCCATGTGGTGCATGATGTCCCCTGAAGATGGCTCAAATGGGCTGAAAAATGATTTTGATGGACTGATGGGTTGTGAAAAGTTAGAAATATTTTTTTGACGGATCATGAATTCCTTTTAATAGTGGTTTGGCAAACTCATTATGACTACCTTGGTGGTGTTTGTTTTGAGGATCGATCACGTTCAAAATTTTGGGAAACGTGCATGCTCTTTTGTTTATTCTCACCGTTTAGCACTGTGTGTCAAGAACCCCGTGTTCAAATCACTTCTAACTCCATTTTTATCTGCTCAACTATACAGAACTAAGAATGGATGCAGAATAGCTTGAATACAGTGAAGAAACCAAAATATCTCAGATTCCATATTCTTGAAAAGACTGTGCTTTTGGCAATCAAATTTTTGTTTCAATGACATTGATTCACAAATGGATTTGCATTTTTCAGAAATTAACCCTGATCAATATTCTGCTCAATCAATATCATCCAGGATCCTGTTCAGCATTCTCATTGCTGTATCTGGGACATCATTCGGAACAACATGCCCAGAATTCAGCACCCAGTACATCTTCAGTTGACCTTGGGACTTGACAAACATCTCAGCAACATCAGTGACAGGATTTGTCAACAGTTTTCTCTCAGCTTTCTCAAAATCTTCCCTCCCATCCCATGTCAACTTCTCCATCCACCTCAGGGCCCCTGCTGTGTTACAAATCCAGTCAAACTGTCCAGAATAGACAATTACATCCACATCAGAGGTCTTCAATACTTCATCTACCAAATGCCAAACAGGGAGGTCAAAGTCATCAAGAGACACACCAGCTCTACCATAAGGTGCATACTGCTTGTCATCTGGTATGATGCCCAACTTCTCTTTGATTGGCCCATTCATAAAATCATCAATGTTGGTGGAGTAGATTGATGTTGGGGGATGAACCAGAACATTGTATGGGTAAACATTGGTGCCAATGTTTGTTTCCCACATTTTGGATTGATACTGGTAATAACCTGTCCAGTTGCCATTCTCAGCCTCAAAATAAGCAGCCCATGCATATTCATTTGCCTGTTCATATTGTACATCATCAATTAGGGACATTTGATAGGCCATTGGTGCCAAATTCACCAAAATATCTGGTGGTGAAGTGTACCCATTACCAATTGCAGTTCCTTTCAAATTGCAATGGAGATCCCCAGTTTCTATGGCTCTCAACAAGTAGTAGGGTAAGGCTGCTGCAGTTCTGCCTCCATAGGACTGTCCAGCAATGAACAAAGGGTTGTTCTGTAATTCAGCATGTTCTTCCATGAAGACTTGGAGCATTGAGGTCAGATCAGTGCAGACTTCTTCCATTGTGTGAGGTGAAGCAGATGAATTGGTCACTATACTGAACCCAGTATCACCTGGATAGTCAACTAGTAGCAAATTGACTGTTTGGATCCAAGTTGATTCTCTTGTCTGCAAGTTTTCATCCAAAGGTCCAAGCATTAGAAAGTTCCCGACCCCACATCCTGGAACCCCAGGACCACCTTGTAACCAGAAGAGGATGGGTCTGTTGAGATATCCATCAGGATGAGTTGTTCTGTAGAACCAGTAGAACATGGAGGCTCCAGGCCTGACGGGGATGTAGCCCCATTCCTCTGACCCATCCTCAGTTCCAGCCCTAGAGGATGGCACTGCTCCTGAAATCAAACACACACAAGGTAATTTCAAACCAGAATGAGCCATTGCTGACCACAAAAGTTCTCAGTTGCCTTTTGATGAACTGGATAACCTTGTAGGTATTGAAACAGCAGGTTTTCTTCTTGTCCGTATCTTTTGTCTACTGTTGAGGTTTGTGGTTTGGATTTGTGAAATTATGGAAACGGAAACTTACTTGCAGCGTCCATGCCAACAAACAGGATGAAGACCACAAGTGAGACTCCCATGATGATGTGCAAATACCTGCACCCACTTTCCCACAAAAAAGTTTCAGAGTTCAGTTTTGGGTGCAATCCTGTGGAGCAAAGTTTCAGTGCAACATGATAAAATTGGTTGTTTTACTGGCAATGTTGCACACCAATTATGTAGAAATTGAATTCACCCAAAGTCATTAAACGTGCAGTAATTTTATGTAATTTTATGGAAATTCTGCTTTCGTTTTGGGCCAATTCTGTTCCTCTCCTCAGTGTCACCACACTTTTCTCCCAAAAATTCAACAATTTATTGACTCATGGTGAACGCGAATAATGAAACAATCATCGAGGTTTGCCTGTTTGTACCTGTTTATTGGGGGCAACATGTGTTGTGGAGGCCCGTTTACTCCGCTCAAAATGAGCAAACTGCTATCAGATGGTCCAGAACCACAAGACATGTCATGTTTGCAGTTGCAAATACAAGAAATTTTTCAAGTTTGCCCACATTTATTTTCATTTGAAGGAAATTTTGTTGTGGAAGCAAGGACAACAGCTTTTCCAACACAAACAACTCTGATTGTTTCAAAATGACGTCAAACAATTCTCGTCACTTTTTTCCACAAAAATGTTTTATTTCCTTGTTCCAAAATGAAATGAGACAGAATCTGCTCTGATAATGAAAACCTTTGGTGAAATGAATCAGCAAATAGCGTGTGTAACTAACATTTCTTCAAAACACAAGAGGAGACGAAGTTCTGTGAACAGCATCACAATAAGTAGCTCAGCACAGTTTCACATGCATTGAATACAATTGTGCAGTTTTTGAGAGTTGAAAATATATGTTTGAGTCAATGTATGACAGAACACAACAGAACAACAATGCCACAAGAAGTCAGATAATCTGTTTGATACATTTTTCACTTTTCATCTCCAAGTTCACAAGACAAACACCCAAGATGGACACATGTTGTGTAGTTTGCCCAGGGTCTATTTGTAGCTGGATGAAGCCACCAGGTTCCCTCAGCTGTGCACATCTTGTGAGCCTGAAGGTTTGGGTCAAACCCCTCTATGTAGCTGGGACAACTGATGAAGGCTCTGTTTCCTGCTGGGGTGTAATCCCAGCAGCCCCAACCATCCCAGATGGCAGCACAGTAGAGGTTGCCATCCTCTGGGGGAGGTTTGCTCAGAACATCCCTCACACAGTTGTCCTCAGCCTCTGACAATTCATCATTTGTTGGCATAGAACAACAATTCACAAGCAAAACACAAATAACAATCAAAATCTTCATCACCATGATGTTTGCAAAAAGATTGATCTGACACTGACTCACTGTGGTTGTCAAAGAACTGAACAAGTATGCTATGTTACTAACCGAAATTACAAGTGTGAATGTAAATGTGCCAGTGCCAAACAAGAATATTGTTCTTGTAGATTTCCATATAATAGGAGTGTTACATTTGAATGACTCCTGAAAACTACAAAATGTTTTGCAGTCCATTTTGCATCAATTTTGTCCCAATTACCAGCCTGATAGCTCCGCAATTTGGTGTTTATTTGCGAATGTATTTCATGGAGAGCAAATGGATCCAAAACCACTTGAGAATTCCATGATAGAAACAACAAGCAAGGTCAGGCCTTGGGCTGATTGCAACACTTCCTCAACTATCAAGAGATTCAGCGTGGCGTTATAACTTACTCAGCGTTTTCTCAACAATCCATATTCACTGCTCTAGTGTCTTTTTTGGTGGACATTTGAACAGGGGCACAAAACGCAATGATGAACCCCAGTGCAATTTAAAAGTGCGCTTCCATATTTGTGACAAGTACGAATTGTTAATTGAGGCTGTGAGACACGAAAGTGTGGTGTTTGATTAACTTGCCATGAAAAGCCAAAGAAAGCCAGGCACAGACAGATTGGAAACATGTTTTGCCATTGTTCAACATCACAAACGTGTGGAATTACAGTGAATTGTTGATGTTTGTCCCACGCATCTCATTTAAGTTGCCAAATATGTGGCACCCAAGAGAAAGGTTCTGGAAAAAGACAAGAATGGTTGAGAGTTTGTTGCAATTTTTGACATTTTATTCACTTCCACTTGACAAAGAAACCCTTGATTCATAGCAAGGTGAGACAAAGTGCACAAAGAGACACAATGGAAATATCTTTGAGAACATTTGAATCAAAACAAAAGTCTTGGAAATTTAAACACATTTAATTTTCAAAATCAAGCCCATCAGAAATCTGCTACAAGTTTCAAACTTTCTGTTTTTAAATTTGTGTTCATCCCAGCCATTTCTTGTTCCTACAAATGGATGTTTGGCTTTGTCAGGCATTCTACTAATTACCTTCAGGCTGGATATCAAACATTGTTTTCTGTCTCAACCTCATTGTACACAACAACATCAGGATCACCAATAGCTTCATAGGGCTCATCATACACAGGGTTGGGGTCTTCAGATGTGTTGCCTCTTTCCACCAGTTCCAGGTAGGTGTGAGGCAGGGGTGCTGGAGGTCTTGTGTCTCTTCTGGGGTTGGGTGCCAGGTAGCCAGTGTCCTGAGGAACAGTCTGCTGTCCACTGTTGGTACTGGTGCTTTGCCCTTCATTTTCCTCCTGCTTTGCTTCAACATTGGACTTTTGCCTTCTCCTGCAAACCAACCACCAAAATGTAACAAGCAAAAACAATGAATGACACTTCTGACCAAAATTCCCCAGAAAATCCCTTTGTCTATCTGAAGATTTCTATTTTGATCCAGATTTGTTGTTGCCTTGCAAGAACGCCAAAAGATGCCATTGTTTACCTTCTCATGGAGACAAAGACCACACATGCCACAACACCAATCACCAAGACGCTGGCTGCTCCAGCCCCAATGCTGCCCCACAAAACTGCTTGTGAAGAACCTCAAAACAACACAAAACAGATTGCCAATAGGCTCCTTATCTTAGCCGTTTTTGAAAGAAAAGACTGCACTGCTTACTGTGAATATTCTCTGTGGATGTGACATTGATGTCTTTGTCAGATGAGCTGGTCACTGTTTCTTGAGGGGTTGAAAATGCTGCAATGAACCTGGTCACTGTTTCTTGAGGAGTTGAAAATGCTGGAATGAACCACCAGTAGATCACTTTTGTGCTGAAACTTTAATTGATGAACATTGTTTTGTTGCCAAGTCTTTGTGCTGCAGTTATTCTCTGTAGCACATGGCTCTGGTTGACAACCACAACTGTTATATTCTTGTCAACAGGACCAAATAGTTTTCATGGGTTGTTCTGCAATTCCAGAATTGTGTACTTGCCTGTGCATGGTGGTTTTGCTGTCCACAGACCATTGTTGTGACATGTGATTGTTCCTGTTGTCCCATCATGACACCAATATGTGACCTGGGATCCTGGGTTGTAGGGGCCATTGCACTTGGTTCTGTTGGAAAATGGAATGCCTCCAGGCTCTGGGCAGACACCTGAAATTATGTATGATGATAGTGGTTTGAATTCGTCTTTTCAATCCTTTTGCCCCAGAAAGCCACAATGTAAGCACTGTCAAAGAACAGCTGGAAAATAATGCATAATTCACAACCTTGTACCTTTCTGCTTTTTAAGATGAACTCACCTGGATCACCACACTGCACAGAACCCCAGTTTCCCCCATCCGAACATGGATGAGTGGGATATATCCCAAGTAGTTGGAGAGTCCCATGTTGCTCCTCATGTTTCAGCCAACACACAGAACTGCAGTTCCACTGGCTGACACCAGCAGATGACCAACTCAGGTACACTTTCAGTGAATAGCGAGGTAAATTGCAAAATATTCCAGCATTTAAAGTTTTGAGTCTGTTCTGTGTTAAATAAATGTATCTGAGAGAGAACAAAGAATCAAAAGCTCCTTCTTCTATGACAGAAATGTAATTGGATCCCAGGTTCAATTTCTGAAGGCTGGTCTGTCTTGAAAAAAGTCCCTTTTCTATGTAAGACAACCTGTTTCCACTCATCTCAAGTTGATTGAGTGATCTCAACATGCTAAATGTCTCCTTGTGAAGGGAAAACAAATTGTTGTTATCAAGATAAAGAAACTTGAGTACATTCAAACCTCTAAAAGATTCTCTGTGCAAGGACACAATACCATTTCTTTGAAGGTGCAGTGTTTCTAATGCAGTCATTCCTCGAAAAGTGTTGGCATCAACATGAGAAATTTGATTGCTATCAAATGAGAGGTAAGTCAGGTAGGTCAATTCCAGAAAGTTGTCCTCTTCAAGCGAAACAAAATTGTTTGAATTCAAGTATATTGTACCCAATGACTTCAATCCTTTGAAAATATCAGAATCCAGTGAAGATATTCCATTGTGTTTCAGATGTATTGTTTGTAATGAAAACAATCCTTCAAAAATACCTATTTCCAGGTTGACAATTTTGTTGTTGTCCAACGTGAGTGTTGCCAGTGAGCTAAGTCCTTTGAAAACATGTCTTCCAAGAGTGGACAACTCGTTTCCAGCCAGGCACAGTGTCATTAAAAAGTGTAATGTATCAAATGACTCGTCATCAATGGATGAGATACTGTTGCCCTGCAAGTCCAAAGTTTTTAGTGAATTTAGTCCTGCAAAGCTTCCCTTCCTTATTGATAAAATGTTGTTCCTTGACACGAACAGTGACTCCAATGAGTGTATTGCCTGGAAAGCATTTCCTTCTATTTGTGAAATGATGTTATCAGACAAGTGGAGTGTTTTCAATGAATTTAGTCCACTGAATATCCCACTGCTGATACGTGTTATTTTGTTGTGATTCAGAAACATTGAACTCAACAGGCCCATCCCAGCAAAAGCTTCTGGCTCAATGTTAGATATTTGATTATTTTGCAAATCAAGTTTCAAGCAAAGAGATAGTTCACTGAAGACTCCAGTAGAGAGAGACATGATGGCATTCCCTTTGAGGTAAATGCTAGTTGAATCAGCAGAAATATTTGCTGGCACATCAGTCAGGCCCCAGTAAGTTGCAAAATACTCTCCTCTTGATGTGAACTGCATAAATACTGTCGGGTGCATCCAGCACCAGCCACAAACTGATGTGCAGAAAATGCAACTGAAACTGCAAACATAACGGTTGCAAAACTTAATTTTGTTATATTCCTTCATGAACTCATGAAATTGTAAACACTGGAGTACCCTGAAAGTACAGGACATCTACAACCATCAATGGAATTTCACCCTGCTTTGTTACTGCTGAGGTCTAGAAAGAAACCACCAAACATATTATTGGTGTGTTGTGCTTTAGTTATGAATCAAGATCTTGTGACAAGACTTTGTCAGCTGCACACAGGTTGCCTCCCAAAACTATGATTTTCACATTTTTGGAAACTTGCAAGGAAAAACTATTAGCCTTTCTAGAAACCAGACTTGTATCTCTGGAAAGATGTCATAAAATTATCACAATCAGAACTGCTATACCGAACACTCCATTTGTGTGTTTCCCTGACAAAAAGAGCAATCAATAGAAAAGGAGCCCACTCTTGTTACAATATTAGTATCAACGTGGATATTGAGCGGAAATCAATACCTGAGACCTCTGTTGTGATATGACTAATTATTGTGATTCATACCACATGGAGAGATCAAAGTTGATCACTCACTGTAATCAACACCTGGGAACTTTGATCATCAAGGAAAAAATTGGGATATAAATTGGTGCCCACGTGGATATTGAGTGGAAATCAATACCTGAGACCTCTGTTGTGATATGACTAATTATTATTATTCACACAACATGGCTATCACACAGAGATCAAAGTTGATCATGTGCTGTAATCAACACCTGGGTTATCAGGGAAAATATAGTTGCTTCTTCTCTGTTTTTTGATCTCAACAGAAAAAGGGACAACAGGCTGCCTATTCCCATGAATTTTGTTTGGGAATATATTTCTTACAAAGAAAAAATTTAGTTGTACCTCATTCAAAAAGTTCTAATTGCTGAAATTGTAGAAACAGCAATGAGTGAACCGCAGAATTTTAAGTCTCTGAGCCCTTACTTGTCATTACACACTCAATTCTTAAAAAAGACTTCAACAAATTACCCTCAAACCCACCTGACTTCTCTTCTGCACCAAATGTTTATGGAAAGTATAGTGGCCACAATTTGTCCGACCTTGAACTTCCAAGCTGCAAAACAATCTCTGGCCAAAGCTGCAAATTTGGAATTTTGCCACTCAAAATTGTTGGACGCTTTATTTTCAAGTGGTCATAAGCCCAGTGTTAAATGATGGCTGAGCAATATTCTTCTGAAGTATGAAGCAGATAGAACAGCGATTCTCAATGTCAAAAGCAAAATATTTCGTGGAGCAATGTTTCCCAGCACAATTTGCTTTGTTGTCGCAGTATCAGTCACAACATGAAGCAGTACAATGATCTGGCCAATTACTGTGTGTGTGTGTGTGTGTGTGTGTGTGTGTGTGTGTGTGAGGTATGCGTGCACTCTCACCCAATTACAGTGTGCTTCTCACGGTCTGGGTGGGAAGGAAGATCAATGCTCGATCTCTGATTGAAATCAAATACATCAAAATACAGATCTTGAAACACAACAATGAAAATAAGATAAAAAGAAATGTATTTCTCAGGTTATATTTTCAAATTTGGCAGTGTTCCCAAGATAAAAAAAATTCCTCTCCAGTCAAAATCAAAAGAGAAAACAGCTGTTCACCAATTCCTGACATCAACTGAAAACCTGAAAAATGTTCTGGGTTTCTGGAGGCCAACAAATGTTCTAATATTTGCTGAAAGACTAATCAACACTGAAATCACAACAGAATTGACCCCAAGAAGCCTGATAGTACACCTGATTATATCTGATCCAACAGTTGGTTTTTCTACGTTTCCCACGTTTCAAGATGCATGGGCACAATTCCAGTTTTTTCAAGACCAGTCTCCCAAAATAAAAATATACATGTGCCACAATGACTCAGACGAGTTTTCGTGTTCTCAGTTCTACCTTTTTTCTTGTCTGCAAGCACCATACACGAGTGCTGATGTCAAAGAAATAGTCAAAGTCTGTGTTTTTTGTGAAGAGAAACACAGACTTGATTTTTATACAAAATGTTCAGTGATTTTTCACAAACAATATCAAAAGCGCAAATACGTTTCATGTTTCAAATATACATGGTGAAGACCACACAAAAATATGATAAATCAAATCAAAACGTGGATACAAAGCAAATCATTGTGGCAACCACAGTGGTGAGTCATAAGTGAATGCATTTCTACATATGCTGTGCTCATATGTAATCTATCAGTGTTGTATCAACAGTCAAAAATCCAACCCAAGATGTCACCCATAAAGGTCACCAGCATATTCTATCAGGGCAAATTCCAAATAGATTCAGCAATAGCATTTGTTGACAAAGTTGATACAAATAAACTAGGTCCTGACTTAGTGAACATCAGGCATGTTAACCTCTTCTGACCAACTGAGGGGCCTATCACCCACTTGCTTGTATCTGGAAATCAGAATACACTACAACCAACTACCAAAGAGTCCACACCACACTATTCTTCCACTGAAAATACAGGGTTGTAAAGCACAACATCCACATGCCCAATGGCTTGTGTAGAACTTTGATCCCCAAAAATAATTTCATGATGAATTTCTTCAGTGTTGTACTCACTCACATCTGTCTGCCCCACAGGCCCATCTTCATCTTCCTCAGTGGATACAGGAGTGGCTTGTGCCTCATCACACATTCCATTATCATTTATCAAAGAACCACCCCTTTCATCAAAGTACTCACTCACACTTACCTGCCCAAGAGGGTCTGTGCTATTTGCAAGTTGATGAGCCACATTATTGCTTGGCTCACCACAAACTACATTGTCAAACTCTGGTGTGTAGCTCAAACAAGTCTCTTCAAAGACAGGACTGGAGGAAGTGGGAGTGTCTGACAAATGAAAAGTAACCATTTCAATTTGATCGTTGGGCATTGTGGTGTCTCTCCTTTCATCAGGCTCGTCGTACACAGAGGTGACATCACTGCCGCCATCACTAAAGGGTGGTGGAATCATTGCATCATCATACAGAGGAACAGCGCTGACGTCATTCAGTTCAGCATACACAGCAGAGGGTTCATAGGGATCATCATAAATGAGAGTGGTGTTCATGTCAACATCAATTTCTGCTCCAAAGTCAACATCAGGTGTCCTTGTGTCTGGTTGTTCTCTATTTTCTGGATGTTCCAATTGCATGGATTGAATAGACAGCATTCTTCTTCTGCAAAATAAATTGAAGCATTTGCAAAATGTGTTGGATCAAATTCAAGAAACACCAGTGCGTGTTTTAGAACATTCAGAAAATGTACACAACAGGGGAAAATGTTCACCACAAAATAATCAAGAAATCAGCACCTTTTCAAAAGACATATGATGAGGAAAGCAGCAATTGTGGTCAGAATCACTCCCAAAGCAAAGGCAACTCCAACTCCAGTCCACATGTTTGTTCCTGAAAAAATCTAGGGATCACGTATTTAGTTCTCATCATGAAAAAAAAACTTTTGTTGGGGTTGGTCATTGAAGTAGTTCATCCTTACTGCTTTGATCTCCATTTCCTACAGGTGCAGGTCCCATGAATTCATCTGGTATTGTATTCTCTGGAAATGGAAGGTGAACGTAAGTTTGAACAAAGATCTGTGTTGCACCCCTGTGTGGCAGAGCCTGTGCTTCTGAGAGCCACTGTTTTTGTACATCTTGACCAAATGATGATTCTCTTGTTTTCCAGTTGTTGCTGACACAGATCTGAAAATGGTTTGGCCACCCTGCTCTGAACCGCAGTGACACACAAGGTGCCGGAGCAAGTTGGATCACAGGAATCCTACATTGTGATTTTTTGTGGTCTTTCCCATCATTGAAGCTTGTTCTCTGGTCATCGAGACCAGACACTTGACAACACAACTAATTATGGCATGACACATGATATTCAAACTGACAAAATGCGAAAACACAAAAACACACGGTGTCTCCAAAGGGGCACTTGCCTGCTTCTGCACACTCAAGGTGATCCCAGTCCCGATCTACACACTTTGGTTTGGTGGAAACGGATATCATTGGATCTGCAGTAAGAATGACAAAGGTCATGTCAAAAACACGTGTCTGTAGGTCTTGCAAAGGTGATATCAAAAATGACACAGGTACACACACACACACACACACACACACACACAGAGGCATGCACACACACACGAACCAAAGATGTTGCAAAGACCATGTCCAAAACCAATCAAACACTAACACACACACACACACACATGTCCACAGATCAACTCTCACATGTTTCTCACTTGCCTGGTACTTTATACTGCATATGCTCCCACTGCTCACCACCCGCACACGAAGGGGAACTTACTTGCAAGGGAGGAGTGTCATTTCTGTAAAGCATGGGAGACCATGTGATGGTCTTCTCTCTTTCTTCCTGCTTCAGCCAACACATTGAAGAACAGTTCCACAAGGACCCACCAGCTCTGATGTGATTGGTCAAGCTCAATTCCAAGGGTCTAGACAAGTTGGCAAAGAGGTCTTGAGGAAGACTTGTCAGTTTGTTGCTGTCCAGCAATAACATCTTCAAAAATTTGAGTCCATTGAAGCACCCAACCCCAAGAGACAGGAGCTGATTTGCTTGCAGTTTGAGGTGCTTCAATTTTCCAAAGCCCGAGAATGCTCCATGCTGGATTGTTGTGAGTTCATTCCTGTGCAAGGCAAGGTTTTCCAGGGAAATCATACCATAAAATACTCCAGGTTGAAGTGTTTGGATCTTGTTCCCTTGCAAGTTCAAAGTTTTCAAGGATGGGAGACCAGCAAATGCATTAGGTTCCATGTTGTTGATTTGGTTGTTGCCCAAATCTAAGTTTAAAAGAGAGACCAGTCCCAGGAAACGTCCAGGCTTCACAGAAAAGATCTGGTTTTGTCTCAAGTTTAACATAACAAGAGACCTTAGTGCTCTGAATGTATCTCTTTCAATGAGAGTCAATTCATTTCCAACCAATAAAAGAAATCTCAATCTGGTCAGTCCAGAAAAGGCCCCAGGTTCAATGTAAGCAATTTGGTTCTGCCCTAAATATAGACTTGTGCATTCTGATAGGTGGTTGAATACTCCAGAAGAGAGAGAAGTCAAATTATTTCCATCCAAATGAACCTTGGTGGCTTTAATTGGAATATCCCATGGAACCTCATTGAGGTTCCACCAGGTCCTGAAAAACTCCCTGTTGATGGGATTGAAGGAATTCCTGCAACCCCACTTACCACATGACCCAAAAGGGCTTGGCATGTACAAAGCTGAAAAGAAGAACTGGTTTGAAAATGAAGAAGAAAAAAATTGTTTACAATGAAGAACAGTTGAAGCACAAAAAATGACTATTTGAAGGACAGAATTTAGTCAAACCAAATCTTTTGTGGTTCTTTTTCTGGGATCAAGGCCAATCTCACAAAGACACTTGCAGTCATACCTTGATTTGGGCATTCCAATTGATTTGAACAGTTCCAGTAATATTGAGGTTTTTGTGATGTGCGGTCTGACATAGAGAGTTTTAGAGGTCTTGGCAGACCCTGAAATACGTCCTGGGACAAACTGACCAATTTATTGTTGTACAGATAGAGATTTTTCAGTGAAGTTAAACCATTGAATCCTGCAGGATGAACAAGGGACAGGTTATTTCCATCCAAATGCAATGTTCTCAGGGAATGCAATCCCAAGAAAGTGTCATTTTGAATGGATGAGAGTCCATTGTCAGCCAAGCTGAGAAACCACAAACATCCAAGTGGACCAAAGGTTCCAGATTGGATGTGGGCAATTCGGTTGGAGAATAGCTGCAGATATCTCAATGATTTAATGCCTGTGAATGCTTCTTTGTCAATACTTGAAATATCATTTTGCCACAAATCCAAACTCTCCAACATTTTAAAATGTTTGAAAATTTTTGCTGGAAGATTGGGAATATTGTTCCTCCACAAGAACAAAAATTTCAAAGCAGTAAGTCCAGAAAATGAGTCAGATTCAATGAGAATTATTCTGTTGTTTTCCAAAGAAAGCTTTGTGCATTGAGAAAGATGTCCAAAAATTCCAGGAGGAAGGGAGCTAATGGAGTTATGTTGAAGATCAACCTCCAGAGCCTCAGCAGGAATGTTAGTTGGAACCTCAGTGAGACCCCAATAGGTTCTGTAGAATTCTTTTGTGGTTGAGTTGTACTCATCCCTACAGAACGATGGTGTGACACATTCTGCATTCATCCCACATGTGAGAAATCCAAGAAACACTGAAATGAAGGGAGACATGTTGTTGAGACCATATTCAGTGTGAATAGTCACTGTATCCTGCCCTAGAAATTGGAGCCTCATGCTCAAACGACCCGAAAACAGGACCGTTGACTCCTACATGATCCCCTCTCAAATGCCACCTCCAAACTTAGCCGAGTAAGTAGCAGTGGCAAGTATTGTTCTCATTGGTTGCTTGGATCATTGCCACAGCCATGTTCGATTTCTTTGCGTGCCGGCACCCGAGAAAGCCGAATTTAAAATGGTCGTGTCCATTGCCATGGGCAAAATGGCACAACACACGTAAATCGAACACGACAGTTGGGTAAGAGGTGTATTTGATGGCTTTTTATGCCTTGGCAGCTCAGACGACAGTGTGAACAAAACTCGATGAAGGCAAAGTGGTCACATCGCTGGAGCAAATGACTCATACAAGAGCCTGGATGTGTTCTCTTGTCCAATTTGGGTTTGCAATGGGAGAAGTTGCGGTTGTGGTTGTTGTGTGCAGTTGCGTGTGTGTGTATTCTTACGTGTGTGTGTGTTCTTGCGTGTGTGTGTATGTGTTATTGTGTGTGTGTGTGTGTGTTCTTGTGTGTGTGCGCGCGCGCGTTCTTGTGTGTATGTCTGTGTGCGAGTGTGTGTGTGTGTTCTTGTGTGTGTGCGCGCGCGCGTTCTTGTGTGT
>JAAUXT010066599.1_pt1 | contig 21571 bp, 29 predicted proteins | sample 7278171 | NCBI WGS metagenome assembly JAAUXT01 (sample SAMN14350112, study PRJNA611818) | marine sediment metagenome | isolation source: surface marine sediment (1.8m) | place: French Polynesia: Moorea | collected 2018-08 | reverse complement strand
TTTGTGTTTGCATGACATCCAAACTGTTCCCATTCGCCATTCAGCCCCTGTTGGCCAATTTACAATGGTATTTTTATGTGGTTGAGCCCTGCTTTTTGGGCCTTTTGTTGGTAAAGTTGTGTTGATATGTCTTCCACTTGTTCACATTAAAGTTGGCAAATTTTAATTCCCAGCCATCGCCTTTCTATTTGCGAAAAAGCGGCATCATAATTGACAGGCCTCGTATGTACCCTGGTAATCTGTTTTTGCGTGGGCCTTGGCCTGTCAATGAAGTACAAAAGGAGTCTCATTCCGTGACGTACGCTCAAAGGGACTCTCAAACACAAGGTCCATCGTGCATTGGGGTGAGCCTCGGAGCCCCATTCCGATCTGAGAGGATGTGAATTTAGCTTTTCTGCTGCTGCCATCCTGGGTCCCCTTTTTGTTGAGCTCCATATGAGATGTTGAAACAACATCCTGCGTTCACACACAGGGAGGTTCGGACGTCAATGACTGGATGGGTCCTCCTTCCTCGGACAACGGTGAGACGTGGGACGTGGAGTGCTTCGTGGACCCTGGTTTTGTGTGCGAGCACAGGTGGCGTCAGATGTACAACATGGTTCGCTTCCACAACGTCGCTCTGGGCACGCCTGTGCTCAACTGGTGGGACAACGGGGGCAACGCGATCTCCTTCTCCAGAGGAGACAAGGCCTTCATCGTCATAAACAACGAAGGTTACGAGTGAGTCATAAGTCTTCTTCGTTTCTTCACCCAAAAGGTAGGAAATTCTCAGAACTAGACTCACAACAGCCAATCTTCCCTTTTCCCCCACGACCAGTATCATGAATGTCAAGTTGAAGAGACCTACCTCTGATCATCGATGAAAAAAATCCACAAGTCACTAGCGGCACAGTTGACACAGATATCTTTAGTTTGTTGGTGATCTTGAAAGCTCAAACAAACGGAGCCCTGATGGCGCGGAGTGTGAGCAAGCCGAAACTTAACAATGCACAATTGTCCAGTCAACACACGTGGAGTTTGGTTGCAGACTGAATAACTACGGCTTCACAACGGGCCTCCCTGACGGCGAGTACTGTGACGTCATCACGTGCGACAACCCGGTGCCGCCATGCGGCAACAGCGGCGGCAGCTGCCGCAGCACCGTCACCGTGTCAGGAGGCTACGCCTTCATCACCGTCCCCAACGGCGAGGACCCCATGATCGCCCTTCACGTCAACGAGTGATTTTCTGTTTGGAGAAATGCTTTGTTGTTGTTTATTTGGCTGAAATAGAAAGCTGTTTGGTCAGGCAACACGATTTATTGGTTGAATACGAGGCACGTTTTTTATATTCCCGTTGTTTCGCCGATTCAAGGAGGAAAACTTGCAAAAATGCCAACAGTTGAATGGTTTGGCGAATCTGGTTCAAGAGAACAGAGGGGTTGTGGTCCTCAGGACTTCTTCACTCATGTGCAGAGTCACTTCCCTCCTGATTAATGAATGTTTCCACATCAACTGGAACATGAGCACCCTCAAAATAATTTCCATGTGCACTGGAGATTCATCCTGTCCAACTGTCATCTTCGCCATGTCTGTGGAAGTGACCATTTTTACAATCTCAATCACTCAGATGTGACAACAGTCTGTGGACAATTGATCACCTGCTATGAAGGATATGATGATTGGCAAGTGTGACACCAACTTGGGTCAGAAACCACGGAAACATTTCCTGAGAAATCGGCGAAACAACGGGAATATAAAAAACATGCCTCGTAAACAGATTGTGAAAGAGCAAGCTGTCACGTACATTGTGCATGCATGGTCCGTGGACACGATATTGGCCAGCAACAGTCAATGATCAATCCGTTGCAAGTGTTTTTGAGGTGCGTACAATGTTTGGTTGAAAGTCCTGACATATTGCTTGGTTTGGCGAGACAATTGAACCACGGACAGAATTTGGCAATTGTTGAGTGCAATTTCACACAGGAGTACGAAAAAAGCGAATATCATTGCCGATGTGAAGATCAGCATAATTAACCAGGCATCCGACATTTTGAGTGGTCGACTTTCTGCACGGACGGAGGTCTCAACCGAAGCACAGTTGTCCGGAGGACTGTATTTCTTTGCCCAAACTCCCACCAAACCGGCTTCCATCATGCGCAAAATTCTGAAATCAAAGTGTCTTGTTGACTCTGTACGAAACAAGATTGTCGTTCGACTTTGTTCACCAAAACCTCAAAAACACGGGTGTCAACACTGACTCACTGCAAGTCGAAGTATTTGGTGAAGATGGACCCCTCGGGCAGAGCGAAGGCCCCGCCTGTCGCAGAGAACACGATCGGCAGAGGCATGACCTCGCACAGGCCGAGCGTGCGGATGCGCATCACGGTGGCCGGGGTGCTGCCCAGATGCGCGAAGCCGCCGCGGTGCGCCTGCTGGATCCCGTCCTCATACGACTGGAATCTGACGCTCTTCTCATAGATCTTTGCGATCGGTCCACCCTTCTTTCCCGTCTGGAAGGCAAGACAATCACGCAAAAATAAAAAATGATGTCAAGACTGGAACAGGCACCGCTGTGCAAATTTGGATGGTTTGATCAACGTAAGCTTCGCTCCGTTTGTCTTGACGTCACACTGCGCATGTGCACCTTCAGAACCAAATCAGCAAGGCCGCCAGCGGTGAATCCGGGGACGTAGATATTCTGTTCAGCGAATTCCTCCAGTGTGTGGAAAGGCAATACAAGTTTTTCCGTTGCCAATGCAGCCATCAAGTTCCCCACGTATGTAGCGGTGACTATGGTCATCGTCAGCCAGGTCGCACAAAGAACCTGCTTGGTCGAGCCGTTTGGAAAATCAGGAACACCTGCCAGTGATAGGAAGAGACTGTGCAACGGTCAAATGAGTTGGAAACAGAAGACATGCAAAATTATGAAATGTGTGCCATGGTACCTTGACTGAAGGAAATTCTGCAAAGTGTGAATCCCAGACCGGTGACTGTGGACAAATCTGTTTTCTTCCTGCAGACCAGCTTGTTTTGAAGTACTTGGAGTGCTGTGAGCACCAGCCACGTTCCAACCAGAGATGTGAAAACAAAAATCCAGGCTTCTCTGCTCAGTGGGTAGATGAAGAAGTTCTGAGGGAAGGACAGAGGCCGCACGAAGATGGCATACTGATCTTCGTAGAACCGCGTCGTGAAGTCGACAGCTTCTTCCCTGACGAGCGACGCTCGGAGCGGGGTCGCGATCAGGTCTGCCGTCTGAAAGCAGAAGTTAGGAACAGAAGAATGGAGAGGGGAAAGTCAGAAACACTCTTTCAGGTGCATCGTATACACGTTGAACCATAATTTCAACGAATGTGCCAGAGGGTGTCGCTCGTTTTGGTTTGATCTCTGGAGCTTCAGTCCAAACAACCGTCATCCAAAAACATTGGGTGGGAAAAGTAAAACAACCCTTGACAAGGAAAGTGACATGCAAGTGTGCGTGCGTAGTGTGCGTGTATGTATACCTTTCTTTGAATCATTCCCACCATGCCGACCCATTCTCCATCTCTGGTTTTGCTGCCCCAGAATCCGTCTATGGATCGCATATACCTGAACCTGCATGAGTTAGAAAATGGAAATGAAAGGGGACACAGTTAAACAGATCTACCTGTGCCAGCCACATGGATGATCACGGCAAAAAGACCGTTGAGTATAAGAATTGAATCTTGTGCGTGGGACTACGGGAAGCAGGATTCTGTGAACAGAATTACTACGAGTGTAAATTTCCCGATGAAACAATGCTCGTGCGAACCAAAGGCAGAAAAAGGTGAGGAATTCGAACCTGAAGTTTAGTTGTCTGGACAAAATGTGCATCATCTCCACACAAGCGCCTGTGACGATCTGACTGCCGTTTCTGTCTTCGATTATCACGTAGCCAGGCTCCTGTCAGTAACAAAAAAAACAAGAACATTTTGGTTTTGTCATCGTTTCACCTGATAGCAGCGGAAGGTAGCTCTGACAGATCCGAGGCTTTGGCAACTGCCAGCTTCTGAGTGTCGACCCCCCCAAGCAGTGGGATCTTGCTTCAAGATTCCATGTTTGCAAACATCGCACACAAAACAGCAGACGGCAGAACATGTTCCCTTTGAGAGGAATGTGTCTGCACACAGCGAGGACAAATTACAATCAGCCACATCACAAAATTCTCATATTGTTCCCGCTCTTCGAGCAGTCTTCGTTTGATGAAACTGTGTTCTCCGGCTTCAGCAGATCAAGCAGAAACCAGCAACAACCCAAACAATACAAACTCAACTCAAATGCTTCTCAAATGAACGGCCCGTCAAAAATCTTGATGATTTTCATGTGAATGGAGGAAATGAAAAAAGAAACAGATTCGTACCCACTCAATGATCGCGTCGATGTGCCTTCCGTTGAAATCAATGAAAGCTTCAGGCATTCGAGGAGTTGCTTGAGGCATTTGTCGAACGCTGTGTACATGTCCAAAAATGGTCACATTCAGTGCGCCGCGGTCGTCGCTTATGGCTCCGTTGTACCGGATTGTCAGTCTGTGAGAGCGTCCCTGTAAAAAAGAGGTGTTGCTGCATCTTGTTTCCATGCCTGTCCACCTGCATGTTGGTGAAACACTGCTTGGGTCCGGCCCTGAAGTTGCCCCGATACTTCAGGTTTGTGGGCAGTTGTGAGGCGATTCCCCAGAGGCTGAACTGCACGTGTAAATTCATACGCTGGACTTACCTGGAGCACAGGTTCAATGTGGCAGAGTTTGTCTCCCTGATACACAGGAAGGCTCTTTCGTACGACAGACTCAACGAACACGTCATCGACAACAAGCCAGTTTACGAAGGACGTCCACAAAGCTACTTTCTGGCCTCCGTGAAGGTTCAAGCGCCGCGACTGCAACGACACAAAGGACGATCTCTGCTCAGAACACCCGAAACAAACGAACGCGTAAACATTTGTCTCAACAGATGACACGGAGACACGCCAAACCACATTCTGTATCGAGCCTTTGGAAGAAAGCTCATGAGAAATGGCAGTTGTGAAGAAAGGAAAGATTGGTTTTTCGCTTCCGTTGTCGTCAAATTGTTCTCAATATTTTGCAAGCAGTTGTTAAGTTTCAGACACAAAGACCTTGGTCTCAACTCACGTTCAACAGTTCAACTGGAGTGTTTTCACAGGAAAACAGAACATTGAAAACTTCCCTTCGTGAATTTTTGATGAAATCAAATCGATTTGCTGATCTGCAGCTGTGGAATGCCTCAATTGTCGGAAGGTTCGCCGTGTCCATTATCCTGTCTGCAAAATACAAAGAAATACATGTTTCTGGGAATCAACCGGAGTCAACCAAAGTGCGCTTGTTGTTCAACTACGCGTAGATCTATACGAGTGTTGTGGAGCTGAAAATGCCATTTGGAACCAAAAAGCAAAAAGCAACCAAATGCGCCGCGTGTTGTGTCACCATTGGTTTTGCCATAAATTGAGAGGTAAACTTGCAGAGCAGGTGGATCCAAAAGGGCACGGGACCTGCTTGGCCCCGAAGAGTCAAAAACAAGCACGCACGCATGGATCCATTGTGTGTGACCCTGTCTCGTAAGTGACAGCCACTCCAGTGGTTTCCACCAAAGCAATAGACAAGGCTTTGTAATGAGCTGCACGTTGTGATTGATCCAAGTCCTGGTCATAAATACGAGGTTTGTCTCCGAATATTCCTTCTTTTTGCGATTACGGCGTTCCACATTGATCAACAACTTCTTTTGTCAGTTATTCTTTTCCTGGAACTTTTTCTGGACCAGACCTAAATTTTTGTGACATCACCGAACAGAAATATCGGGAGTACTACAGACTTTTCTGAGATCAAAAATTAAAATTTTCTTTCCCTTGGCAAACTTGAAAAAACTGAGTGTTTTTGGTCAACTTGTTCATCTCTTGTCAATCAAAAGCCACACAAGTTTGGAAAATTTTTGCAGAAGAAAGCTTGAAAGTAATGTATATTTGGAACAAAACTAGCAGAGAAATTAGAACTTTGCCAAAGGACAAATTTGGAGTAATTTCATTTCCTTAAAATGATTATTTGAATGCACAAAAGGGCCTTGCTTCCTCATCATATGAATGTATGATATCAATGAATGTTTTGGATCAGCTTTGGAATATCACGACAGACAGGTACGCCAACTCAAAGAGAAGGAAATTTTTGAAACAAACCTCACACACAGACAGATCAAGGCCCTGTGGCTTCACTGCACGGGTTGCTACGGGTAGTTTTAAGAATCCGAACGTCACTTTATATTCTCGTGTTTTCTCTGATTCTCAATCCGCATCCGCCAGTTTTCCTCACAAACTGCAAACACTACAACACTACACCACCGCTGTTTCAACACCGGCACCACACACACACACACACACACACACACACACACACACACACACACACGCATACACAAGCCTCTCACCGTCATCCGATATGATGACGATGGTTGTCCAGTTGTTCGTCACGAAGAAGTTTCCAAGGTAATCCTGAACTAAGTCCAAACCCAGACAGGGTTTTTCTTGAAAGGCTTCCAGCAGTGACAGCTCAAGAAAAACGAGCAACGCAAAAGCATTCATGCTTCTGAGAAAATGGTATTCCCTTCGTACACAGACTTTGTCACCGAAAAGCGAGAGCTTTTCTCCAGGTTTAGCAGCTCCAGAAACATCTGCTTCTTCAATAGTCGAACGAGGGACGGGTTTGCCATTTGTCTTGTGAATTGAACGCAAGCTTTCAACGCAAAAATTCGTGCCTGCAACACAACAAAGCCTTTCAAAGGAACAGATAAATCGCTGGTGTGTCACCTTTCTCGCTACCGCCCACCCACCCAAAATTTGGCTTGGCTGAGATGTACAGAACTTGACAGGCGTTCGATACTGAGGCTCAGATTTCAGTTCACAAAAACGACTGGCACAAGTGATATCGGAGATTCAGACTCACCATATTGTGACTCACCATAAGCTTTCGTCCGGTAAAGAGCGTTTTGTTTGACAAGTGTCTTCAAAAACAGTGAAAAAGAAGAAAAAAGTGGAAAGTTTCCTCGTATATTCACGAAACGCAATTGTCATCGTGCGGAGGGTGGTTATATTCTCCATCTTGTGGAACAGTTCAATCGATCTGTTCCAAGTTCAACCAACTGAAAGCTATTTCACGACAAGATCGATGATTGTGCGTGTAAGCTGTGCTTCTATTTTGCTCTTCCTAGCATCAGAGAACTCAAGATTGCTGAATTTGGGTTTGCTACCAAACAGCAATTTGCTGACAGGCGGAATTGTGAATCTGCGCCCCACAGACCACACATCAGGACAGTTGATCTGCGGCGCGTGTCTGGGTCATAAACCCGTCACGCTGCAGTTCCACTCGTCACACGGTTTGTTGCAGCTGCTGACGCAGGAGGCCCACAAATCAACTTGAAAAAAAACCCAGACGGGACACGAATTCCGTGAACAACTTCTTGTGGTGCGTTGAAAAAATGTATCCTCTTTGTGGATTGCGTCAAAGTCGCAGAAGCTGCTCATTGCTTAAACATCTCTTCTTGGTGAGCTGCAGTGACACGCGTTGAAAAGCCACAGCACCGAACACCACCTCATTGGGGAGATATGACATTGAAAGATCAGTGCTTCCATGTGTGAGGATTTTTGTCATTTCTGTGTGCTTTTATTCCCAAGAGTTCAGAGACCCTGCACATCTTCTCAGCAGAATTCCACTCAGGAACACACACACAATTCTCTCATCTCCAACACAATAATAATTCAACAACGCAATCCGCATTTCAGCGAGAAGACGTCATCCAGTCGCGGGCGGTGCCCAAGCACTCGGTCCACAGCGGGCGCGCCTTGAGTCTGCGCAGGTACGCCTGCACGTTCGGGGAGTCCCGGAGCAGCGTTCCACCCTTGATCAGACTGGCGTAGAACACGTCGTAGCCGATAATGACGTCCGCAGCCGTGAACCTGCAAGTTCATTTCTGATTTTACTGAGAGTGCAATCTTCTCGACCGAAACTGCCGCTGGGCTTGACTTCAGGGCGGTAGACCCCAGCTGCTGGAAGCCATATCGTCTTCGTTGATGATGACACTGTGTATATACGTAGGGAAGGAGAATGGGAGCTGTGAATTGTGTCGAAAACAGCAATTTGACGCCATGCAGACATGTCATTGTGACTGAAACTGTTTTAGCGGCCTTTGCTCACGGGATTGCAAGCCAAGAGTCGTGCAATTTTCTTTGCGCGTAACTTTCCCAAATCAGAAACGTGGAACAACACAAAGAAAAAGACTGTTTTTAATCTTGAAAGTCTTTCTTTTGGGAAAAAAAACCACCAATGCTGTTCTTTTCTCAAGATGAAGAATTTCGTTCGACTCAAAGGGGTCCTTTTTTGCCTTCGATTTGCAGGCAGACAAATTGCATTTTCTCCAGAGAAACATTCTCTCAGATCGTTTGTACCTGTTGCAAATGAATTTTCGATCGTCCTTGAGGAGATCCTCCAGGCTTTCTATCCAGGCTAGACATTCGATGGTGTTGTCCTTGATGGTGTTTGTGTCCGCCTCCTGCACCTGGTACAGCTGTTTGTAGAGCAGGTCGACGCAGCGGTCCGCCGTCGCAGTTCCCACCACAGACCAGCTGGTGCAGAAAATACGTGTCATTTGGGTTGATGTGTCGCGATTACGGGTTCGGAAGTGAGGAAACTTGTGTGCGTGTGTGTGTGTGTGTGTGTGTGTGTGTGTGTGTGTGTGTGTGTGTGTGTGTGTGTGTGTGTGTGAAAACCTCTGGGTGAACTCGACACGTCCGCAAACATGCAGGTTGAACAATTTTGTTCATCTCAATTCAGACTCTTCAAGGCAGGTGGAAAATACTTTTTCAAAAGTTTGGAAAAGCACAGATGAACCTAAGTCTGTTCTGCTGATGGAGTTTGCGGAGCCAGAACGTGTTTGCCAATCCAAGAAATCGAAATGTACACAGTGCAGCCAGGAGATTTTGCATTTTGAAAATCTTCAGTTGCAACCTCCTGCTGGGTCAAAGCCGCGCGTCCTGATTCTGGATTTCAAATCTGTATCGCGAGAAAGGGAATTTGCACCTAAAGTAGTTGGCATCATGTTTGGAATCTGGTAGACACTGCCCGTACATCTCGGCCAAACACAAGCAGATCGCAGCACTGTTCGTCATCTTTTCTCCTTCGCTGGTCACCATCGTTGATTCCTCTGGAGAATCATATTCCTTGATAGTGAAGTCCTCCAAAACCTTCATTTCTGAAAAAAGCAGGCGCACAAATTACTCAGCCGATGGGCTTCTTCTCAATCAGAGTTCAGTCCCGGTTCTTCAGGAGACCTACTGGTTCATCGGCAAACCACTGGTTCATCGGGAGAGCGACTTTTTTGGAAGCTCACTGAGGCTGGTTCTTTCGGAGAGCTTTTTTGGTGGCTTACCAAAGGGTGGTTCTTCAAAGTAGCTCTCCCAAAGACTTTGGTGAGCTACGAAAAGTAGTTCTCCTGAGTCCAACCTTAGTGAGCTACCAAAAAGCAGAACTCGAAATTGCAACCTCGTATTCCACCAGAAAGAAAAGCTTTGCAGAGAAACATTCATATGAACGTTTCTGCTCACATCAAAGACAACGGAACCAATTAAAAGTGATCTTCTGCGCATCAAATGGTTGTTCGTTGCAGGTAAAAATCTGCTTTGAGTTTTTTCTTCTTGTTCACGCGTGGAGCATGCAATGACTCGCGCAAGCACACACGAGCGTCCAGGAATGGCGATACGAACGTACGATGTCACCAGTGATTTTCAATGGTGTCACATCATCAGGTCACGAAAGTGAATCCACAGAAAGTCGCAGGCGGTCACAGTGATACTCACCTCTCATCAGCCAGAGGCATCTGGACGACGGAGACGTTGGGCAGTGGTTGAAAGTCCACTTGCCCCGTCCCGTCGGTCCTTGCCCTGTCGCAAACTTCCGTCGGTTTCCAGAGAACAGCTTTCTGAGCAGAATCGTCCCCAGCACTGATGTCACTGCGACAGCGACAACCAGTGTGAGATTTTCCCGAACATCCTTCAGAATCTTCTCCATAACCTGCAGATTCCACGTTGTTCCTCAAGCTCCAGAAATGCTCCACTTCACGTTGTGTTTTGTTCGCTGCAAAAGACTTTTCCGTGATCAAACTCTGTGAACTGTTCACAGTCTGTTTGTCATCTGCTGAAGCTTGAATGACCCACATTGAGGTTCACGGTTCGAAGACTCATTCTCTCATCTTGTGTTACACATTTCACGGATTTAATCAACTGAGCGTACGAAGCACCATTCTCAAGCTTGTTTGATGGAAGGTGGTGCTCTGTTTTTGTTGTCATGTGTAAAATCTGGCGTCTCTGCATACAGCGATAACGAACTGTGATAAATTTTGCTCATGACAAAGTGCAGTTGAACCGTTCTCGTGTGCGAGTGCAGGCATCAAAGGGGCATGGTCTTGGAAGAAAATACACAAAAGGACTCGAATCAAACAGCTCATGGTCTGCCCGAATGCTATCGTACAACATGGCTGTGTACTCGTATGATGGGGTTTTTTTTCAGTCTGAGGGAACAACACGCATTCAGAGTGGTGATTTTCGTGACAGTGCACCCATGTCAAAGCATTCAATACAAAAGACTTAAATACATTGACATCAGTGCACTTGATATGAAGTAGTCAAGTTCAACACAGTGAATGCAAAACAGTAGATTACTTGATAATCTACTATCAGGTCAAGAACTCAGACAATGGTACAGCAGGGACCTTATGTATGGTAAATAATGGGAGCTAGGAGATAATCACCTCCTCGCTAAAGCTCAGTGGTGATCATCTCCTCGCTCCCATTGTTTACCTCTTACGTAAACCAGCCAGGAATACTCAGGTTGGGCGATGATGTCAAAAACGCAGGGAAAATAAGAGCGAGTGCATTGGTGTGGGAGGTCCAGATGTCGATCTCCAGAAAGAGCCTGATCCTGATTTGTTCAGTCCAAAACTTTTTTGTGCCTTTACCAACAGATGCAGAGATCCTTGCCAATTTGACAGCCAGTTGAAACAAATTTGGGGAGTGACATTTCAAGAACCACTTCATAAACTATTCAGAACGACTTTGGCCTCGCATGTTGTGCCTCTCCATTCCATCACACACGGTCAGAACAACAGAACGTTGCAGAGTTCTTTAACAGCTTCACCGTCTGTCTGCAAAGTACGAGTGAACATATGTTTTCTTTCAGCTGACCCTCTGAACAATTTTTGTCAAGCGTTGAGCTGTGACGACCACGGTGAATAGAGACATAGCACAATGTAGATCTAAACCTTTTATTCCAAAAATCACACGTATCAACCATTTGTACCTCACAAAAACAGAGCAACTACTTACATCATTCAGAATGGAGGAAATATAATGCTGCAGGCACAGAAGCAAGACCTTGTACGAGCATTCGTACAAATTTACGTTCGCGCGAAAAAAAAGCATTGATAACCTCTCGCAAAGTATTTTGATTTTAGACAGCATGTAAAACTCAACAACTCCAAGAAAAAACGACCAGTACTCGTGAAAGGCTAAAAGTGGAAGATTGGTCAGGGCCAGTCGCTGACGAGACCGACGTTCTCTGCGAACGCGGGTCGCTTCTTGAGTCGCGACAGGTAGGACGACACGTTGGGGAAGTCGTCGGCAGTGAGGAGCGAGCAGTTGTCCAGGATGCTGGCAAACATGGTCGTGTAGCCGGCCACACAGTCCACTGCCGAGAACCTGCATGTAGCAAAGCAATTTTTGGTTTTGTGGGCCCCATTAAAACAGTGGCAAGCACATTCCATGGACGCACCCAACCCATTGAGGTGCGTGTGGTTTCAAAAAGTGCAGGTAAAAGATGGGTCAGAGGTGCATGTGTTGTCAGCTTACTTTTCTCCGCAAACGAACAATCGTCCGTCCTCAAAGTGCTTCTCGAGGCTGGTGAGCCAGCGGCGCACCGTCTCCTTGGACCTGGCTATGCTCCCGCGGTCCTGCTTGTATTCAGGAATCTTCTTGATGACTGGGTCGTACACAGTCTCCAGGTGACTGTCGATTGCACCTGTGCTTTGGAGCATCCAGCTGGAAACAGAAAACGGCAGCAACTTTTTCATATCACCTTTTTCACGTTGATCTTATTTCTTCCGAGCGAGGTTCTGAGGAATTCGAAATGCGCAGTTCTCGTTCACGTGGAAATATTCCACTTCGGATACGTCCACAACTTGCGAAATGATGAAGATCATCAAGTCCTTGACACACATGCAGGGACCATTCTTGGTGCACAAAGAGTGGCACAAAGAGTGGCATGCGCTTTACTTGTAGTATGCGGCTTCCTTGGCCTGCTCGGGCAGCAGTTTGGCGTAGCGCTGGGCCAGGTAGATGCAGATGGCGGCGCTCTCGGTGAGGCGCGTGCCGTCGGGCAGCACGAGGCCGGGCACGTGTCCGAGCGGGTTCACGTTCTCCCGGTACCACTCCATCTCCTCGGGAGACGCTGTGTACGTGTTGAACTCAATCACCTTGAAGTCGTCCTTGATATCCAGCTCTGGAAAAGGTTTTGAACGGTTAGATCCGAACCTGCAGTTTGGGATGTTGAGAACACACACTGAACGGGGTTCATGTGGGTGTTGAGGGTTGCGACAGACACGTCAATGCACTTGTGGACGTTGTTGAGCTCGAAGACTTCTCCGTAAGGCCTGAACAATAGAATCCTGCATCTCAATGAGTAAGATGAGGTTCCCTTTGGAACCAAACGAAAATGTAAAATGTTCAACAGGACAGACACCTTCACAGGGACGAGGTTCAACATGATTACCACAAGGATACGTGACATTTTTTGGCACACATCATCGATTTTTGTCCCAGGCATGAGGTGCAAGCAAATGCAGCATTGTATGTGTCAACATCTGCCGTGTGGTTTCTGAGCCATTCCATGATTCATTCAAACAGAACCAATGGCAATTTATCCTTTGCAAAATCAGACACTACGTGCAATTCCGCATCACAATGAAGCTGCAAAATGTTCGACTGAAATTTGTGAAATTTGTGCACGCAACAAGATGAAATGTTGAAACACCTTTGAAAATTCAACAAACCTTGAATGAGCCAGGCCACCCTGGATGACCTCAACCGTTTGCTGTGGTACAGCTTGGCTTTTCCATCTCCAGTTGGTCCTTTCCCATCCGCACGCTTTTTCACTTTCCTGCTCCCTCCCCTGCAGCAGAGCCCGCAGATGACCAGAGTGCCCACCACCGCAGCTGCTGCAGTAGCCACCAGAATAATAACCTGTTCATCGTTGAGATCAAGTTTTTCTCGCAATTCTTGCAGTCCTTCCTTGATTTCATCCATCGCGTCTCACCAAGTGTCAATGTCTCACTTGAAAACTTCCCAAAAGCAAAGTAAACAGACAATATTCTGGGTTGCAGACTGCGCCTCTCATTGATGAGACCTCCTTGGCACACGAAGCGGAGAGTTGGTGAAATTGAAACACTTTATCTTTCGCTGCGGGTCAATGCGCAACTGAAAGAGAGCCGAGGCGCAGCGAGTCACGCTGAACGATCCGCGCCGGCGACTGCTGCGCGCATTCGCTGCGAGCCTTGAAACACACAGTGAAAATGCTGAACCAGGCCTGACGTTTCGACAACCAGGGCCCTGGAGCCAGGTGTCACATCAGACTAATGCATTCACGCAGCTGGTTTGAAACGGTGCCAGCTTGATCCTGTCCTTCAAATTCTCAGCAAATTGGCTGAAACCAAAGCCATTTATGAAGCATTGGCAACAGGCACTCCTGACACTGCAACCACAAAGACAGTACTTGCCTTTTGCTGAGTACGGTCAAAGGAGAGTGCTTTATTTTTGCAGCAAAATTTGGAGTTGCAGAAAACGGGCCACTGTCTCGATTTCACGCTGTTTCCTATATGTGACGTAACGGTTCCTGAACTGTAGAACTGGTCCAGAGCATCCACGTTTTGAAGGTTGTCGAGATGGCGTAGCCATTGAGACTGGTTTCAAAATGTGGATACTCGTGACTAGTTCCATTGTTCAGGAACAAATTTCTTGTACACTTGGTTGTTCGAGAACAAGTGACAAAAATAGAATATCGCGAGCGTTCAAGAACCACCAAGCGTACAAAAATCGAAGGACCAAAACGATGCAACGCAAAGATGCATTCGAGACATAGCGATGAGTTTCTCTCGTGTTCGTCCTTTACAGCAAGGCTCATTCAGTTCCCACTGCGGAGTCACGTCGGTGATCCCACCGCAACCTGCGAACAAACTCACTGGGCCACATTGTTCGACGTGTAGCAACATCCCAGTTTGGAATGCAATATTCAATGTGTACATGTGGCTTAAAATAAATAGAGAACGCAAAGCAGTTGCTTTTCGGTGCTGTTGACTCAGGCCAACATGTGCTGCACAAAGCAGGTTTTTTTCAGAAAAAAAGCGTCTCAATTTGAATCGCATGAATCAGTGAAACAGTCTGCTCAGTTGTTCGATGAGCCCAGGATGATGGAAACGAAGAGACAAGAGCGATAGCGAAACATCTGCCACTGGCATTTGAAGAAGGCAGGCGTCCGTTTCACGTCTGCGGTTCAGAAGTTGTGGTGCCACGACAAAAATTCTGATTGGTGTACACGAACACCAACAATTTCGCGCGAAATTCATGCATGCTTTTACGGCCATTTTCAACCAGGAAAACATCACATCTCAAAACTCAGGCCCTCAGAGAAACGTGCGCTCTGACACAGTTTCTTCAGGACTGTTCATTGCTTGAGTTTTGGCCACTTTTCGAAGGGCATGACGTTCCTGGAGAAGGCAGGCCTCTGCTTGATGCGATCCAGGTAGGCGGCGACGTGCGGGATCTGCTCCGGGACGAACAGCGCTCCGTCCTCCACGGCGCTGCAGAACATCGTCGTGAAGCCGACCACGCAGTCCACGGCCGTGAACCTTCAACGGAAAGATGGATGCGTTCGTCGGTGGGAAAAAAGAACGCAGTTTGTTTTTATGCGTGATACGAGCGTACACGATGTTTGTGAAGAAAGCCCAAACCCATTTCACTGGCGCACGCGCGGTTTCGAAGTTCTCAATCTTTGGCTCACAGACAAAATTGCGAATCAAGAATGTCGTCAAATTTTCAGACGGAAACCAGCTTTGTCAGGGCTCAGCTCGATTTCTTTTGTTGTGGCACCGGTCTTGTGGGACTATTGTGTCCTCATGTCAATAACCAATCAAACGACAACGGTAATTTTAGCATTTGCTTGAAACAATCGCTGGAAACGTACGATTTGCCACAGATGAATTGTCTCCCGTCCTTCAGATGTTTCTCCAAGGAATCGAGCCACGTCTTCACTTCCTTTGAGGCGCGTTCCGCCAAGACTGGTTCTCTCGGTGTTTTCAGGAAGATCGGGTACAGCAACTGATTCAGGTGAACTCCAATTGTACCCACGCCATGCACCATCCAACTGAAACCACAAATGAAACGTTAAAATGCGAGTGTCTTGTGCGTGAATGTAGACTACCTCCTCACAACGTGTCCTGAAGAACATCTCTGAGGATCGTTGACTGATTCAAAAGCATAAACTTTTCAGCCGTACACTTCAAGTGGAAGGAACCGTCGCAGTTTTTCACGCCGGTTTCAACCTCGTGGATTCTCCTGCAGTCTGTTGAAGGCGATCAATGCCGACGGTTGATTCTGACATCTGTTTTTGTTTTTGCTTGGTGCAGTGACACCCCTTACTTGAAGTAGGCAGCTTCCTGGCCCGCTTCGGGCAGTAATTTTCCGTATCTCTGTGCGATGTACATGCAAATGGAGGCGCTCTCGATGATCTCTGTCCCGTCGGGCAGAACTAGTGAGGGGATGCGCCCGTGCGGGTTCACCTCCCGCTTGTACTTCTCCTTCTCTTCATCTGTTGCGCTGAACACGTTGAAGTCCACAATTTCAAAATCATCCTGGACGCCAATTTCTGGATGTTAGAAATAGCAAAAGGGATATCGTGTCCAGTGTCCAGCACGAAGTGTGTGTGTGTATGTGTGTGTGTGTGTGTGTCCGTATGTGCGTGTGTGTGTGTTTTGTGTGTCTGTCTGTGTTTTGTGTGTCTGTGTGGGTCAAGTTAAATTAAGGGAAAGTTTCATTTTTGAAAGTATCAGAGAAAATGTCAAGAAAAACATTTTGACGACAGACAAGTTTTCGAAGATAACATCTCGGACCCACCTTCAATCAACCACACGACCCTGGCGGAGCGAGAACTCGTCAGGTGGTAGAGTTTCGCTTTCCCATCTCCAGTGGGACCTTTACCATCTGCTTTGTTTTTGTAGTCTGCTCCCTGCCGGTCCATCGTGCGTTTGTTGAGATGTTTGCAAAGTTTCAAAATCACTCGCACATACAAGAAGTGCCAGCTGGATTGGCCTGGGTTTCTACAAGTGTGCTTGTTTTATCTAAAATGTGGAACATGCACTCCTCCTATGTGCATGAATTAACGTTGTGAATGATTTGGCCTCATGAACTACAACCAAAGCAGAATATAGAACTTCAAATAGAAAGAAAGGTCAATTTCATTTCCGCACTGTCCAAACTTGGTTGTGTTAGTTTTGCAAGGGAAAACCGGTCCCTGTTCCTTCGCGGGCAATTTCAATGCAATGTATGGTTGCATTTCCGTCGAAAAATTTTGAGAACAAGAGAAACACTTGTTTGATGGAATTTTTTCAAGAAATGGTTTCACAATTTACGTTTGGCCAATTTGTACCTTTGAAGGCTTGACACTCACATCCTGCACACGCACTCACACTTGCTGTTCTTGGCGTACTTGCATCTACGCTTTGCATTTGGGGGGGGGGGGGAACCACACGAATCATTGCATTTTGCTAACTTTTTGTCACTCAGCGTAAATAGCCACAACAGGTACATTGGCGTTGGGCACTTCGAAGAGCGCCATTCCGCCGGACACGCGGATTGGCTCTCCGCAGGTGCCTGCGCTGTTGCCACAGGGCGGCGTCGGGTTGTCGCAACCAATCACGTCGCAGTATTCGCCGTCGGGCAGACCGGTGCTCAGCGACGGAGACACGACATCGGTACCCTCGTTGTTGATGAAGATGAAACCACGATCGCCCCGGCCGAAAGCGATCGTGTTGTTTCCGTTGTCCCACCTGCATCAATGTTGTAAATAATATGCGAGGGAATCTGTGTGCACACAACTCGGGGACACCCACAGAAGTGCACCTGCCGATCTTTGTTTTGTGGTGCCACCCAACAAAAACGTTTGTCTTTTTTTAATTTTCCTCACTTCGTTCTTCATCCAAGAAAACCCAATCCTTCAAGAACCAAGTGAAGACAGGGTTCTGTCACACTGTACAAATTTGGTTCCTTTGGTCGAGAAAGGAGTTGTATGATTGAACCCTTAACGCAAGTGAGAACCCATTTCTACCACGACGCGAGCACAAACAACCGCAGTTTTGTGATCGCAGAGTTGGAGGAACTGCACTCAAATACCAGTTCAGCAGCGGCGTTCCGGCGACCCTGTTGCGGAATTTGACCATATTGCGGATCTGTCGCCAGCGATGTTCGCACGCCCAGTCTCCAAAACACTCCACATCGTTCGTGTTGCCGTTCTCGTCTGAAGGAGGGCCCATCCAGTTGTTCTTGTCGTAACCGTCCTGTCGTGCACAGCAAAACTAGATACAGAAACGGGACTGACGCCGATTCCCGAATTTTTGACGTTGGTACCATAACGTTCCCCGAGAAGCACCACCATGAAAAGAGCATTTTCCGCTTCTGTGGTGGTTGAGGAGTTTTTCGCAGCGTCCGTCTCCCACGAGGACCACGTTGATCAGACATTTGCTCTTTCCAGTTGTTTTTTCGCACGATGGATGTTTACCTCAACGTCCAAGGGCCAGACGTAGGAACTCATGATTCTGACGTATCCGTAAGGCCAGGCCAGCTCGAAAGCGTTGGCCATGACGTAGAGCGTCGGCTCTCTGAACGTGATGATTTGGATGCCGCCGGCGCCATGGCCTCGCTGATTGTCGTGGTTGTCGATGAAGGCGACGGCATCTTCGGCAGGAATAAAGTCCGTCGTGAGGTCCTGGAGGTCAGTCAGCGTGTGTCCGTTGTTACCTCTGAAAATGTTTCCGATGTCCCTGCAGAACTTGAATTCTGTCACTCTGAAAGAAGAAATTTGCACTGATGATAGGCACTTCCCTGGAACTCGCTTTGGTGCAGACTGTTTTTTCCATGATCTTTCTTGTTTCATTGCCTGTTTGAACGAATTTGGTCTTGTTCTTGCACGTGTGCGTTCCGTTGCATAGTGCGTTTTCGTTCAGCGGACAGCGCGAAGAGCAGATTGGTGATACGAGCCTTCCCATGGGGGTGTATTCGTCGGCAGAGATGGGTTCTCCGCCCTGGTCTATCACTTCCATGAAGATGAAGGGCCGCGTGTCCTCTGGGAACCAGGTGGTGTTCAGATTCTCCAGTCGATTCAGCATGTCCTCTTTGAAAAAGAAGTGGCCTGGTCATTCTTCAAATGTCGCACCAAGTGAATAATTTGTGCTCGATCATTTTCTGCGCGATTCAAGGGTGGTCTGGGCACAGTGCACACAAACAACGAACAGTCATCGGAAAAAGAGCAAGAAAACATGTGCACTCAGCTCAGGACAGAGAGAGAGGGTGAGAGAGAGAGATTGTGTGTGTGTGTGTGTGTGTGTGTGTGTGTGTGTGTGTGAGAGAGAGAGAGAGATCGAGAGAGAGGGAGATCGAGAGAGAGAGAGAGAGAGATTGTGTGTGTGTGAGAGAGAGAGATAGAGACAGAGAGACACACAGAGAGAGAGAGAGAGATCGTGAGACCATTGCGAGCAGTGTGCGTGTGATAAACAGCTGTTCGGCCCCATGCAGCACCAACCTATCTGGTCGGGGTACATGTGCTTGGAGGCGTCGAGGCGGAAGCCGGCGACACCCCAGCCGACCAGTTTGTTGAGGTACTGCTCGGCGATGGTGGTGCGCACACTCTCCTCGCCGTGAGCCAGGTCGCGCAGCTCGTTCAGTCGGCAAACGCGAACTTCAGTCGCGTTTTGGTAATCCTGGATGGAGGCAAAGATAACGTGACATTCTCAACTGACTAACCTTGCTTTGGTAAAATCAATTTTGTGAAAGTCCGTAGCATTTCGGTCACAATCTGTCGGGAGGAAGCACTTCCAGTCTACATTGGGAGAAACCTGAGCGTTCAGCACCTCACAGACACTCATAAAGCTCGACCTGAATGTTTCCATCGCTGGTGCCGCAGACGTCAGGTCCGTGGAAGTCGTCGATGACCCAGGGGACGCCGGGGAAGTCGCTCGCCGTGCCGTCCCAGAGACTGCCGGCCGAACCGACCCCGGACCCCGTCTGAGCCATGTGGTTGATCACCGCATCAACGTAGATGCTGTAAACAGGTGAAGGGTGCAAGTGTGATACTGGTGTGTGCGTTCGTGTTCCTTTTCATGTGCGTGTTGGAGACACCATGGTGATCAACTGTTCGCCTGTGTCGCGTTGTCACAGGCGCACCAAGAAACTCAGCGTGTCTGCTGAATGACCCACACAACAATTTCCGTTCAAGCGACACACCATGTTCAGTTTCTTTTTGGCAAGAGCAGACGAACCTGAGCGTTGCCTTTTTCAATTGCACTGCCAATCAATCTGCTTCAAAGTGGTCTTTCAACACCGATCTGAAATGTGAAATTTGCAGAGCCAATACCTAACTCCGACATCGTTGCACCTCTGCACCATGTCGATGAACTCGGCTTCGGAGCCGGACCTACTGTCCATCAGGTAGCTAACCGGCTGGTAGCGCTGCCACCACGGGAAGACGACATGAGGGCCGTCTGGGTGGTCTCCGTTGATGACTCGATGTTCATTGGGTGGAGAAACCTACAGACAAGGTGTGACCAGATTTGATGTGTTTCTTCGTGTGAAAGTTGGATGCTCCGGTGTCACAAGTGATGAGACCAACCTGTACTCCACAGAAGCCGGCATCTGCCAAGAACTCTTCGCACTCCCGAGCTACATCCGTGTGTTTCCATTCGAACAGATGAACCATCACATCTCTGCCTTCTTCACAATGGTAATTCCCCCAGTAACCTTGAGTTTCTCGCAGAGACAAACCCAGGAGAAGGGCAACAAGAAGGACGTACATCTTGGACAGAAACACTTGAAGGGACTGCACAATATGTTCTCATCAAAATGACCTATTCGATGAGAAACACGCCACCTGCTTTGCTATTATTTTTCGCATACAGAAAAACAAACTTTCTTCGTTTGCTTCCCATGAAGGGAAGAGGTGAGTTCATGCGTTCCGCCGGAATCCGCAAAGTGATGGAGAAACGAAGTTTTTCATCGGCAGTTCGTTCAAAAACACTCCTGATTGCGATGATGCAAAAATTTATTTCCAAATATGTGTAAATATTCAACTTTTGTCTACAAAAGTGCTCTCACATGGATAAAAATGACATTTTCTGCAAAGGTTCATGTTGAAAAACGATGAATTGAGACATCCTTCCACAATTAAATTAAATTACAAAAATAGGAAATAGGCAAACTTTGCATTGGAAAAAAAACATATGTTTTTACAAATGATGTGCAAATGTTTTGTTTTGCACCCGTTTCACTTGAGAAGCCCCTTCCGCGTAATTTTTCAAACAAAAGCAACGCAGATCTGTTCTGCTCAAAGGCGTTGCAAGAAAAGCGATGTCTGAATACACGCCTCATCTAACAGAAGAGGAAGGGGTGAAAACTAGTTTGAAAATGACGAAACAAATTCGATAACAATTGTTTTGCAAGATTATAATGTCCAAAATTGAACGGTCGGTGCATTGGGTTTTCTTGCCAGGGTCTTGTTGGCGTTTTCGTTTTTCAGTCAACAGAGAAAGCAGCAGCGGAATATGTTGCAACAATGATACAAACAGCCAAACTGTGCGCCAAGCCACCAAGTGTTGATCGAAGGTTGTAGATGCCACCTGATGGAGACAGCAGGTCCCTTTGGTGGAAACGCCAGCGGCATCTAACGATTGTGTCCGTGGGTCTGCTTCCACCCTGCGGATACGCACAGTGATTGTGACACACAATTCTGCAAGGCAAACAGCGCTCAGTATGCTTCTCTTCTTAGTCGGCAAAAAAGGGTAAAACTTACCACCAAAGTGATCGGATGCCGACCAGTGCGACGATTTCTTGTCGCCAAATTTGCCTGAAAAACATGAGACACTGGTCAGTCAAAACTTTCACAACAACAACAAAGGAACCTATCACTGTTCTATTGAATCCGCAATTGCTCTCAAGTGAGACCAGGATCATACAAGCGTGTGACATTGATGTACGAGGCCTGTCAATTATGATGCCGCTTTTTCACAAATAATTCTCCGCTGGGTGGACCGATTTGGATGGGACTTGGGACACACTCAGAGGACATCTTGATCCTCACTTGAGGACAATCCCATTGATGTCATACTGCAGGAAGTTGATCTTTGGGGTCACTGATTGAGGTCATGTCAGTGCCATTTGGCGATTCAGTGCATGGTGCTGTTCTTTGTGTTTGCATGACATCCAAACTGTTCCCA